>Ga0187873_1001284_pt1 | contig 21446 bp, 24 predicted proteins | sample June2016WEW_16_1_2_FD_133012 | JGI IMG/M metagenome (GOLD analysis project Ga0187873, IMG submission 133012) | Peatland microbial communities from SPRUCE experiment site at the Marcell Experimental Forest, Minnesota, USA - June2016WEW_16_100 | ecosystem: Environmental > Terrestrial > Soil >...
GACCTTGCCATCACCATCATCACCAACCAGGGCAACCCCTTGCGCGAGAAGACGGCCCAGATCATCCAGCAGCGGCTCAAGGCCGTCGGCATCGGGGTAAAGATCCGCATCATCGAGTGGACCGTGTTCCTGAAGGAATATGTGGACAAGGGCAACTTCGACGCAGTGATCCTGGGCTGGAACATTCTCCAGGACCCGGACCTGTACAATGTATGGCATTCAAGCCAGGCTGTTAAAGGCGGCCTCAACTTCGTAAATTACAAGGACCCGGAGGTGGACAAGCTGCTCGAAGACGGCAGGCAGACCTATGATAAGACAAAGCGCAAGCAATGCTACGACCGCTTTCAGGAGATCCTTGCAGATCAGCAGCCTTACATCTTCCTCTATGTACCCTACAGCCTGCCGGCGGTGAGTTCCCGCATCAAGGGGATCGTCCCGGCCCCTGCCGGCATTACCTACAACATTGAGAAGTGGTATGTGCCCAAGGGCATGCAAAAATATACTGCCCTGCAGTGAAGGAGGGGCCGTGTCGGGCTATCTGATCAGGCGCCTTGCCATTCTCATCCCCACCTTCATCGGCATAACGATCGTGTGCTTTGCGGTGATCCATCTGGCGCCGGGCTCACCCACGGACCTGCAGACCCAGATGAACCCCGACATCACGCCCCAGGCCATCGAGCAGCTGAACAAGCATTACGGGCTCGACAAGCCTCTGACCACCCAGTACTTCCTGTGGATGAAGAACCTGGCTTTGCTCGACTTCGGAAACTCCATCTCATCGGACGCCAGGCCCGTGTGGGACAAGGTCAAGGAGCGGCTACCCATCACCATCTACATCAACATCTCCTCCATGATCATCATCTTCCTGGCAGCCATTCCCCTTGGTGTCATCTCGGCGCTCAACCGGGGCAGTGTACTGGACCGGGTCATCACGGTATTCGTGTTCATCGGCTTTTCCATCCCGGGCTTCTGGCTGGCGCTCATCTGCATGGATCTTCTGGGCGTGAGGCTCGGCTGGCTGCCCATCTCGGGTATCCATTCGCCGGAATACCTGAACCTGCCGCTCTGGGGCAAGGTGGTTGACACCACACGGCACCTCTTCCTGCCGGTCTTCATCTCGGCCTTCGGGTCTTTGGCGGGCATGAGCAGGTATATGCGCTCCAGCATGCTGGAGATCATCAGGCAGGACTACATCCTCACGGCCCGAGCCAAGGGCCTGCCTGAGCGAACTGTTATCTACAAGCATGCCATGCGGAACGCCTTGCTGCCTGTCATCACCATCTTAGGCCTCTCCATCCCCGGGCTCATCGGCGGCAGCGTCATCTTCGAGAGCATCTTCTCCATACCCGGCCTGGGCAAGCTCTTTTACGAGGCCATCATGATGAGAGACTACAACATGATCATGGGCAGCCTCACCATCGGCGCAGTGCTTACCCTGATGGGCAACCTCATTGCGGACATCGCCTACAGCATCGCAGACCCTCGCATACGGGTGGCATGATATGGGATTCTTCGCACGGCTCTTCAGGGACAAGCTGGCGCTCACCGGGCTTCTTATCGTACTCGGGTTCTTTGTGATGTCCGTCACCTCACAGTACATCGCACCGTACGACCCCACCATGATCGATGTAAACAAGATCCTGGCCCCGCCTTCCAAGGCTCACCTCTTCGGTACGGACGAACTGGGCCGCGATGTGTTCACACGCATGCTCTACGGTGCAGGCATCTCGCTCAAGGTCGGATTCGTGGCCGTGGGCATTGCAGTGCTCATCGGCACAGTGCTGGGCGCAATATCAGGCTACTATGGCGGGCTTATAGATATTGTCATCATGCGCTTCGTAGATATCATGCTCTGCTTCCCATCCTTCTTTCTTATCCTGGCCGTCATCGCCTTCATGGAGCCTTCCATCTTCAATATCATGGCCGTGATCGGATTCACCTCATGGATGGGCATCACGCGCCTGGTGCGCGCCGAGTTCCTGACCTTGAAGGAGCGGGACTTCGTGCTGGCCGTCAAGGCCATGGGGGCGAGCAATGCACGCATTATATTCAGCCATATCCTGCCCAACGCCATGGCACCCGTGCTCGTTTCCGCCACGCTGGGCATCGCGGCTGCCGTACTCACCGAATCGGCGCTCTCTTTCCTCGGCATCGGCGTCCAGCCTCCCACACCGAGCTGGGGCAATATGCTCACCCAGGGCCAGAACGTGCTCGGCATCGCCTGGTGGCTCTCGTTCTTCCCGGGCATGGCCATCCTGATCACCGTGCTCGGCTACAACCTTCTGGGTGAAGGCATCAGGGATGCGATTGATCCCAGGCTCAGACAGTAATTTATTTTTGTCCTTTCTTTGCATGCCCAAAGAAAGGACGAAAGAAAAGGCACCCCAATGAACCCGCCCTTCGGGTCCGTTCGCTCGTTTGTAAAATTCGGGCCGCGGATAAACTCGCTTCGCTCAAACAGTATCCGCTTTAACCCGAATTTTCCTGCACTCGCTCACCGGGTTCAGAGGGGGAAGAAAAAACACCTACAGAATATCAATCTAACCGGGAGTAAGTTTCATGGGTGATTGGAGCTTTAGCGTAACCCACCAATTAACTCACATAATGTCATTCCGAGCGACAGCGAGGAATCTTTCTCTGGCTGGATAATTTTAAGGATATAGAGTATTTGTTCAGATGTGGAATGGTAATGCAACCCTGATCACTCCAACACACTACACTGAAACGATAGCATGTATTATCCAGATATACTACAAAAGTGCAGCATAGTAACCGTTGGAGAAGCTAACTCGAAAACAAGGGAAGCAAAGAAAAAAGGAGGCACCGAACATGGGCACCTTAGTTTCAGCTGGAAAAGCGGCGGAGTTGAAAGCTTTTGTCGCAACAAAGCATCCAGGCTCAATATGTATTGCGAATTACAAAGGTGGTGTCGGTAAAACTACTCTTGTATGTCTCCTTGGTTACTATCTAGCAGAAACGACAGGTAAAAGAGTCCTGCTATTTGACATCGATCCTCAATGCAGTCTCTCACTTGCTGTTGGTTTCGATCCAGCAGAGGTAAGCAAGACTGAGTTGACTATATACAATCTTGTTAAACCTTCAAAATGGACAAAGCTCAAAAAAACTAATCTTGAAAGCTATGTCTTTGAAGTTCCTGATAGCCTAAGCCCCAAAAACCTTCACATCGTGCGTGGATCTTTCGATGTCGATATCATGGACATGGAGATAGCCAAGAGTCTCGTTGGTGATGAAGAACGAAGAGTGAATGAACTTTTTTTATATTGCAAACAACTCCTTAACGGATATGATAAGTATCACTATGTTCTTGTTGACTGCCCACCCAACAAGATGTTTCTCACCCAAGCAATGCTAAGAGCATGTTCTTTTTATCTCCCAGTCACAATACCAGATGCTATTTCTGTTTATGGTATGCCAAGACTCTTACGTTGGGTGAAGCAGATTCCGGCAGGCGACCGTCCACGATTATTGGGTTATGTATTGAACGCAATAAACAGGACAGGTGGCTTACCTGGCGGCAAGGTGTATTCCCAGCAATCGGCTGAGTCGGACCTCATAAAGAACATACAGAACGACTTAGAGAAAACAGAACGAGAAGTTCTTGGAGACAATGCTCTTATTGGTGTAATACCAAGATTAGACGTTATCGCTCGCTTTCTTAGCGAGAAGACCAAGTTTTCACGATATGATTTTACAAGACGTACTTCTGGACAACCAACAATTGAAGAATGTCTATTGGCTATAACGAAAGAAATAAGTGAAAGGATGGATGCCTACAATGCCAAAGGTTGAGTTTTCTCATGAAGCAGGGCAACCTTTATCTGTTGAGCTTAGGGAATTGGTTGAGAGATTCTTCGGGAATAAGGGCGTTGGAAGGCTTGAGCGACTTGGTGGCAAGATGATCATCTCTCTAACGACCCCTTACACATCCAGGAAGAAGGGGAATAAGGATTCTACAATTATAGACGATTCTTTCGTTAGCTCATTGCAGTTGCTACGAGATAAACCGGAGGAATTAAAAATGCAGATCGTGCAACTGTCAGTAAAGAAGCTTCGTGAATTAGCAAAACTTATAGGTTATCCAGTCCGTACAAAGAGCGCTCGGCAAGAAGTCGTAGAAGAATTAGTTAGGCACTTCTATAGCGAAGAGGTGTGGCGTCGCATAGCAGGGACAGTTTAGAAGACGGGCGGGTGGCTGGGACAAAACGATATTATTCGGGTGGCACGGGCTAAACCCGAAGGGTTTGCCCGTGGGACGGCCTGTCGGCTTACAACTGTTTTTTGATGTCAGCCGTTCAGCGGATGGAATGTATCAAATTGCATGTTCCGGAAACGCCCTCTTCGTGTTTTATGACTGGAAAAACAGCCTGCTCTCTGGTAACTTGAAGCCCTATTCTGCATAAGACAGATACTAAAAAGCTTAAAGGGGTCTTAATGCTAACATCAGTGCGGACCACCTCTATCGGCATCCTCATCGGTATCCTGGTTATGAGTACGGGCTGCGCACACCGACCATACATACCGCCGAGCCGTGCGATGGAGAAGCCGTGCGATACGTGCATCAAAGGTGTACCCAATTTTGCCAAAGTATCTGAAGCCCTCTGGCGCGGCTCCCAGCCGACACTCGAGGGATTCCATAACCTTGAGGCAGCCGGGGCGAAGACCATTGTGAATCTCAAGTATTCCGAAGACGACCTTCCCATGCTTTCCGGTACAAAGCTTAAATACCTCTGGCTGCCCGAACTACCGGGGTTTCCGGACGAGCACGATCTCGTCATCTTCCTGAAGGTCGTAGAAAACCCGGATAACTGGCCCGTATTCGTGCACTGCGAATATGGCAGAGACAGAGCCGGATATATAGTTGCCGCATACCGGATCATTGTTCAGGACTGGACAGTAGACGATGCGATCCACGAGATGTTCGACTTTCATTTCAACACGATCTTTTTCGAGAACCCGATCTTTCTGCGCTCCCTGGATAAAGAGAATATCAGGCGGCGTGTCAAACTCGCGCCATAGGGGCCCCTCATGTAAGGCAGGTTGTCTAGTCGATTCATGATTTCCCACCTCTTTTCTGAACGAGAAAACCCGAATTTTTCCATAGTTTCCATATCGTTGTAGGAGCGGCTTTAGCCGCGACCCTAAGCAAGACGGGATCATCGGATAACGCCGCAGCTAAAAGTGCTCCGGTTTTTTCATCATGCGCATTGAGGTTTTCAGCAGCTACAGGGCAGGTCGCGCCTGAAGGCGCTCCTACATGGGGTGTAAAAATCTCATGAGCAATATGTCGGATACATACACAGCCCGCCCGTCATTGCTTTCCCAGTGTATCAGGATTATTAGTTCTTTATATAGGTCCATAAAACAAAACGATGATACGTGGACTTTACGCTATCATGGAACAGGTGGACGATGTCCGGACCGGAAAACCATGAACAGGCAGTGATGGAGCTCGATGCCCTGAGGCACAGGGTTTATGAGCTGGAGGCCTCACAGACAAGGCTGAAGCAGGCCGAGGAAGAGCTGCAGGCCTCTGAGAAAAAATACCGGACCATCTTTGAAAATACCGGAGCCGCTACCATCCTCATCGATCCGGATACGACCATCACCATGGCGAACACGGAGTTCGAGAAGCTTACCGGCTTTTTAAGGGATGAGATCGAGGGCACAATGTCATGGGTCAATTTCATCCACCATGACGATCGGGCGCGGATGGTCGACTACCATCATTTCCGCCGCATGAATCCTCTATCAGCACCCAGAAACTACGAATGCCGTTTCATCAACAGGTCCGGCATGATGCTTGAGTGCTATCTCACGGTGGCGGTGCTTCCCGGAACATCCCAGAGCATCGCATCATTCCTGGACATCACCGAGATAAGAGAGGCGGAGAGGGCACTTAGGGCACAGGAAGAGCAATTCCGCCTGCTCGTTGATACCATGAGCGACGGGTTCGGCGTGCAGGACGCTGACGGGCTCATCACCTATGTGAATGACCAGGTCTGCGAGATGCTCGGCTATTCCCGTGAAGAGCTTGTAGGCTTAAAGGCCTATGAATTCCTCTCAGAGAACTCCAAGACCGTCTGGCTCAATGAGATGCTCAAACGCAAAGAGAACCGGTACGAACCCTATGAGGTGACATGGCAGAGCAATGAAGGCGAGCTCATCCACACCATCGTATCGCCCAGACCGATGTATGATCCCGATGGGAATTACATCGGCAGCTTCGCGGTATTCACCGACATCACGAGCAGAAAAATAGCAGAAGAGCGCTTAAGGCTCTCGGAAGAGAAGTTCGCAAAGGCCTTCCGGTCGAGCCCGGATGCGATTGCCATCACCATCATGAAGGAGGGGCGCTTCATCGAGGTCAACGAGGGGTTCCTCAGGATCACGGGGTATGACCGCAGCGAGGTCATCGACCATACCTCCATCGACATCGGCCTCTGGCCCTCCCCGGAATTCCGCCGGGACATCATGGCCCAGGTAGTTGAAAAAGGTGGTATCAAGGACATGGAGGTGGATTTCCGCGTCAAGTCCGGAGAGGTGCGTAAGATCGTGTATTCCGCCGAGTCCATCGACCTGAGGGGCGAGCCGCACGTTATCTCCGTATTCGCCGATGTCACCGAGCAGCGGCGCCTGGAGCGCGAGATCCTTGATATAGGCGAGCGGGAACGGCAGAAGATCGGCCAGGACCTACACGACGACCTGCAGCAGCACCTCATCGGCATCGAGGCCCTTGCACTGCTGCTGGAGAAACGTCTGGAGCAGAAGTCAAAGACCAATGCCGGGCTTGCACACGAGATGGTTGCGCTGATCAGGGAGGCAATCACCAAGACCCGCACCATTGCCCGGGGCTTGAGCCCCGTATACATCGACGAGGGGGCGCTGTTCACTGCCATACGCGACCTTGCAAAACAGGTCGAGTCCATCTTCGGCGTCTCTTTCCGCCTGGATGTGAGCAAGGCAGTGCAAGTGAAAGACAACGCCGCGGCCGTACATATCTTCCGCATCATCCAGGAGGCGGTGAACAACGCGGTGCGTCACGGCAAGGCAGGGCATATCACCATCACCCTCAAGCCCAAAAAGGGGTTCATCACGCTCACCATTGCCGATGACGGCACCGGCCTGCCTGATGAAATCGGCCGGAAGAAGGGGCTTGGCTTGAGCATCATGCGCCACCGTGCACGCATGATCGGCGCCGATCTTGTTATTAAGAAAAACCCGAAGGGAGGGACCTCGGTTATATGTCAGCTCGCTCACGCATAATGATCGTTGACGATCACCCCATCTTCCGCAAGGGCCTCGGCCAGCTCATCAATGAGGAGACCGACATGGAGGTATGCGGCGAGGCCGAGGATGTCCCCGGGGCCAAAAGGCTTCTTGATAAGCTCAAACCGGATATGGTGATTGTGGACCTCTCGTTGAAAGGGGTGAGCGGCCTCGAGCTCATCAGATATATCCATGATCAGTCCCCGGGTCGGCTCGTGCTCGTCATGTCCATGCATGACGAGGCGGTGTATGCCGAGAGGGCTCTGAAGGCCGGCGCCCGGGGCTATATCATGAAACAGGAGATGACGGGCAAGGTCGTTACAGCGCTCCGGCAGGTATTGAACGGGAGGATGTTCTTCAGCGAAGACATCGTGGAATCCATCCTCGGCCGGGTAGCCATCGATTCATCGGCCATCCGCAAAGACCCGGTCTCCACCTTGTCGGACCGGGAGTTAGAGGTCTTCACCCTCATCGGCAGGGGCATGGGGAGACAGGAGATGGCATCGCTGCTGAATGTGAGCATCAAGACCATCGGCAGCTACCGGGAGAAGATCAAGGAGAAGCTTACCATCAAGAGTTCGCCCGAGCTGGCCAAACGCGCCGTGGAATGGGTGCAATCGCAGGGAGGATGATAAGATTTGAGACCATTCGACGGTGAACCCCCTCTCCCTGACCCTCCCTCGCAAGGGGGGAGGGGACTTAAATCCTCCGACTCATTATGCATCACCCTCACCATTGTTGGTACTTTCGAGGGTCAATTACCTCCTCCCCCTTGATGGGGGAGGCCGGGAGAGGGTGAAGAATATCCCGGATACCCTTCTGTCCATACATGGGGAGAGGGTGTGGGTGAGGGGTTCCCTAGACCCGGAAGCATAGGCATTTTACCTATCCCACCTGCCACAATTCACACACCCAACATTCGGCCCTGTGCCGATTTTTATTAAACGCCGCCTGCCGTATAGACATACAAGAAAGAGAATCTTAAGGAGGCGGCCATGAACCACAAGGAAGAGTTTGAAAGGAAGCTCGTTAACGCCGATGCGGCGGTCAAGGCGGTGAAGTCAGGAGACTGGGTCGACTACGGCCATTTCACCTGTGCCCCGACCTTTCTCGATGCAGCGCTGGCCAGGAGGGTCGAGGAGCTTCGCGACGTCAAAGTCCGGGCGCTCACCTTCCCGGGCATGGCTGCCATCGCCACTGCCGACCCCTATCAGGAGCACTTCACCTACAACAACTGGCACTTCAGCGGCGGCGACCGCACGCTTCACGACAGGGGTCTGTGCAACTACATCCCGCTGCTCTATCACGAGGGCCCTTCCCTCTACAGCATAATCGACACGGATGTCTTCATGGTCAAGGTGGCGCCCATGGACAAGGACGGCTACTTCAACTTCGGCCCTTCCAACTCCATCTCCAAGTATATAGCCGACCGGGCAAAGACCGTTATCGTCGAGGTGAACACGAATGTGCCCTACTGCTACGGCGGCAGGAACGAGGCCATCCACATCTCTAAGGTGGACTATATTGTGGAATCGGACAACAAGCCCCTGTTCTGCACGGCAGAGCCCAAGATCGGCGATGTGGACCGGAAGATCGCATCATTGATCGTGGAAGAGATCCCGGACGGCGGCTGCCTGCAGCTGGGGATAGGCGCCATGCCGAATGCAGTGGGCAAGCTGATCGCCGAGAGCAGCCTCAAGGACCTGGGCGTGCATACCGAGATGCTCGTGGATTCATACGTCGACATGTACATGGCAGGCAGGGTGACCAACATGAAGAAGCACACAGACAAAGGCAAGATGGTCTACACCTTTGCGCTGGGCAGCCGGAAACTCTACGACTTCATCGACCAGAACCGCTGCTGCGCCTCCTACTCGGTGGACTACACGAACAACCCCGAGAACATCAGGGCTAATGACAACACCATTGCCATCAACAATGCAGTCGAAGTGGACCTCTTCTGCCAGGTGTCCTCGGAATCATCAGGCACCCGCCAGATCTCCGGAACCGGCGGTCAGTTTGACTTCGTGTTCGGGGCCTTCCACTCCAAGGGAGGCAAGTCCTTCATCTGTCTGTCCTCCACCACAAAAGACAAGGACGGCAAGGTGAAGTCGCGCATCCGTTCCGTTCTCGAGCCGGGTTCTATCGTTACCGTGCCCCGCACCATTGTCCATTATGTGGTTACGGAGTACGGCAAGGCCATGCTCAAGGGCAAGAGCACCTGGGAGCGTGCCGAGGCCCTCATCAACATCGCGCACCCGACATTCCGCGAAGAGCTCATCCGGGAGGCCGAGCTCATGGGAATCTGGAGGAGATCCAACCGGCTGGCGGCATAAGTACTTCTCCGGCCGACGAGAGTGAAATGTATCCATCCCGGTAACATACCACCCGACAAAATCTTCAGGAGCCCCCATGGGGGCTCTTTTTTTTACTGAATCGGATTGCGTTCGCAGGGTAAGGTTAAATTTCCTTGCAGACAAGAGGACCATAATTGAAATATACCTTTGTGATTACGGAGGAAAACCATGACCAGGAATGCCGACTTTGCGCACCTCACGCCAGGGGTGCTGCTCGATATGGTGGAGGATGCCACCGGCATCCCCATGACCGGGCTTGCCATGCCTTTGCCGAGCTATATCAACCGGGTCTATGAGATCCAGTCCAAGGCAGGGAAACGCCTTATCGCCAAGTTCTACCGGCCGGGGCGCTGGAGCAGGGAGGCCCTTGAGGACGAGCACCGATTCTTGGCTGACTGCGCGGATGATGAGATCCCGGTCGTGTGCCCCTTGACGCTTGCCGATGGAAGCACCCTGGGAAACGCGCTCAGTACTTTCTTTGCGCTCTTTCCCAAGAAGGCCGGACGCGCATTCGAGCTGAACGCCGATGAAGACTGGATACGGGTGGGCTCTCTTGTGGCACGCATCCATCTCGCAGGTGAGCGCCGAACTCCGCAGGACAGGATCACCCTGCACCCCATGAAGTCCACCCGTGCAGATCTGGATTACCTCATCAAAGGCGGATTTGTAACCCCTGAGCACAACGCCGCCTTTGAAGACCTCACCTCCCGAATCGTGGAGGGCATCTCCTCTGACTTTGATGGCACGGGGTTTATCCGCATCCATGGAGACTGCCACCGGGGCAACCTTCTCGACCGGCCGGGTGAAGGACTCATGGTGATTGATTTTGACGATATGATGACAGGCCCCCCTGTCCACGACCTCTGGCTCCTCCTGCCCGACCATGCAGGCCGCTCCCGGCGCGAGATCGATCTCCTGCTCGATGGGTACTCTCAGTTCCGGGAATTCGACCGCTCATCCCTTAAGCTCATCGAGCCCCTACGGTTCATGCGTATCATCTATTTCCTTGCCTGGTGGGCCAGACAGGCCCATGATTATGACTTCAGCAACAATCACCCCGGCTGGGGCACCGACGCCTTCTGGCAAAAAGAGATCCTGGACTTGGGACACCAGTTCCAGGTCATCATGGAGCACAAGGTGGCATGGGAAGAGGGCAGGTTCTTCGGGGAGTGAGGGAAATGAAATGTGCTTTAGCACTTGAGCGTGTACATCCTTTGAGGGTGGGTTTCGCTCAAGCTCCACCCACCCTCAAATTATCCATTTGCAGCTACATCTTCCCCCGTGCCTGGGCCTTCTTGAATGCATTGCTAAGCCCGAGCTCGTACATCAGCTTCCTGCCGACCACCTCGGTAGGTGCAAAGCGCCTGACGAAATCGATCTCCGCATCGCTCGGCCGGTCCGTCTCCGAGAGGTCATGTGCTATCTTCAGGTCCCAGGGGACGTCTTTCCTGATGCGGTCCACACCCACGCCCGGGTGGACCTTGGAGAGATAAATCTCCTTGGTCTTTTCGTCAAACCGGAAGATCCCTTTGGTGGTCAGCAGCATGGCCGGCCCCGAGCCGGGCGGAAAGAGCCCTGATTTGTCCCTGCTGTCGCCTCCGTCGAGGAACCCCGGAGAGGTTAAGTAATCGAGCTTGTTCACAAACTCCCCTCCCCGCATGGTGAGGATCGTCCTCTTTGCGTACGACAGGAAGTCCGGTGCGCCTCCCGAGCCTGGCAGCCTCATCTTCGGGTTATGATAATCCCCGATGACCGTGGTATTGACGTTGCCGAACTTGTCGATCTGGGCAACGCCCAAGAAGCACACATCGACATACCCCCGGTAGGTCATGGTGAATGCAGAGAACAGGTCCGTTGCATAGGAGAATCCCCTGCAGGAATTTGCATCGGCGATGTGGTTCGGGGGAACAAGCGGCCTGAAATCGATGATACCCGATTCCATCATCAGGGTCGCGTTCGGAGCATGGAGGGCCTTTGCCATGGCGCCTGCAGTGGTGGGCAGTCCTACCCCCAGGATGATGTTCTCACCGTCACGGATCTCCCGGGCAGCAGTGATGATCAAGAGTTCGTCGAGTGTGTATTTCTTAGCCATTGAGCAACCCCCTATCCTCAAGGATCTTTTCCATTTCTTCCAACGTGATGCCCATGGTGCGTTCCAGGTTGTCGTTGTCCCAACACGAAGTATAGGCGGAGCCGTAATTCGCGGGTGCGGAGAAATAGGATTTGGCCCTGATGGCATCGAGCATCTCCGCACCGTGCTTGGCCATATAATGATCCAGGTAGGCATGGCGGTCAGTGCACCCGTAGACCCATTCGTCCATCCATACCTTCAGGCCGTCGCCCGTCATATCCGACAGGAAAAACATGGCATACATCATCCGGTCGAGATTGTAGTAACCCAGCACCTCTGTGGGATGAGCGCCCCAGGGGGCCTCGACCACCGCATCCACCCGGTATCCGGGGATAAGGGTCAGGTGGGGGCTCGACTGGATGATATCGTGCTCCACGATCTCCTCGCACGATACAACGATCCTCTTGCTCGCGAGGGACGCAGAAGCAACACTGCCGAGGGCCCCCCAGTACTGGGCGTTCCCGAATTTGTCGGCCCGCTGCACGTGTACGATGCACACATCGGGGTTTGCCGCCGGAACGGTGAGAATCTGCCTGCCCGTATACGGGCAGGTGATCACCTTATATTTTTCTTCCCCCATAAATGAGCGCTTTTTGAACAGGTCGGTGACCATGGCGCCCTCCAAGACCTGCATGAAGCTGAACCCGTGCATGCCGGCCACCATGCGGGCGTTGTACTGGAAATTCGTATAGTCCTCCATCTCGAGGGTGCCCGCCTTGATCGCCCTCTCCACGGCAGACCCGCCCTCCTTCCCGCCTGCCCGGTATACGTAGGTAGTTACAAGCCGGTCTACACAACCTCCTGCGACCAGCACTTCCACGTCAAAGACCCCTGACTGGGAATACAGGGTCAGGCCCTTTCTCTGCTGTCTGATGACCTCGAATACGAGGGCGGCACAGGTCCCCACGGTGTAGTTGCCGATAACCAGGTGATCGCCGTCCTGAACGAATCTGCTGACGGCCTCTTGCGCAGTCATGACTTTATTCTTGATGACAGCCATATCCCCTCCCATGATGTTTTGTAAGAATGTCGTATCAACAGATGTATTACAATTAAATGCAACTGTTCAACATCAATCTCTATCTTGGAGAAAAAGGGCCGAAGGCCTGGATGCAGATCAATGAGATATGCAACACACCCGAAGCAAATCCCTTAAGTGTTTACATCCTTTAGGGGATCCCCCGGTCAGGCAGGAAAGGCGGTCATTTGGCCCAACCGCTTCTTCAAGTCTTCGGGGAGCGCCTTGTTGGCAGGTTCCAGGACAATCCCGGGCACGCCGCCGAAGACCTCGCAGGCATGCGTGATGACCCGATCATCCCATATGGTTTTGAGATCGTTCTTGGTAAGCGTTTCCGACGCCAGGGCCGGTCCCCATCCGCCCAGCCAGCTTACTACTATGTGATTGGCAAATCTTGGAGCCAGTTTGCTGGTATCCATGAAATCATCCCTTTGTGATTCAGGGATGGTGCGTCTGTTGTCCAGGAGCCAGGCCAGAGACACCATGTCATGAGCCGCCACCGACTGTGAGGCGATTATCATACCGGTCTCCGGCGTAAAGACATATCCCTTGTCCGGGCCAAAGGTGGTGAGTATCTTGTCTGCTGCCGAAAGCACGAGCCTCTGCTTTGTGCGCAGGGTTTCCACAGTATTGCCTTCGGCCGTCTTTTCCTGCAGGGTGGCAGCGTCGCGGTGGTATTCAAGACGTGTGTCGTGGCGCCAATAACCTACCGCGGCCTTCATGCCAAGTGTGCTGCCTGCAATTATATGGCGGGAACAGCGGGGCATGAGGATGATGTGCTGAACCTCCTTGAGGACGTTCGGCATCATTAGAGAATTCTTCCAGTGAGAGCCCGCAGCCGGGATGTCTTCATAGAATGCATTCCATCCCGCTTCTTCGAAGAAATGCATCTCGGCGCCGGATGCCTGTACGGCCTTAGCCATGCCGCAAGCCTCCATCAATTTCCGGGAGCTGCCGGTAAGCCCGGTTGATGAGAATCTCACGTTTTCCACACCGGACATGTCTCCCACGATTACCCGGCCCGCCCCCTTTTCCTTGAGGAGCTCGACCATGGCTGCGACGGCAATGGGGCTGGTGGTGGCCGGATAGGGGTGTCCTGAATTGACCACCGGCTTGATGAACACAGCGTCGCCTCTGGACAGCCAGGAAAAATCCGTGGCTGATTCGGCCGATTGGCGGACCGAGAGTTTAATCGCCTGTTCTGTAGCCCCTCTGCCCACTCCTGCCAGAAAGACTTTTGTTGGTCGTCCCGGAGAAAGCTTTGCGGCCTTATTGGGGGCCTGGCGTGCACCCACACTGCCGGTAACCGGGCACACCGCCATGAGCGATGCCCCTGCAGCCCCTTTCAGAAAGTCTCTTCGCTTCATCGGTATCTCCTCTCAGGCATGACTTCGGAGTCAGGTAATGATCTTGTTGTTATACCACGAATCACTGCAAAACAAAAATGAACCTGAAGGGTAAAGGCCTTGTCATTATGTCGGGGACCAAGCTGATATTTTCTTCCTGATTTTATCTTACCGGTCTTCGCTGCGGTTTTATTTCCCTTCCTGATCCCTCATCTTCTTGATCTCGGTCTGGAAGAGTTTGAGTATCGGGGAGATCTCGGGGGGGTGCCATTTTGTTTCCTTCGGCTCTTCAGGCCAGGTGAACGGGAGATGGAATACCCCACCTGGTTTCTCGGCCTTCTCCAGGCAGGAGATCACCTGCATCAGGACCTCCTGCTGGCCCTTAGTGTCATGCACCTTGCCCACAGGTCTTCCGAACGGGTATTCGATGGCCGCCACCCTGGGTATGCCGATAAGCCGGTTGAATTCGGGAATCGGGGTGAGGCAAATTGTTGAGAATCCCTGTGACTCGAGAAACCGTGCCACCAGGCCCACGGACCGGCAGCATAAGGGGCAGCCCGGGGTAAGCATGACCGCCTCGACCCCTTCATCGTGCATCCGTGCGGAAACGTCGGGCATGGTCGTCTCGAGAAGGAACGAGAAGTCGTGCTGGTAACCGTAGAACGAATAGCAGGTCGGTGCCAGGTTACCGATGACGCCATTTTTCTCCAGCTCGGCAAATCTATTTATCGGCAGGATCACATTGATGTCATCCTTGATAAATCGGGTATCGACATGGAGATGATTTGCGTCGATCTGATCTTGTGATGTGTCCCGGGGAATCTCGCGGTGAGTAGGGTCACCCCAGAAGGGCTCTCGCTTCTCCCGTTCCATGTCAAAGGGCAGGTCTTGCTTCAGGCTTATTCCGGCCGACGTTATGAGGGAGAACGTGGTCTCTGAAGCCGGCTTCCTCAGCGGGGTCCAGGGGATCTCTCCTATATAATCCGTCTCAGGGATCTCTTTTCTCAACAAGGTCTTAAGGGTCGGCGGCAGGAACCTGTAACCGTCCACAACCTTGTCATGCGCTTCCACAATCAGAACCTCCTGCATGGATTTTAAGATGTATCGGCCACCGAACTATATGAGAGATATATGCACCTGTCAAAAAAAATGCTTAAGTCCATCAAGATCCATATATGGCGCAATAAAACCCTCCCGACTCACCCGTAACAGCTCTCAGGCACTTTTATGCATTAAACTGCCTGCATCCTGTGAGGTGCTGAACCTGCCCAACAACCCCTTGAGGATCAGCCCCGTGCCGATGCCCCAGGCACCGTTAATCAGGAATGCCGTCAGTAACAAAGACATATGCCAGCCGCCCCCCATGGGTATACCCTTGAGGGGAAGCACCACCATAAGGGCAACCAGGGAAGGGAGGATGGCGCCGAACAGAAAGGCCCACCACCAATAGCCGCGACGCGGAAAGCCGCCCTCTATCAATGCGAACAATATGCCCCAAATGCCACCCCAGAATGCGAGGGAAAATACTGCGGGTATCCCGAAGGGCTGGGTCGCTGTCATCGAGAAAGGCTTAAATGGCGCCAAGCCCACAATCCAGAGCACAGCCAGTGTCAGCTGGTGAAAAACAAGGGTGGCAAAAAATCCTGCGATAAAGCCGAACAACAACCGTTTCCCCATGTCGACCGGAGTGTTTCTTGTAACCATATATCGCCTCCTAAAAAAATATTTAGCCCGCAATAAATAATCTGTCTCGGTGTTGGAGATTCACAAGGCCTTCGTTCCCTTCATCAGGCTACATAGTAATATTTGCCAAGGAAGAGAAAACAAGGTTCGAAATATTCATATAAGATATTCCAGGAATTTGATCTGTCCGGATTGCAAGATCCTTCTTGCATAACCGGGGAAACGACCTCATTATAGTATACCAGTCATGAAGAACATGCCGAACATAACCACCCTCTCTCTGATCTCAGGGGCCATCATTGCCGCAGTCTCCATCGTAATCTATGCTTCCCACAGCGCCCGCACCAACCAAGGCTTGGTTCATTACTTCGCAAGGCTGGGTATCGAGGTGGACTATACCGCCATTATCATCGCCCTCGGCCTCATACCCGTGTTCTGGCTTGTTGCATTCATCATCAAGACCTGGTCGGTCAAATGAGCCAAGAACCGTCTGTTCCTCCCAATGGACGTCAACTAGGTAGATTGCCTTAATTTATTTATCTCCTCATTCAACCTTGTACAATCAAAGTAAACCTCGTTGCGCCGGATCAGTCCCTTTTTGTCGAACTGCACGAAACACACGCCGATACATTCTATTGTCTTTGTGCCGACAGGGATTTGTGCATGCCACTTATTCAAAAAGCCATCTTCCATTGGAATGGGTTCGATCTGTGTCCAGACCCAGTCCGGGTTGAGGGCAAGCAACTTACGGAAGTATTTCAGCAATGAATCGTTGCCCTTCAGACCCTGAGGGACGGTCGGGTCGAGGTATGCCACATCATGGGAATAAAAGGCTGCAAGTCTTTCCGGATTGTTGCCGGTCCAGGCAGGCAGCCACCTTGAAGCAAATTCCCTGGCCTGTTCTTTTGTCATCATCATACTCAATTATCCTCCTGTTCTTTGTGTCAGTCAGGCTGGTACAGCCTTGTTCATTTCATCATAATCTCCATGAATGTCTCCTTATGATTATATCTTCTTGCGGTCTTCCACCCTGATCTCCATCACGATGTGGCCCCAGCCGCCGCACTTCACTCCGGTATCGAAACACCCTGTCCTCTTGAAGCGCATCTCGTTCGGATCGACCCCTGCATAGAGGAGCTCATTGGCGGCAAAGATAAGACCCGGGATCTGGCCTAATGCGAAACAGCAGATTTTCCCCGGGTTGAGCTTGGTGATGAGGTTCCCTGCACCATCGAAGATAAATTTATCGCCTGCCTTGTGCTGAGAGTTACACCCGCTCGCCTCCACCACCTCAATGACAATGGTCTTGCCCATCAAGGCCGGGGCCTTGGACATGACATCCAGATTGCGGGGATTCTCCATGAATAACGCCATCTCTTCATCCGTGTAGCCAAGATGCCCCTGAATAGCCTTGTGTGTCCCTTCATCAATTTTCATACTGCCTCCTTTGTTTTTAATCCAAGTCATGCATGTTGGTTTCGGTTCTGCCCTGGAAACAACAGCCTGACATTGCCGGAACACTTTCCTTTCGTGTGCATGAGACACCCGTTGAATTCCGGGGAGAGGGCATATTTGATACCTGCATTTTCCAGCCAGCACAGAACGCGATAGATCACCCCGCATTCATAATGTTCGACAGCCCCCATCCGCTTCATGCCCTGAAAGGCGAAGCAGTTGCTGTCGAGCCACTCCCAGTGGAACAGATCATTTTCCGGGAAGGTATACGTGAAATTCATAAAGTCGCCTTTGCTCACACTGAAAGTTGCATCGATGGCGTTTTTCAGGTCTTCCAAGGTATCTATGCGGTTTATTCCGAAGAGCTGCATGGCCCTTTTGAATTCTATGGCTGCCAGGGATTTGATGGCTGCCTTGTTCAGCCGGTTGGCCTCCTCGATACCGAACGACTTAAGACAGTGATAGAACCACATGCCGTCGTGGGTCATCCAATTCTTGATGAGATGTTCTTTCAAATCAGTAATTCCAATTTGTTCGAGTGTCCTCAAGTGCACCTCCTTGCTTCTCATCCTGAATGTGTTCTTTTCATGCTGGACTTTTTGTGAGATTTACGCCGTTCTGTGGCTTAAAGACATTCCCCGTGACACAGGGCCTTTCATCATCGTCGGTGTGGAGATCAAAACGGAATCCGCCTTTGATGGCGGTATACTTCATGAGCGCACTGGTCCCATAGTATACCGGCCCCTTAAATGCGACATCGAGGCGCATAGGATTATCCCCCTCCACTGGCGGCAAGGCGCGCAGGCATTCAGCCAATGACCGCTGGGCATGCATGAAGTCACGTTTGAACCCGAGCATCCTGGCATAGGGTGCAAGGTAATGGATGCCGTTGTAATCCCCTGTAAGAAGACCGAACCTGAACCCCTTCCCTTCAGGCATCATCCATCGGACTGTGCTGCACTGGTCCGGCATAGGGTCGAACTGCGCAAGGGGAGAGGACTGACCGGGCTCTCCGAACGATCCGGGGAAAAAATTGGTGCTGATGCCCTCCCATACCGGCTCGCCTGAAGAGCTCATGATCGAATGGATGTCGAACTCCGACCCTTTGGGAATGACACGCTGCCCGGTAATCATGCATGATATTTCCATCTTTTCACCGACATCTACAGGGCGGTGCTGGAGGAGGTGGTCTCTCACATGGAGCATCCTGAGGTAAAGCAGGGGAAACTCCCCTCGTGCGATCGTGCTCATGTGCAGGGGAAACAGGACTGTCAGGGGATATATCAGCGGCATTGTCTTGCCCGGATACAGACTGCACAGGGCGCTTACCTTTTTTAGATGGACCGGGTCTATTCGAAAATCCCGCCAATGTGCCTTCATTGCAGGCAGCTTCTCACCGGGCCTCAATCCCTGGTGCCTGGCGAAGATCCCCTTGAGATAAAGGGAAAAGGTATTGGGTTTTCGAGAAAAATTCATCTGAACAAAACCCTTGGATGCTCCATTACCGGGTTCTTTCCGAAAAGCCACCGGCTCTGCTTCATTAAATTCCATATTGACTCCTTCTTACATAATATTGTTTGATATCAAACAATTTGCAGAAAATTTTTTTAGAAGTTGTCATGTATCCTGGTCAGCAGTCGCATGAGGGTCTCCATCTCCTCATCCGTCAATCCCTGGTATGCCTTCTTCCTCAGGGCCTCGGATACATCCCAGAAATTCTTCTGCATGGCCCTGCCCTTTTCCGTCAGAGAGATAATACTGCTTCGGCTGTCTGATTCATGCGTTCTTCTCAGTAAATACCCGGAGTTGATGAGCTTATTCACCAGGGCCGTGATTGTGGATTTATCCCTGTTGATGATCTCTGAAAGCTTTTTCATGGGAAGATCGCCATAGGTGAACAGCGCCCAGAGGATATCCCCATGGGACGGCGCGATGCCCTTCAGCTTGCGCCTGGCAAGCTCCCTGGTCAGAAAGCTGTTCGCCTTGTCCCGGATCCTGCCGATCTGGAGGATGACCAGCTCTTTCTTCACGAGTCAATTATAGTTTGACATCAAACCATTGTCAATAAAAATATTGGGTCATCCCCCATGAAAAGATCCGGGCATAGTGAGATAGCGTTCAAGTACATACACACTGTCAGGCGTGCAGGGCTCCTTACTTATCAATTCTTTTACCTCGTCGATTTCATGGAATGCCCCGCCGGCAAGCTCTTCAGTTTGGAGGATGAACGGCCCGTCAGAAATACATGAGAATACCCTGCCCCAGACCTTCTGCCCTGCATATTCACCATAAAAATCGAAGAGAAACTTCAAGGGCACACCGGTAATCCCAAGTTCCTCTTCGAGCTCACGTCTTGCCGATTCCTCATATTCCTCATTGGCAAGCACCACGCCCCCGGCACAGAGATCGTGATAACCCGGGAAAATGTCCTTGGTCATGGTGCGGTCCTGCACGAAGAGTTGCCCGCCGGAGTTGAAGACCAGGGTGTATGTCGCTCGGTGAATAAGCCCTTCTTTCCGCATGAGAGACCTCGGTGAGCTGCCGATTGCGACGTTATGCTCATCCACAATCATCACCAGCTCTTGGGGGCTTAAGTCCGGGTTGACCATATGGGCAGAGGAGGAATTCGGATTATCATCGCTGAAGATATCTTTTGCCATGAATGGCACCTCCTGGAATCTTGTTCACGTGATTATAGGATACCGGTCGAATAGCAAACAAAAAAGGGATGGATGAAATTTTAAGTATTTCAGCCGGACTGGTATCATATACCCCCGATGGTCTCAGCAAAGCCCGCTACTTGCCCGTGGGCATGGTGGTAAATATATATAAGGTGCTGTTGGGTAAAATATTCCTCAACCCAAGATGAAAATTTGCTTGAAGGAGGAACTATGTCAAATAAAACCTATGTCAAGTCACTCTTACTCATTGCCATTATCACCCTGGCCCTTGGGGGATTATTGCTCCATATACGAATTCACCCGATTGTAAAGATTCCTTCTATTGTTGTCGGGTACATTACGGGCGTCCTGAGCATCATTGTGGTGCCCCTGCTTTTTTCCTTCAAGAAGACTCTTTCTTACGGTTATGTTTTAAACGGCATGTTGGCCATTATCGGCACGATTCTCATGGCTCACTTCTCAATTGCTCATTGGCCTGCCCAGACCACGTTTGCGTCAATCATCCTGGAGACAACACTGCCTGACATACTCATTTTGTGGACGATCTTTTTTATCGGGAAAGCACTCTTTGATCTGGAGACCTTCGGCTATGATCCGAAAAAGCCCAAGGCCGGCGTAACATACCGTTACCCCAACATGGGATGGTGGCTTGTCCATCTGGTGGGCTTAAGCATTGTGTATACCCTCGGCAACCTGCTTTGGAGGTAACCATGAATAAATTCAGACTGTTTACCATGAACTGGTGGCTCCTTCACCTAGTGGCGATCGCATTTTTCTTTTACCTGGGTCATGCCGTGCACTTCATGTAATACTAGCGGCACTATTTTAAAAACACGAATAAAGGATCAAGGAGCGCATGCCCCGAGCCGACCTGAATGCAACGACCCTCAACTACCGGGTTGACGGACCCGAGCAGGGAGTAGTCGTGATGCTCTCCAACTCCCTTGCCGCCGATATCACCATGTGGGACAGCCAGGTTCCCGCACTCATCCAGGGAGGGTTCAGGGTGCTCCGGTATGACGGCCGGGGCCATGGCCTCTCAGCAGTACCCGCAGGTCCGTACTCCATGGAACTGCTCTCAGCCGACGCCGTAGGGTTGATGGATCTGCTCGGTCTGGAGAAGGTCCACTTCTGCGGCCTTTCCATGGGCGGCATGGTCGGCCAGATGCTGGGCGCCAGGCATGGCGACAGGTTGATCTCGCTGACACTCAGTTCCACAGCGGCCCACATTTCTCCGCGCGAAATCTGGGATGAGCGGATCGATCTCGTGAGGAAGAAGGGCATGGCAGCGGTTGTTGATGCCACCATAGACCGTTGGTTCACCAAGGCAGGTCGGAAGCGCCTGCCAAATGAGATCGAAAAGATACGCCGGGTGATCTTGAATACGCCTGTGGAGGGATATTGCGCCTGCTGCGCGGCGATCCGTGATATGGATCTGCGGGACTGCCTTGGTGCTATTAAGCAGCGCGTACTGGTGCTGGTTGGTGA
>Ga0187873_1001288_pt1 | contig 21384 bp, 21 predicted proteins | sample June2016WEW_16_1_2_FD_133012 | JGI IMG/M metagenome (GOLD analysis project Ga0187873, IMG submission 133012) | Peatland microbial communities from SPRUCE experiment site at the Marcell Experimental Forest, Minnesota, USA - June2016WEW_16_100 | ecosystem: Environmental > Terrestrial > Soil >...
CCGGTAGCGCGGCCAGGAGCGGTCAGAGATGCGCGCATTGACGACGGCCACGGGGATTTTGCGCCGATAACAGCCGCTGAGCAGATTGGGCCAGAACTCGGTTTCTGCCAGTACGAAGAGGCGCGGCTGGAGGGCGTTAAGCCAGGCACGAACCGCCCAAGGCAGATCCAGCGGGCAATAGAAGACGCGGTTGGCGCCAAAGCGCTCGCGGGCCAGCGCCTGGCCGGTGCGAGTGGTGGTGGAGAGGACGACAAATGATTTAGGCAGAGCGGCGTCCAGCGTTTTGACTAGGCGGCTGACGGCCAGAACCTCGCCGACGGAGACGGCATGAATCCAGATGAGAGGGCGTTCACGGTTCAATCCGGCAAGCTGCTTGCGGAGCCGGGAGGGGATGAGTCCCAGGCGTTCCAGCAGCCCCTGGCGGTACTTTTTTGTAGTGGCCATGCGGAAGAGCCACCAGGGCGCGCCCACGACCAGAACCACGAGCAAAGCCAGATTGTAGAAAAGCAGGATCATGAGGTTTGCTATAATCCTATTCCCGGCCCAATTCTCACATGATACAGGCGGGCCTCCAATAATGGAGTCGAGGACGATGAAGGTTCTGCTTGCTACTCCGCTGCTTCTGCTTTGGCTGGCGCTTCCGGCCCTGGGCAGCGATCACACTCCGCCTCCGGTGCAGCCGGCCACATCGTTTGCCGCAGTCGAAGTGCATGAGGACGAGAAGGTGGCTATCGCCGCCGAACCCTACGACACGCGCGAGAAAGAAGCGATTTTTCGCGTCGATTATCTCAGCCACGACGTGATGCCCATCCGGCTGATTGTCACCAACAACGGCAACCGGCCGATCAGCCTGCGTGAGGCGCGAATCCTTTTCATTACGGCCGCCGGTGACAAGATTCAGGTTGCCGAGCCGGAGGACGTGGAGCGGCTGATGACACGCCATGAGCGCGAGGGCCGCAAGATTCCGCTGCCCAGCCCGTTGCCCAATATCAAGCTCAAGCCCACGGCCAGCATCGGAGAAATCGAAAAAGACTTCGACACCTTCGAGTACAGTGCCGGAACGGTTGAACCACACACCACCCGCGCGGGTTTCCTGTTCTACGATGTCTCCGGGCTCGATCATCCGCTGGAGGGCGCCAAGCTGCACCTGCGTAAGCTGCGCGATGCCGACGGCAATGAGCTGTTTTATTTTGAGATTCCCTTCGATAAATACCTCAAGTCGAAGTCCAGCCAGATGAACTGATGATATTGCATGTGATATACTTCCCTTGTGAGGATCGTACTCGACACCTCCGTCTTAGTTGCCGCTGTTCGCAGCCCAACGGGTGCATCGATGGCGCTGCTCGATACTGCTCTCAGTGGCAGGGTTGAAGTCCTGATTTCGACGGCGTTAGTACTTGAGTACGAAGCGGTACTGACTCGCGCCGAACATTTGCGCGTTTCCGAGCTTACACGCGAAGAGGTCAATGGATTACTGGATGCGATCTGCCGAAAGGCTACTCAAGTAACCATCCAATGGCAGTGGCGGCCACAATTACACGATCCGGACGATGAAATGGTGCTGGAAATTGCAATCAATGGCTACGCGGACGCCATTGTTACATTCAATCGAGCTGACTTTATCCGCGCTACCAGAGAGTTTAATTTAAAAGTGCTCTCACCAAGAGAGGCTCTTGAAAGGGTGGATGTTCAATGAACCGAAGCAACTTTGCGCTGCGTCTACAGCCGTCCTTGATGGAAGCGTCCCGCAAACTAGCGGAGTCGGAGGGGGTGGCGCTCAACCAGTTGTTCAACGTCGCCGTGGCTCAGATGATCGCATCTCACGGCACATTGGATTACATCGCACAAAGGTCTAAGCGGGCGAACGTACAAGGAGCGCTGGAAATCCTGCGCAGGCCCAGAAAGGGCGAACCGCCGCGCGCGGGCGATGAGTTGCCGGAGTCGTGGAAGCGCCGTCGCACCACCGGTAGACAGGAGCCGCGAACAAGGGTTGCTACTCGTAGTAAGTAGCCGTACAGGTGTCCGTCTCCCAGATGGTTGCTTTCTTTACGCGGACGCGGCCCTGGGTCAGGGCGGCGAGTTGCTCGCTGGTTTGATCGTAAAAATATTTGGCCAGGTTCTCGGCCGAGGGGTTTAGCTCGTTGAAGGGCGCGAGGTCGTTGAGCATCTGGTGATCGATGCGGTCGATGACCGGGCGCAACAGATTCTTGAGCAGCTTGAAATCCACGAGCAGGCCGGCGGGGTCCAGCTCCGCCCCCGCCAGGGTGACGCGGACCTTGTAGTTGTGGCCGTGCGGATTCTCGCACTTGCCCTTGTAGTTGCGGAGGTAGTGTCCGGAGGAGAAACCGGCCTCCACGGTGATTTCAAACATGATTGCCTGCTCGATTCTGCGCGGGGAAGCGCCCCGGTTTCTATTTTAGTCCGCCGCTTTCGAATTTGCCGGGCGCTCCAGGTCCGGGATCCCCGGCGACTCGGGGTCCCCAACGACCGGGGCCCCCAGGAAGCGAACTCTGCTTCTTGGGGTGGTAGCGAGCGATTTTTGCTCGTTGGGGGGAGGGAAGCGATCTTTGCTCAGAGGGGTGAGGGGACAGCTTTCGTCCGTGGGGTGGCCGGGCGAAGGTGCATTTTCTCCAAACTCCTGCTAGGCTTTATTCATGCAGGTTCTGGTCAACATCCCGGATGAACTGGCGGCGCAGCTCCAGGCGCGCGGTCTTGTTCTCGAAGCCTGTCTGCGCGATCTGATGGAAGAGAAGTTCTCCCAGGAGCCGGTTCGAGAGGAGCGGCGGCGTCAGGCAGTTGAGGCCATGCGCGGCTTTGCCGTGAAGCATGGCGCAACGCTGGGCGGGCTCGACCTCAAGAGCATGGTGCATGAAGGGCACAAATACTGATGCCGTTCGTTCTTGATGCTTCGATGACTATGAGCTGGTGTTTTGCCGATGAAAGCACACCCTACAGTCGCCGGGTGTTAGACTCGCTTCTCGATTCTTATGCCGAAGTACCCGCGCTGTGGCCTTTCGAGATTGCCAACGTATTGGCCGTCAGCGAGAAGAGGCTGCGGCTCACGAAAGCGGCCTCCGTCGAGTTTCTGCAAACCCTCTCCGGCCTCGATATTCGCATCGACAGATCATTTCCTGAGTTGGACGGCAAGGTTTTGCTGCCCTTGGTCTGGCGTCATGGCCTGACGGCCTATGATGCGGCCTATCTGGAATTAGCCAAGCGCAAGGGATTGCCGCTGGCTACCTTCGATAAAGAATTGATCGCTGCCGCCTCGCTCGAAGGAGTCACATTGGTTGGGTAGCCCGGGTGCCTGGGTGCCGATCCTTCGCTTTGCCGTGGTCCCCACGGACTCGGGGTCCCCGGCGAGCGATCTTTGCTCGTTGGGGTGAGGAAAGCGATCTTTGCTCGCACAGGTGAAGGGACAGCTCTTCGTCCGTGGGGTGGCCGGGCGAAGGCTGGGAAACTGAGACCCTTCGTTCTCCCCGCCGAAGGCCGCTGGCCCCATCGCAGGTGGCTGACCACTGACCACTGATCACTGACCACTGTTCCAATGCAGATTATTACCCCACTTCGTCGCACAATGATTTTCAGAAGTCTTCCTTCAAATCGTCCCGGAACGTCCTTTTAGCGCCGCCATCCATCCGAAAGCGGCCAGAAGATGGAAAACCGTCCCGTAACTCCTTATCCTGGACGATTTTGCAGGGAACTCCTTTGTTTTGACGATTTTACAGCGCAACCCTGCCTGTAAACTCAAGAAAACAACGAATTTGCATCCAAAATAGGGGTGGGGGTACCCGAGGTGCCAGCTTTGCCGGCCTATCAAGACCAATGGACAGCGCTGCCAATCTCTGGCGAGTGGCCCCGCCGAAGGCGTCCGCCTGGACGGCCAGTCCTCATTTTTTGATGCGTTTCTCGGTTGCCTCCACGCTCCAGAAATCCGCCGGCAACTCCTGGTTGTACTTCACGTGAACCAAAAAGTACTGCCGCGTCATATCGTCGTTTTTGAAGCGCGTGATGGTGAACGCGGTGGGGAATCCGTCCATGGTGTGGTAGTCGTCGTACTCCTCCGCGTCCAGATTTTTGTCCTTATAGACCAGGTCGCGCCACTGGAAGGTTCGCCGCAGCGGCAGGTGGGTCTGCACGTCCGTCAGAATCGTGACCGCCTCATTCTCCGCGGAGATCAGCGTCACTTGGTCGGCCAGATGCCGCTCGGCCAGGTGCTGTCCCTCGTAAATCAGGATCGTCCGGGGATCTTTGAGCCAAACCTTGACGGCGGTCTCGATGGAATGGTCGCGGTGGCGCAGGAAATCGTCCACCTGCTCCTGCGGCAGCGCCGCCTTGCCTTTATACGTCACCTCCGTGCCCGCGCGCCCCACGTAAAACTGCACCACGTCGCGGTGCTTGGTGTACTCGATGCGGTCGTGATCGGGCCAGGCATGGTACTCCCAATACTCGGTGGTGCCGCCCGAGGGTTTGCCGTGAAAGAAGGCGGCAATGCGCCCCTCGCGCATTTGGTTGTTCATGTTGAGCCAGGTCTCGCCGCCCAAAGCCTTCACCATGGCGTCCAGCGCCGCCCGCGCCTGACGAGCGTTCTTCTGCCCGGCGTCTGCGGTGCTCTGCGGTCGCATAGTGAGCGGCGTAGCCAGCATGATCATGGCTAGCGCCACCCATAAAACTCTGCGCATCTATCTCTCCTCCAACAGGTTGGACGTATTCCGGTGGCCAACGCCTCTTCGGCTCATGCTATCTCTGCCAGCCTGGCGTGGCCAACTGCTTCCTGCGTTCTCGAATCACTCGAGCTCGCTCCTTCTCGGGCAATGCCAGCACCGTCTTGGTTCGTTTGGGCAGCTTTGCGTAGATCAGCGCATGGGCGCGGGCCAGCTCCTCCTCAATCTCGCGCGGCTTGAGCGCATCCCACCGCTCCAGCGCGACCCAATAGGCTCTGGCCAGGTGCGGCGCGGGGTAGACTCCCTCGTTCTCCAGCAGCTCGTCGTAGCGCTCGGCCCCGCAGTGGAAGCTGAGGACGGGGGTCTCCATGCCGTCGGCGTTGGTCAAGGCAAACATCTTGCCGCCAATCGCCCGGTCGCCCACCCAGTAGACCAGAACCTGCCCCCAGTTCAGCGTCTCCGCCGTGTGCGGCAGCGCCAGGCAGATCTCGCGAATGCGCTCGTTGTCCATGCGTTTCAGTGTAGGAGGAAAACCGGCGGCGAGGGAAGACAGAAGCCGTGCAAAACATGACACGTTAATGGAGGAGCGGCGTACACCCTCCCAATGCTTGATTGCGTCAAGGTTGAAACCAAATCACACTACAGCCTGCTAAGCGACTTTTGGTCGTAACGCCAGCAGGACGAAGCTCGTAGGGATCACCAGGAAATAGCATGCAGCAGAGATCAGCATGGTCACATTGATGCCAAACGACATGCTGAAGATCACGCCCAGTACAGAGGCCAGAACGCCGGTAGCGCCGTTGATACCCCAAAACCAAGGTGTTGGCTGAGTGTTGATCGCTGATACCAGCCGCATCCCCGTGGGGAAGGCGAAGCCGAGCAGAAAGCCCAGCGGCATGATTGCCGCCAGCGATATGACGATGCGCACCAGCCGTTCCCGATTCGTCGTGACTTGAAAGATCGACGGCAAAACCCATTGCATGACCACGAGGTAGGCCCCGACTATACTGCCCCACACTAGCAGTTTTCCTCGCCTGTTCAGCTTGAGCCAATCCGAGGTGAGGCTGCCCAAACCGGAGGCCAGAATCAGGCTGAACAGGCACACGCCCAAGGAGTAGATAGGGTGGCCCAGATACACGCTGAAATACTGCAGCAGCGCAATCTCGGCTAACATGAAGCCCATCCCGATGAAAGAAAAATACAGACTGCCGGCTATAGCCAGGGACCGCGGACACTCGCGCGCCGCGCTGCGCAGAGGCACCAGGATTGTCAGGATCACCGCGACAATCGAGATGAGCAGAATCATCAGCAGCACGACGGAGGCAAGCAGATTGCCCACACTGGAGCCACTTGTAACCTGTCCGGTCACCCTGCGTTGCACGACGGTTATGAGGCTCGGGATATCGAAGATACGCAGTTGGTTGAAGAAAAACGGTCGGGAGTCGGTCGGCACGGAGAGATCTAGGTAGGTAGAACCCAGTACGCGATTCAAGGAGGCTAGGTCCTGACTCTCGATGATCTGGCGCAGTAGTTTGGAATCCGGAGGACGGTCCGGCGATAATAGTACGGTGAATCCGCCGTTTCGCACCGCGTCATGCAGTGCGCGCAACTGTTCCTCTGAAAAAGGCGTCTTGGACAGCACCATGGTGGCAATGTTGCCGGCGCTCGCGACGAACAGATGCGGGCGGGCGTCTTTGACGCCGATATCCAGCAAAGCGGCCGTCGCCAAACCGATCATGCGTCCAGTCTCGTTGACGTCGCTAGGGCTGTACCAACGGCTCACTGTGAAGATGCCATTGCCGTTGAGGGTCTTGAGAAAGGCCCGCCAACCCTCCAGAGTGTAGAGACCGTTCTCGCTCAGGCTAAACGCGCCTGCGCCGGTTGCCGCCCAGGTGTCGATCATGCTCATCTGCACAAGATCGAACTTTTCGTTCGTGGCTGCAAACCAGCTGCGAGCATCGTCCACGTGCAGCTTCAGATTCGGCAGAGCCGTCAGATTGGAAAAGTTCTTGTAAAAAGGGTTGCGCGTGTGCAGATCGATGAAGATAGGATTCAGCTCCACGCCGGTGATGTCTGTTACTCCAAACAGATGAGCCGACAAAACGTCGCGGCCGCCGCCGACGCCGATCACCGCGGATTTGTGGATGCCAGGAAGGTGATAGGCCAGGTTGACCAGATCGTACTGGAGAAAGGCAATAGAGTTGCGCGTATCATCGTAGTGGAACATGAAGGTGCCGGCGTCGCCATCGATATTCATCAGAGACTCGGGAACGCGTATGTCCGCAGGTAGCTTGGGAGACGGGCCCCACATGGTAGGGGGTTCCGTGATGGGTCGCCCCGCTCTGATACGGGAATAGGAGTTCCACCTCTCGTAATGGCCATATCTGCCCGAACTATCGATAGAATTCTTGACCAGGATTGGCCTGAAACCTAAAGGCGATAGCGCATTGAATAGAGCTAACGCCAGCAATGCGACCACCACCGTCGCCGGCTGTCGCCACCTGGGCTTTGACTTGAGGCGCTGCCGGTCTTCGACACCGGCGCTGGCGGCAAAGGCCAGCGAGGACAGGCCGGAAATGGCGCCGGCCACGATGACTGCGGTCGGACCGTCCAGAACATTCAGCAAACCAAGTACCGCTATACATCCCAGTGCCGCGCCGAGAAGGTCCACGCCGTAAACCTGTCCAGTACGGAACGGACTGCGCGTCAGCGCCAGACTCACCACCACCCCAGCGAATACATACGGAACGGCCATGACAGTCAACAGCAAAGCCCACGCGACCACCGTGGTGAGCGATAACGCAGGTGCAGTGACAAGGCAAAACTGCAACACGATGGATCCGGGCATGGCCAGCGAAGTAAGGAGCGCGAAGTTGGACAGGGTAACGGGCAGTTGTGCGGGCTGGAAGCGCTCACGCCAAAGATAGACCCAGACGGCGCCAACGGTCATGCCCAGCATGGCTACGCTGATCGCAAAGAAGGCCAGGTAATACCAGGCGATCACCGACATGATGCGGGTCTGCAGGATTTGAAATAGTAGCGAGGAGAAGGTGATTAGAAAAACACCGGAGAGAAACGGAGTCTTACGCAAGCCGCCCGTGTATTCCATTGAATAGGAACCTCCTCTGAACTCAGATGTGGGCTCATTATAGCCGTCTGACCGTGCCCATTCAGCGCGTATTTTCCTTCGAGAGAATGCTGAAGGCTCACCGTCGCCGGAAGAATCTCTTCCGCATCCACCCACTGGGCAGGGTTAATCGCCGGGCGCCCCAGAGCCTGCCCTGAGCTTGCCGAAGGGGATCTCGCTTCCAAGACCTGGATTTTCATCTCGACTCAGAGGTCAGAACTTCTTTTCAAACGCCCTGAATCGCCGCTCCAGCTCCCACTGCGCTGCCGCTTTCTCGCTGCCGTCGAGAAACCTCTTGCATTCCATGGTGGGCTTGTCGGAGCCAGGCGTCTGCCCCATGCAGGCGGCGGCAGGAGTGGTGAAGGCATCCGGCACAGCCCAAAGGCTCGCGCCGGGCAGGAAGTTGTGCTCCATCCCGGTGCGGACTAACTGCTTTAGATCTTTATAGTTGAGGTGGTAATCCTGGGTGGCGCGCACATATTCATTGGTAATATCAATGCGTCCGACGCCTTCATCGTCGGTGGAGAGCGCCACCGGAACGTGGGCGGCGCGGTAAATCGGAAACGGGTGCTCCGCGCCTTTCACGCCCAGAATGCTTTCGTTGGAGCTGAGGTTGATCTCCACCATCACATGCTTTTGGGCCATCTCCTTCAGCAGGCCGCGGGCGTCCTCCTCGTACATCACGTCCACGCCGTGGCCGATGCGCTCGGCGTGTCCCAGTTCGACAGCCTGACGAATGTGGAAGCGCAGCCCCTCGGGCGGCACCAGGCCCAGCGTCAGTTCGCCGGCATGCAGGCTGATGTGGACTTTGGGATAGACCGAGTGCAGGTACTCCAGCATCTTCATCTGCAAGGTGTAATCGCGCATGGAGATGAAGCCATCCTCCGGCATGACGAAGTTGATGCCCACAAAGCCGGGATCATGCGCGTCCAGGCTGGCCTGGACGGTCTCAAAGCCCAGCAGCGTCTGCGCAAAGACCTGTTCTGGCGGGAACCCGCGCAGCACCTGGTAGATGTAGCGCACCTCGACCTGGCAGGCGGGCATTGCCTGCGGCGTTCCGCAATGTTCAATCTGGCGGCGGCTTGTCTCGGCAGCGCGCACATGCTCGCGGTCGGTTGTTACCTCGTCGCGCAGCCCGTGGTCGAGTAGCGTCTGCCGGTACTGCGCAAAATCCGGGCTCAATGGATTCTCATGTGCAATCTGCACGGCATGGCTAAAGGTGGGCGTCTCCATAAGCTCCACGTATTGTTGGTTTTGCGTGGCAGCGCGGCTGGCCACCTCGTCCACCCACTCGCCCATGTGCCGCTTGTTCAGCCCGCCAAAGCGGTCAAAGGTTGCAAAAAACTGGTCATGGGCGCTGAAGCCGGAACTGGGCACAAAGCTGCGTATGGAGAAGGCGTCCACCAGCCGGTCGTAGAGCTTCTGGTTGGCCGGAAGCTGCGCGGCCTCCACCAGCGGCGGCGCGCACGGAGGCTTGGTAAAGCTGAGAGCCGCCGGGTCCACGCACAGCCCATCCTCGCCGGCGTCGCGGATGAATGTTTCGGCGTAGACCGCTCCGGATAGGTGGATGTGCAGGTCCGCGCCCTTGGGAAACAGGTCCAGAAAAGCGCGCAGCGCCAGCGGACCCTCGCGCAGGGCGGTCTGGTAGGCGCGGGCGGCGCGGGTCTCCCCAATCTGCGATTGAGCAGGCTTCTGTGCGTGGAGGGTGGCGGCATGGGCGAGGACAAAGCAGGCGAGAAGACAGACGAGTCGGCGCATATTGCCTTCCAGTGTAGAACAGTCATAGCCTGCGCGGGCAGGGCTGAGCAATCGCCGCCAAGCTCGTTGAGACGCCTCTGGGTTCTCTGGCGCGGAAACCGGCAAGTTGGTATACTGACACAAGTTGTTGCAGCCAACTGTATTTGGATTCGCCCACCAGCCCGGCTTGCCGGAATCCGCACAGGAAATTGCAACGCGATGTTTGCCCTGAGGCCAGATAGCTCAGTGGTAGAGCGCGGCCCTGAAAAGGCCGGCGTCGGCGGTTCAATCCCGTCTCTGGCCACCACTTTAAACGCGGATACTTAGAACCTGATATCGACACGTCGGGATGGCGGAACTGGCAAACGCAGCGGACTCAAAATCCGCCGGCCCTCGCGGCCATGGGGTCTCGCCCCCTCCCGGCACCAAACAAAACATTGATAATCAACAACTTAATACTTTTAACTGCCAATTCTTGTAGTGGTCAGATGAGTGAACTTGCGCCACAAATCAATGATCCCGGTATACTCTGTAGAGCGGAAATCAATCACACAAGAGGAGTCATGCCGTGAAAATGAGATTGGCAATGGCGTTGTTGTTCGTTTTATACGTGCCCAAGGTGTTCGCTCAAGATCATCCGAATCAACTCTTACTGGGTTATGACGGCGAGTGGACACATGTATCCCAGCAGTTGATTGCGCTGGCCGAGGCAACCCCAGCCGAGAAGTTTGCCTGGCGACCGGCTCCGGGAGTGCGCTCAACCAGCGAGGTCTATATGCACATCGTGACGGCTAACTTCATCTTGCTGAAAATCACTGGTTCTAAAATGCCGCCAGACCTCAAGGAGGACTCCGAAAGAACCGTTACATCCAAGGCAGAGGTAATCAGTTGGCTCAAGCGCTCCTTGGACGCTGTAAAGCAAGCACATTTGGCGGAGAGCCCGCAAGATCTTGTCCGCAAGGTTCGCTTTATGGGCCGGGATGCCACGGTAGACGATGTGTATCTCCGCATCATCCTTCATGCAAACGAGCACATGGGGCAATTGGTCGCATACGCGCGAATGACGGGCGTCGTGCCGCCTTGGTCAAAATGAATCACTATTTTAACGCCAATCCTATCGATTCGAGCGGGTGACGGACAATCCGGAAGTTGACCGCGTTGCCAACACCATATGCTGTAATATCGCCTTCGCAAAACTGCCAACCGGACCGGCTCGCATCACTATGATGGGAAGAGCGCACGCTCCCCATGCCCTCCAACGAAAACCCAACCCGCGCCCTTCCCTCGCTGCACGAGTTCTTCTCCCCCGGCGGCATCCTGGCGGATTCTTCTCTGCCTTATGAGTACCGCACCGGCCAACTGCAGATGGCCCGGGCCGTCGAGCAGGCTCTCGAAGAGCGCCGCCACCTGATCGTCGAGGCCGGCACCGGAACCGGTAAAACCCTCGCCTACCTGCTGCCCGCCTTGCGCACAGGACAGCGCATCATCGTCTCCACCGGCACCAAGGCCCTGCAGGATCAACTCTACTTCCGCGACGTTCCCTTCCTTGAAACGCTGGTCGGCGAACTGCGCGTCTGCTACATGAAGGGCCGCGCCAACTACCTCTGCCGCCACAAGCTGGTCTCGCTGCGCAACCAGCCCATTCTTTCGGGATTGGAAGAGATCGATCAGTACCGCCAAATCTCCGAGTGGGAGAAAACCACGGAGACCGGCGACCGCGCCGAACTCTCCGGAATGCCCGAGTCCAGCGCCCTCTGGCAAAAGCTTGACGCGCGCACCGAGGCTTGCCTGGGCTCCTCCTGTCCCGACTACCACCACTGCTTCATCACCGAGATGCGCCGCAAAGCCCTCGAGTCGGACATCATCATCATCAACCACCACCTCTTCTTCGCTGACCTTGCCGTCAGGCGCGAGGCCGCCGGCGCGCCCGATGCCGGCATCCTTCCCGAGGCCGCGGCCGTGGTCTTCGATGAAGCCCACGAGCTGGAAGAAATTGCCTCGAATTACTTCGGCCTGTCGGTCAGCAATATTCGCTTTGAAGAACTGGCCCGCGACACCGACGTCCTGCTGCGCGGCAAGCAGGGCGCGGAGAGACTGCCCGCCCTCACCCAGCAACTCCGCGACCGCGCCCGATTGTTTTTTGCCGGACTGCCCATGACCGGCGACGGCCGCCAGCCTTTCACCGAGCGCGAGCAGTTTCTGGAAACCTCCGGCGACCTTTACCTGGCCGTGCGCACCACACTCCAACGCATGGAAGCGGAGATGGACGCTCTCGACGGCATTGACGAAGCGCCGGGACTCAAGAAGCGTGTCGCCCGCCTCCGCTCCGAGTTTGAATTTCTGCTCGAATCGAACGCGGCCAACATGGTCTATTGGATGGAGCGCCGCATCTTTGGAGGCTTGGACAGGTCTTCGTCCGGCGGCAAAGCTGGCGCCGCCGGCCGGGCCGCGGAACGGGCTTCCAGTCGCCACCAATCGCGCACCACCTACCTGCAAGCCACGCCCATCGATGTCTCCGAGCTTGTCCACGAGCTGGTCTTCGAGCAGATTCCCACCGTCGTGCTCACCTCGGCCACGCTCACCGTGCAGGGCGGCTTCGAGCATATCCGCAAGCGCCTGGGCCTCAGCGAAGCGCGCGAGCTGGTCGTGCCCTCTCACTTCCGCTACGGCGAGCAGGCCCTTCTCTATCTGCCTCCGGAGATGCCTGATCCCCGCGACCCTGAATTTCCCGAGGCCGCCACTCGCTGCATCCAGCGCGTTCTCGAGATTACCCGTGGCCGCGCCTTCTGCCTCTTCACCAGCTACGCCCAGATGCACGTCGTCTACGAGCGCCTGATGCCGGTGCTCGACTTCCCCATCCTGCTGCACGGCACGGCTCCGCGCAAAGCTCTCCTGGAGCAGTTCCGCGCGACGCCTAACGCCGTCCTCTTCGGCACGTCGAGCTTCTGGCAGGGCGTGGACGTGCAGGGCGAGGCGCTGAGTTGCGTCATCATCGACCGCCTGCCCTTCGCCGTTCCCAGCGACCCGGTCATCCAGGCGCGCATGAAGGCAATTGAAGAAGCCGGCGGCAATCCCTTCTCCGACTATCAGGTCCCCTCCGCTGTCCTCACCCTCAAGCAAGGCTTCGGCCGCCTCATCCGCTCGCTCGAAGACCGCGGCGTGCTGGTCCTCCTCGACCCCCGCGTCACCCGCCAACGATACGGCCAGACCTTCCTCACGAGCCTCCCGCCTTACCGCATGACGGCGTCGATTACGGATGTGGAGGAGTTTTTTACAGACGAACACCGGCCTTAATGCGGTATGATAAAAGCACCTAATTAGGTGCTCGAAATGGAGGCGCATATGCTCAATATTGCTAAAGATATTCAATCGTTGACCACATTCCGCCGCTCTTCCCGCGACTTAATGAAGCAGCTCAGGAAGAGCAAGCGACCCATGGTGCTCACCGTGAACGGGAAGGCCGCAGCCGTTGTGCAGGACGCCGAGGCTTATCAGCGCCTGCTGGACATTGCCGCGCAAGCCGATGCCGAGGAAGGCATCCGTCAAGGCCTGGAAGACGAAAAGAATGGAAGGCTCCGGCCAGCCAGAGAGTTTTTTGCCGAGTTTGAAGCCACCCATGGCCTATCTCGTTAAATTCACGCCGCGGGCGGAGCGCGACTTTGCGATCCTGTTCGAGGATATCCACGCCGAGGATTCCGATGCGGCGCTGAAGTGGTACGAGGGACTCAAAGAAGCTGTTCTGGCCCTTGGAAGACTTCCCAACCGCTGCCCATTGACTCGCGAGAACCCCAACCTCAGGCACTTGCTGTACGGCCACAAGCCGCACGTCTATCGTGTGATCTACCGCGTTCTGGAAAAGCAGATGCAGGTTAATGTACTCTATATCCGCCACGGCGCCAGACGGGAATTTACTGCATCCGAACTTGAATGACCGATGCCGTCGGTGGCACTTCCCGCATCGAATCAGCGGGGCAGTCAGTGGTTTGTGTGTCAGAACCGCGCGCTCAGGCTGAACGAAGCTGACCGCTCACGCCCTGTCAGCGGATTGATCGCGCTCGTTCGGCCGCCGCCTCGACCTCCACACCGGTTCTTACCGGCCAAAGCGCAGAGTTACATTGACGGTTGTCTCTTTGCCCGCAACTACGGCAATATCTCGAATGATGACGATTTGAAAACCGGAGACAATGACAGTTGCGTCATAGCGGCCCGCGGGAAGGCCATCGAAGGCGAAGCGGCCCGCGTGGCTGGTGGTAACGGATTTTATCAGTCCGGTGGATTGGCTTCTGACTTCGACCTTCGCCCCGGGCACAACCGCGCCGGTAGGGTCGCGCAACACTCCAGCGATACTGCCCGTGGCAACTGGGCTTGTGGTATCCGGGCTTTGTTGGACAATAATCGGATGCGCCGGTCCGCAGGTGCAGGCCGCGAGCAACAACGTCAGCAACAGCCGGGCTTTCATAACGACTCCTTTGCAGGCAGGAAGATTTTCCTCCGCATCGGCGCGGCAAGCGGCGCAATCAGCTTCCAGCCGAACCGTATTATCAGCGAGATGGCGGCGGCGCGGCGAATAATCATACCGACAGTATAGTTGGTGGCTGCTTCGCGCTTATGCAAGGTTGGTTGGTGGGGCGTAATGCCCGCCGAATGGTGATGCAGCGTGAATCTACCAGGGTTTTGGTCCTCAACCCCCTCTGGCCGGATGAGCGGTGCTGACACACTGCAAGGGGTACTGCGCCTTGACAAAGCCTTCGTTCTTATCGAGGGGCACCCGGGTTTCGTGGAATCCCACCCTGGCCGCAAAATTGCAAGAAGCAAGTCCTTCGACTGCATAGGCCACAAAAAGCGCGACCTATTTGCACAAAAAGACATCCAAGATAGGGCGCTTAAAATGACTGAAAAAGGGCAGCTATGCAGCGCCGCGGATTGGTACAATTCGAGCGAGTCATTCCTTAGAAGGAGATTCTAATGAACATGAATCTTATGAAAAAGCGTTGGGTAAAGGTCGTTGTCGCGGCCGTTGCCCTGATTATCGTCGTTGTTGTGCTGGTTCCGCTGTTTATCAACGTGGATGCATTCCGGCCCAAGGCGGAGGACGAAATCTCCAGCTCACTGGGACGCAACGTTACGTTGGGGCACCTGGACCTCTCCCTGATCACCGGCAGCCTGGTTGCGGATAACATCGTTGTGGCCGACGATCCGGCCTTTGCGAAAGAGCCGTTTCTCGAGGCCAAGGAACTGCGCATTGGCGTTTCACTGCTGAATTTAATCTTCCAGCAAAAGGTGCGGATCACGAGCTTCACCGTCGATTCCCCGTCGATTCATCTCATCCAGGCCAAGAACGGCACGTGGAACTTCTCCAGCCTGGGGAGCGGCGCGGAGAAACCCGCGGCAGAGAAAACTGCGGCCCAGAAACCTGCGAAGCAAAAAGCCGCGCCTCCGAATTCAGCGGCCCAGGAAGCCGCAGCCCAGCAGGGGAGCATGCTCTCAAGCGTGAGCATTGGCGAAATCAAGATCAAGAACGGGAGCGTCACGGTCGCCTCCAAACCCGAGGCCGGCAAGCCGTTCACGTGTACGGATGTCAACCTCTCCGTCCAACAGCTTTCGGCCACAACGCAGTTTCCCTTCAAACTTTCGCTCAAGGTGCCGGGCGGGGGATCGTTCCAACTTGACGGAACGGCGGGGCCGTTGGCGCAGAAGGACATGTCCCAAACACCCTTGCAGGCGACGCTACAGCTCAAGCATTTCAATCCGGTGGCGGCGGGCGCGGTTGAGCCAAGCCAGGGGGTCTCCATGATCGCCGACTTCGATGTGCAACTTAGCTCGGACGGAACCACCCTGACGAGCAAAGGAAAACTTGTAGCGAACAAGCTTCAGTTGGCGCGCGGCGGATCTCCTGATCCAAAGCCGGTGGATATCGACTACACGATCACCGACAACCTGGTGGAGCGCACGGGAAAGGTTCACGATATCGCGATCCACAGCGGGACGGCGGTGGCGCATTTGACGGGCAGCTTCCGGAGTACAGAGAAGGACACCGTGCTGGACATGCATTTTTCCGCGCCCGGCCTCTCTATCGACCAACTTGAGCCGTTGCTGCCGGCCGCCGGCATCACCATGCCCAAAGGGTCCAAACTGCAAGGGGGCACGCTGACCGCCAATATCGCCATCACCGGCCCAGTGAACGCGCTGGTCATCAGCGGGCCTGTTTCGGTGGACAACACCGAACTGGCCGGCTATGACCTGGGCTCGAAGATTGAGGGCCTCAATCCTTTCAAATCCAAGACGGGCGGCACGGCAATCCAGAAGCTGAGCGCAGAATTGAAGTCATCTCCGCAGATGACGGAGATCAACAATATTGACGCCTCGGTTCCCTCGATTGGAACCGCTACCGGCAGCGGCACCATTTCTCCCGCTGACGCGCTGAACTTCAACCTGGTGGCGAAGTTCAATAATTCGTCGGCACTCGGCCTTGGCGCGATCGCCAACGGAGGCACAGGGGTGATGCACTTTGTCGGCAGTGGCGCGCAGAGCGCGTCGAGCAACGGCATCCCGCTGACTATTACGGGGACCACGTCGGATCCAAAAATCCGCGCCGACGTCAAAGCCATGCTGAAAGGACAAGCGGGCGGACTGCTGGGGACATCCTCCGGTCAGAAAAGCAACCCAGCCGGAGCAGTGAAAGGGCTGTTCCACAAATAACGGGGAGCGGGGCAGCGAGCACCACATCCCACCCTAGCCGCAAAAACAAAAACGCGGCGAGAGTGAGGCACCCTTTATTGAGCAAGGATGTTGCGGGCCGTTCGATATAATCCAGAGGAGCGTTTGAGCAGCTACGCCGCTGCTCACTGGAGACCTGCATGACCTTTGATATCCAGGAGATCCTGGGTTTACTTCCCCATCGCTACCCCTTTCTGCTGATTGACAGAGTGGTTGAGTTTGAGCGCCGCAAGCGCCTGGTGGCCATCAAGAATGTCACCGTGAACGAGCCTTTTTTCCAGGGCCACTTCCCCGATTACCCCATCATGCCCGGCGTGCTGGTGATTGAGGCGATGGCGCAAGCCGGCGCAATCATCATGATGAACGAGATTCCCGACCGGGAGAAGAAGCTAGCGGTCTTCACGGGCATTGAGAAGGCCAAGTTCCGCCGCCCGGTGGCGCCGGGAGATCAACTGCGCATCGAGGTGAACGTGCTGGCGTTCAAGAGCCGGTTTGGCCGCATGGAGGCCAACGCTTTTGTGGACGGGAAGCTGGCCTGCCAGGCGATTCTGATGTGCTCGATTGTGCCCAAGGCGCGCGAGACCGCGGCGGAGACTGGCGAAGCGCAAACAGAGGCCGCGGAGTGAGCATCCATCCCAGCGCGGTGATTGCCGCGGGCGCGGTGGTGCCGGCTTCATGCACTGTGGGGCCGTTTTGCACGATTGGGCCGGAGGTCGTGCTAGGAGAAGATTGCACGCTGATCTCTCACGTGGTGCTCGATGGCCGCACGCGGATCGGCGCGCGCAACGTCTTTCATCCGTTTTGCGCGGTGGGCGTGGCGCCGCAGGATTTGAAGTACGGCGGCGAGCCGACGGCGCTGGAGATGGGCAACGGCAACACGATTCGCGAGTGCGTGACCATCAGCCGCGGGACGGCGGGCGGCGGAGGGGTGACGCGCGTCGGGTCGGATTGCCTGCTGATGACCGGCGTGCATATCGGCCATGACAGCCAGGTGGGCAGCCACTGCATCCTGGCCAACTGCGCCACGCTTGCCGGACACGTGATCATCGAGGACTACGCGACGTTGGGGGCGTTTTGCCCGGTGCATCAGCACTGCGTGGTCGGCAAGTATGCTTTTATCGGCGGCGGGACGATTGTAACCCAGGACGTGCTGCCGTTTTCGCTGACCTCGTCGCGGCGGGAGAACAAAGCCTTCGGGATTAACAAGATTGGACTCGCGCGGCGCGGGTTCTCGCCGGAGCGCTTGCAGGTGCTGCAGAAAGCCTTCCGGCTGCTGCTGGCGGCGAAGATGAATACGACGCAGGCGCTCGAAAAGATCAAGGAGCTGGAGGGCGAGGACGCTGCGCTGCTGGCGGCGTTCCTTTCACGCAGCGAGCGCGGGGTGATCAAGTAGCCATGAAACTCGGCCTGATTGCCGGCAATGGGCGGTTTCCGTTTTTGCTGTTGGATGCGGCGCGGGCGCAGGGGCTGGCGGTGGTGGTGGCGGCCATCCGCGAGGAGACGGACGCAAAGATCGACCGGCGCGCGGCCGCCGACAGCGGCATCAGCGTCTATTGGCTTTCGCTGGGCGAGCTGTCGCGGCTGATTGAGACTTTTCACAACGAAGGCGTCAAGAAGGCGGTGATGGCCGGGCAGGTGAAGCACAAGCAGATTTTTTCCAGCATCCGGCCGGACTGGCGGCTGGCCAAACTGCTGCTGAATTTGCCGGTGCGCTCGACGGACAGGCTGATAGGCGCGGTGGCCAAGGTGCTGGAGGATGAGGGCATTGAGCTGATCAGTTCAACGGCATTTCTGGAGCCGCTGCTGGCGCAGGAGGGCGTGCTGACGGAGCGCGCTCCGGACGAGGAGGAGCGCAGGAACATCGAGTACGGGCTGGAAGTGGCGCGCGCCGTGGCGGGATTCGACATTGGGCAGACGGTGGTGGTGGCGGCGCAGGCCTGCGTGGCGGTGGAGGCGATGGAAGGGACCGACGCGGCCATTGAGCGGGCCGGGCGGCTGATGCAGACGTTGGAAGCAGATGCGTCAACGCTGGAGCGGCGGCTGACGGTGGTCAAGGTGGCCAAGCCCAATCAGGATATGCGCTTCGACGTGCCGGTGATCGGGATGGCAACTATCGAGACGATGATTCACGCCGGGGCGAGTTGCCTTTCGGTCGAGGCTGGGCGGACTTTGCTTTTTGACCGTGAGGCTCTGCTGAAGAAGGCTGCGGAGGCGGGGATTGCGATTATCAGTGGACAGTGAACAGTGGACAGTGAATCGTGGCTGGCGGACGGCAACAGACAAAAACAACCGCAGGTCCTTCGACTGCGTTTGGTGCATCAACGCACCAAATTCCGCTCAGGATGACAGCTTTGTTATTGTGGAATCGTTTGGGGCCAGATCAAGCATTACAAAACTCTCTGCGTCCCGATTGGCACATTTCCCATCCAACGGAGCGGAGGATCCCCATGAGAATTCCCCTTCTCTTTATCCTTTTTGCGGTTGCTGTGGTTGTGGTTGCGTTCGTCGCCGTCCGAGCGGCTGGACAAAATGGACAAAATGAACAAGTTCTGCCCACGGCCGGGCAGGTTGCGCCCGGCTTTACGCTTCCCTCGCAGGACGGCTCCGAGATTTCATTGGCGAGCTTTCGCGGCAAGTGGGTGGTGCTTTATTTCTATCCCAAGGACATGACCTCGGGCTGCACCATCGAAGCGCACAACTTTCAGCGCGACCAGGCGCAATATGACGCCGCCAACGCGGTGATTCTTGGCGTGAGCGTGGATACGCCCGACAGCCACAAACAGTTCTGCACCAAAGAGGGGCTGACCTTCCGCCTGCTGGCCGATCCGGAGCACAAGGTGGTGGAGGTCTACGGGTCGCTAGGCAACTATATGGGAATCAAGATCGCCAACCGGCATACCTTCCTCATTGACCCGGCGGGCAAGATTGCCAGGGTGTGGACCAAGGTTGAGGTCCACCAGCACTCCGCGGAGGTGCTGGCGGCGCTGGCCGAACTCGAAAAGGCCGAACCCAGGAAATAGATCACCGGAGTCCAGGCGCAAAAAAGCCCAGCGCGAGCCGGGCCTTTTTGCTTGCCTCAAATTTCAGGCTGCCACTGCTACATGGTTGCCTACTTAGCAGGGGCCTACTTCTTCTTCGCAGTAGCCTACTTCTTCTTCTTCTTGGCAACTGCCTTCTTGGCCTTGCCCTTCTTGGCAGGCTTCTTCTTTGCTGCTTTCTTAACGGCCAACTTTTTACCTCGTTTGTTGGATTTTCCGGCGCTCTTCTTGCGCGCAGCGGCCTTTTTAGCCCCTGCCCTTCCGCCCTTTGCGCCAGCCTTTCTCTTCTTTGCGGCGGACTTCTTTGCAGCCTTTTTGGCCACAACCTTTTTCCCGGCTGCTTTCTTTGCCTTTTTCTTCGCGGCCTTTCGGGGGGCCGGTTTCGATGCTGGTTTTGCCACGCCCACAATCACCGACTCTGCAACTACTCCCTCATCATCGTCCGAGGAGGTAAGCACGCTGTAGGATTCAATCTCTTCATCCTCTTCAAAGTCGTTGTGACCGGACTCAAACGCGCCCGGCTTATAATTCGATTCGCCGTCGCTCATTGCGTACATCTTGAACTCTTCCATCCCATTGCCTCCAGCGGCCTGCCGCTGCCCAAATTTTTCATTTACATTTTCACGTAACGGAAAAACCCTGGTTCCGCCCGCGTAAGTATTCTAGCAATAGATTGCACGCAAACACCAGCAATTGACAAGCACGAAATGCAGATTTTGAAAAATATTATTTTGCCGTATGATCCCTGGCGGCAGCGGCTGGTTTCCTGGCGGGGGATTTTCCGGCGTTCGCGGCCCCGGATTTCTTGGCAGCGGGAGCGGTGGCGGGGTGTTTCAGGGGCGCTTTTTTCGGGGCCGGGGCGCTGTTATTCTTCGGCGCGGCCGGCGGCGCGGCTTTATTTACAGCGCCTTTTGCAGGCGCGGACTGGCCTGTATTGGCGCCCGTATGAGCGCCGGCGCCGCGATGCGCGCGAGCGGCAGTGTGGTGAATAGTGGAGGGATCGGCCACATACAGCCGCTGACCGGGCTGAACTTTGGTCCCGGTGACCTTATTCCAGCGGCGCAACTGGTTCAGTGAGACGCCGAAACGGTCAGAGATGGTGACCAGCGTATCGCCTTTGCGCGCCGTGTAGAGCCGCGGATGGGTCACGGGCTCGGCGACCGGCGGCGTAGGCACAAGCAGAGCCTCGAGGCCGTCGATGCCATCGCGCACGCGCAAATGATTGGCCGCGGCCAGCGCCACTTCCGTCACGCGATACTTAAGCGCCACCGACGCCAGCGTATCCTCAGGCGCAACGCGATGGTAGCGCCAGGCATTCCGCTTGCCTTCCGGAACCGTCGCAATGAGCTGCTCAAAGACCGCCGACGCACCGCCGGGCAGATGCAGGTCGAACGACGTGTCGGGCGGCGTTGTCATGCGCAACAGGCTGGGGTTCAGCGCCGTAAGCTCATCCACCGGCACGCCTACAATATCCGAGACCAGCCGCAGGTTTACCGGGTAGTTGATGGTCACCGTGTCGGTCAAAACGGGGGGATCAAGCGTGACATCGTCAAAGCCGTACCGCGCGGGATTGTTGGCGATTATGATGGCGGCCAGAATCTCGGGCACGTAATTTCTGGTTTCCCGGGGAAATTCGCCGCGCTTATAAAGCTCCCAGTAGTCGGCATAACCGGTCTTCTGCACCTCTCGCTGGATGTTGCCGGTGCCATGGTCGTAGGCGGCCATGGACAAATACCAGTCGCCGAGTTGTTCGTAGATGAACTTCATGTAGCGGGCGTAGGCGCGGGTGGATTTTTCCGGATCGAAGCGCTCGTCCACATAAGCGTTGCGGACCAGCCCGTAGTTTCCGCGCGGCATGAACTGCCACATACCGCCGGCCCGGGAGCGGCGATTGACCGCGCGGGGCTGAAAGCCGGACTCGGCGACCGCCAGGTAGATAAGATCCTGGGGCACGCCCTCCTCGGCCAGGATGCGCTGGATCATGGCCTTATAGCGGCCGGCGCGCTCGAAGGAGTGGAGCAGAGTGTAGTGGCCGCGCTGCGTAGTGGAGAAAAAGCTTATGTAGGCGGCCACGTATTCGTTGACCACCAGCGGCAGGTCG
>Ga0187873_1001290_pt1 | contig 21353 bp, 13 predicted proteins | sample June2016WEW_16_1_2_FD_133012 | JGI IMG/M metagenome (GOLD analysis project Ga0187873, IMG submission 133012) | Peatland microbial communities from SPRUCE experiment site at the Marcell Experimental Forest, Minnesota, USA - June2016WEW_16_100 | ecosystem: Environmental > Terrestrial > Soil >...
CAATGGCCGCATAAAGGTCTCTTTCGCGGTCCTCGGCAAACAAGTCCGGGCCGCGCATGTCCAGACGAATGGAGCAACTGAACTGTTTTTCCGGAACGCGGGTATGATCGTGTTCGAGCGTGACGCGCGCATCAAGAGCCCGTTTGTCGTAGTGATCGAGTTTTTCCAGCTTGTTGAGAATATGGTCTTCGATGGCATCGGTCAGTGTGATGTTGTGCGTCGAAAGAATCAACTTCATACATTCAAGATGCAATCAAACGACCATAAAATCCAGATTTTCCTTGAATTTGGAGGATGAAGCGAATGTCGTGCCAATTTTACTTGTCTCCGGGCCAAGCCGGATTTATACTGAAATCACTTATGATGGGTCCACGACTGTCGCAGTGGCAGACGCAATCGCAGGTGCTGTCGCCACAAATGCAACAGTCGCTGGCGCTGCTCCATGCGCCAACGCTTGAGCTTAAGGCATTGGTGGAACAGGAGTTGCAGCAAAATCCCGTGCTTGAAGAGGTATCATCGGAATCCGACTTGGACGACAAAGCGACTGGCGATGAAAGTGAAGAAAGTGAAATTTCCGGCAATTATGAGGACCTCTCGGAAGACACTGCCGGTTCCGCATTAGAGAAAAACAAGGAAGCCCCTGTAGACGATTTCCAGGTGGAATTCGACCGGCTTGTTCAACTCGATCAGGAATGGCGCGACCATTTTGCGCAATCAAACATTCCCATCCGCCAATCCGCCGAGGATGAGGAAAAGCGCCAGTTCATGTTCGACTCGCTGACGGTGGGCTCGTCGCTCGCGCAAATATTGACGGACCAAGTGCGTGAAACGGATTTAGCCGGGGAACAACATGGCGTGGCTGAGTTGATTATCGGCAACATTGATGAGCACGGTTACCTCAAAGCGACGGTTGAAGAATTAGCGACTTCCACCAACTTGCCGGAGGAAACAATTTCGGAAATTCTAAAAGTCATTCAAACCTTTGATCCGCCGGGAGTGGGCGCGCGCGACTTGCGGGAATGTCTTCTGCTCCAGCTGGAACGCGCCAGCCGGCAGGACTCTCTTGAATATCGCATTGTGCGCGATTACATGGACGCGCTGGGCAAGAGGCGCATTCCTGAAATCGCGCGTGGCACGGGCTGCTCCATTGAAGACGTGCAACTAGCGCTCGGACGCATCGGGCGTTTGGAGCCGCGACCGGGTCGTGCCTTTTTGCCGGGCACGAACCAATACATTTTGCCTGAAGCGTCCGTGCAAAAGGTCGGAAACGATTTTGTCGTGACGACCAATAACGAGCACATTCCCCACTTGCACATCAGCAACGTTTACAAAGACCTCATGTCGCAAGGCGGAAACTCGGAGGAAGTTAAAAATTACATTCGCGAAAAAATCCGCGCCGGCAAGTTTCTAATCAAGAGTCTGCACCAGCGGCAACAAACGATTTTGAACATCGCCAGGGAAATCGCGAAACGCCAACGCGAGTTCATGGAAAATGGCGTTGCGCATTTGAGGCCGATGACGATGGCGCAAGTCGCCGAAAAAGTGGGCGTTCATGAAACCACAGTCAGCCGCGCCGTTTCCGGCAAGTATATGCAAACGCCACAGGGCATGTTTGAGATGAAATTTTTCTTCACCGCCGGCCTGCAAACCACCAGCGGCAAAGACGTATCCAACGAAAGTGTCAAGGACATGGTCGCCGAAATTTTCAAGAGGGAAGACCAAACCAAGCCGTTATCGGATCAGGAGGTTGTGAAAATGCTCGGCGACAAAGGCATTGTCATCGCGCGTCGGACCGTCGCCAAATACCGCTCTGAACTCAATATTCTGCCATCGAATTTACGCAAGGTTTATTGAGCGCGCAACGAAGGCGGCAAAGGCGCAATGTCTAACTGATGTTGTGACGGTATATGTTGTGTGGAAGGCCGTAAGTAAAAATGTTAGGTGAAATTCAGAGGATTTATGAAGAGCGATTTCCCAGTGGAAACAGTGGCCATCAGCGCGCTGGCTCAAGTTCCAGCCCCGCACGCTCGCAGTTTTCTGGTTTTGGGCTTATATTTAGAAAAATGCGGCTTTACAACTCGATATCGTCGGACCAGATGCACTTATGACGAACTGAAGCGTGCGGTTTCCGGCGAATTCAGGAGCGTGAGCCCCGAGCAACCTCATGAGTCGTTGCCAAATCGAAGCGGTGGCAAAGTCGTTCCGTCTCTGCTTCCCTCGGGAAGCAGGAGAAAGACCATGAAAAACATACATTTAGTGATTTCAGTCGCGGGAGCAATGATGCTGTCCGCCATGCCTGTTGAGATTTACGCCCAGCTTTTAGCGGGCACCAGCGGGTACGAAGAAGGCAAGGTCTACGCCTATCAGGGCGGGACGAATTGGACTGCCATCTCCCCCTCGCTGGGCCACGCCGCTATTCCTGGAACAACAGAGTTCTGCGCTAATGCACGCCCGACACTTCAGGCACAAGACACAACCCCAGCGCTGGTTAAGTTTCAAAGTTTTAGCCTTCAGGGCGGCTACGTAGCTAGCGGTGTCGGAATGCGGAACCGCGGATTCGGGCATATATCTGTTGCGGGCATTCCAGCCGGCTCAATCATTCATGCAGCTTATTTGTATTGGGACATTCTGGGAACCACGAACGACGACACTTTTTCTCAAGGTGAAATCAACGGTCAGCAAATAACAGGACAACTGGTGGCGACAGGCGGAGATCCGTGCTGGGATAATGCTACGTGTAACTTCGCCTATCGCGCTGACGTCACGAGTCTCGTGACCGGCAATGGAACCTATTCATTGACTAATTTCGCTTCGGGAACAACCGATGGAAGCGATCCATGGGCCGTTGGCAGCAGCCCGCCGATGATGGAAGGCGCATCATTGGTCATCATCTATAAGAATTTGTCCAGTCCTCCAAACACGATTCTCATTTACGAGGGCGCTGCATTGACATCGGGCTATACAGGAAATCTTTTGGAAGTGACCATCGACGGCTTCATCGCCCCCAATTCGATGTTCAGTGCGACAACAACATTTATAGGCGCAGATGGACAGGCAGCAGTCAAACCTGGCAGCATGTTCAATGGAAACTTCCTTCCCACTGTCGCATGGTATGGCAGTGATCCTCAGGATGGCCCCACGTTCAGTCTGGGTAACTTGTGGGATACAATGACTGTGGATGTTACGTCTCTAATCTCTCCAGGGGACACCAGCGCGACAGCAACTGTGCAAGGCGGTCCAGATTGCATGGTTTGGATTGCACAAGTCTTTTCAATTACTTATGACCCCCTCCTCATCACACCGGCAGTAGGCTTTGATGCCACAGGATGCGTTGGCGGGCCGTTCAGCACAACGAACGAGACTTTTTCTTTAAGCAATATGGGGACGAATTCACTAACTTGGTCGCTCGCTAACACTTCATCCTGGCTCAATGCCTCGCCTGGCGGCGGCACACTGGCGACCGGCGGAACAACCAACGTAACTGTGAGTCTGAGTTCCAACGCTTACTCTCTAACATCGAGGATTTATACTGCGACTGTATGGTTTACCAATCTGAATGACGGTGTTGTGCAAAGCCGTCAGTTCACCCTGGCCGTCGGTCTGCCGACCATTCTATCCCAACCCCAGGGACTCGCCGTGTGCGACGGGTCTCCGGCCTCGTTTGGCGTTTCGGTCTCCGGCACGCCGTTGTATTTCCAATGGCAGAAGGACGGGACGAATCTGACCGACGGCACCAACATTTCCGGTTCGACCACGGCAACCCTGGTTTTGAACCCCACAACGACCAACGACGACGGCAGTTACACTGTCATCATCACCGATGCGTGTGGCAGTGTGACCAGCAGTGTGGCTGTTCTGGCGGTGGAACTGCCGCCGACCATTGTGTCCCAACCCCAAAGCCTGTTCGTTACCAACGGGGCAACAGCCTCGTTTAACGTCTCGGTTTCCGGCACGCCGACGTTGTATTTCCAATGGCAGAAGAACGGGACGAATCTGACCGACGGCACCAACATTTCCGGTTCGACCACGGCAACCCTGGTTTTGAACCCCACAACGACCAACGACGACGGCAGTTACACTGTCATCATCACCAATACGTGTGGCAGCGTGATCAGCAGTGTGGCCAGTCTGGTAGTCGTGTCGTCGCCCGTCGTGTTGCCGCCCGGGCCGACCAACCAGACAGTCATGGCGGGAGGCACGGCGACCTTCAGCGTGGCGGTTTTCGGCATTGGCCCGTTCACTTACCAATGGCAGTTGAACGGCACCAATTTGCCCAACGGCATCATCACTACGGTGGCGGGCAATGGCGGGTATGGTTATTCCGGCGACAATGGCCGGGCCACCAATGCCAGTCTGAATAATCCTTATAGCGTGGCCGTGGACGCCGCCAGCAACCTGTTCATTGCGGACAGGCTCAACAACGTCATCCGCAAAGTGGACCCCAACGGCTTTATTACGACGGTGGCGGGTAACTACAACACAGGCGGAAGCTATGGCGGCGACGGTGGCCGAGCCACCAATGCCAGCCTGCATTGGCCTGCCGGTGTAGTTGTGGATGCCTCCGGTAACCTGTTCATTGCGGACACAGCCAACCAGCGCATCCGCAAAGTGGACACCAACGGCTTTATTACGACTGTGGCGGGCAATGGCAGTTATGGTTATTCCGGCGACGGTACCAATGCCACCAATGCCAACCTGGCTAACCCTTCTGGTGTAGCCGTGGACGCCTCCGGCAATCTGTTTATTGCGGACACAGACAACAACGTCATTCGCAAAGTGGACAACAATGGCACTATTATGACGGTGGCGGGTAACTACAACACAGGCGGAAGCTATGGCGGCGACGGCGGCCAGGCCACCAATGCCAGCCTGTATAGCCCGCTCGGTGTAGCCGTGGACGCCTCTGGCAACCTGTATATCGCCGACTGGGACAACAGTGTCATTCGCAAAGTGGACAACAACGGCATTATTACGACGATGGCGGGTAACTACAGCACAGGCGGAAACTATGACGGCGACGGTGGCGCGGCCACCAATGCCAGCCTGGATGTCCCTCGCGGTCTAGCCGTGGCCGCCTTTGGCGACCTGTTCATTGCGGACACAGGCAACAACGTCATCCGCAAAGTGGACAACGACGGCTTTATTACGACGGTGGCGGGTAACTACAACACAGGCGGAAGCTATGGCGGCGACGGTAGCCAGGCCACCAATGCCAGCCTGAATGACCCTTTCGGTGTAGCCATGGACGCCTCCGGCGACCTGTTCATTGCGGACACAGAAAACCAACGCATCCGGGAGGTAGTGTTGTTTGCCACCTATCCCACCCTTACGCTGTGTAACGTCACCACGAACAATGCGGGCAATTACACCGTCTTCATTACCAGTCCCTACGGCAGTGTCACCAGCAGTGTGGCCACCCTGACGGTGGCTTCATCACCGATTATTTATCAAATCGTTTGCAACGCGAATGGCAGTGTGATGCTCAATCTTTTGACCACTCCGAACATCAGCAGCCGTGTCCTCGCGACGACGAATCTGACGCCGCCGGTGGTCTGGCAGCCCATCTACAGCAACGTTGCCGGGGCCAATGGCGCATGGCAGTTCACTGACACGAACGCCTCCAATTACCCTGTCCGCTTCTACCGTTCCTCCACGCCATAAATTGGGCCGCGCAACATGGAACCCATCAGCCTAGGAAACATCAATAGGAAGGCAAGGGCCATCAAGGGGATAGATTCTTGAAACTTGAAAACCACAACATTCCACGACTGCAAGAACGCTCCGTTCTCCGCTACTTTTTTTGTGCTTCCTGCAACTCAGCCTTTGTTTTCGCCTGTAGCTCGTCCAGTTCAGGTTTTAACTCGCTTTTTGTTGCCGCAGACATCCGGTCAATGAACAAAATGCCGTTAAGATGGTCCACTTCGTGTTGAACGATGCGCGCCAGCAGTCCGCCGCAGCGAAATTCAACCGGTTTGCCCTTTTGGTTGAGAGCCTTCACGTCCACGGATTCTGGTCGCGTGATTTCCGCATAAATTTCAGGAAAACTCAGGCACCCTTCGCCGCCGGTGACCGGTTCGCCGAACGGTTTGATTTCGGGATTAATCAGAACAAGCGGCATGAAGTTGTTCACGTCAGCGGGTTTGCCTTTGAGTTCGAGGATGGACGGACGATCTTTGACCTCGCGCACATCAATCACCGTAAGTTGCAAAGCTTTCCCGACTTGTTGCGTCGCCAGGCCGACGCCTTTATTCGCATGCATCGTTTCAAGCATGTCGGCAACAAGGCTTTTGATTTCCGGCGTGATTTTTTCGATTCGCGCGCCTTTTTGTCGAAGGGCTGGATGGCCGTATTTGATTACGGGCAGAATCATGATGGTCAACTTGGCATTACGCCTAGGATCTGCAGAATCCGCTCCAATTCCTCGTCGCTGAAAAAGGAAATTTCCACCGCGCCTTTGCCCTGCGCATAATGAAGCTGCACTTTCGTGGCGAAGATTTCGCGCAGGCGGTCTTCCATTTCCGCCACATGCGGATCGCCGGCGGGCGCCGCGACGGATTCCAGTTTTGCCGCGGTCTGGCGCGAGCCGCGCTTTTGCAGTTTTGCGACCAGGCCTTCCGTTTGGCGGACGTTCAAGCCTTCCTTGATGACGCGCTCGGCGGCGAGTTGCTGCTTCTTCTCATCCGCCAATCCCAAAATTACTTTTGCGTGGCCGACGGAAAGTCTGCCTTCACGAATATATTTCTGGATCGCCGCGGGCAATTTCAACAGGCGCAATGCGTTGGCAACGACAGCCCGGCTTTTGGCGACTTTGGCGGCGATTTCCTCCTGGGTGAGTTGAAATTGCCCGACGAGTTGCGCATAACCGTGGGCTTCTTCAATGGGGTTGAGATTTTCGCGCTGGAGATTCTCGATGAGCGCCAGTTCGAGCACCACCCGGTCATCGGCTTGGCGAACAATAACCGGAACTTCCGGCAAATTCAAAAGTTGCGCCGCGCGCCAGCGCCGTTCGCCCGCAATCAATTCAAAATTGCCGCTGCGTTCGCGCACGATGAGCGGTTGCACGATGCCCTGTTCACGAATCGAATCGGCCAGTTCCCGCAACGCCTCGGCGGAAAAATCCTTGCGCGGTTGCAACGGACAGGGGCGGATATGATTCAGCGGCACGCGCTGCACGCGTTCGTGCACGTCCGGCGCGGTGTTTGGGTTTGGAGCGGAAGACCGAACGGGTGCAGGCGCGAGTGGAGTCAAAACCGGACTGCCCCCCAACAACGCACTGAGGCCGCGTCCCAAAGCAGGTTTCGCCATGCGCGCAGGGTGTCGCAGGGCGGGGGAGTTGTCAACGCGAAGCATCATCACATGTCGGCGGATCAGCCTGACGGAAACCGGTCTCGCTCAAAACCAGGGCGTCAGCGAGCACCTCTGCCATGTGACGGATTTTGACCGGCGCCAGATGCTGGATTTGCTGGCGGCAACTCGTGCCGGAAGCCACGACAGTCGCTCCGTAGGGCTGATTTTTGATTTTTTGAATGAGCGGCTCCGCCACCTTCACGGAAAGTTCATACTTCGATTCCAGCATCCCGAATGCGCCCGCCATGCCGCAGCAACCCGCGTCGAGCAATGTCACCGTCCGTTTCGGCAGCCGCTCGGCCAATTGGCGTATGAGATTGGGATTGGTCAGCGCCCTGGCGTGGCAATGCGCGTGAATGATCATGCGCTCGGGCTTGTCATTGAATTGAAGCGCGGCGGGTTCCCAATTCAGGAAATTTTCAATGAATTCCTCGAATAAAAAACAACGCCGCGCGACGCGTTCCGCGTCCGGCAATTTCAACTCCCGATAATCTTCCACGAACATTGAATAACATGAGGGTTCAAGGAAAATAATCGGCGTATCGGTCGTGTCTTCGTTCAGCAGGGCGAGGTTGTGCCGGCCCAGCCGCGCGGCTTCGTCCAGGTTGCCCTGGCTGAAGGCAGGCCGTCCGCAACATTTGCGCCTTGTTGGCAATAGGACTTCAAAGCCCGCGGCTTCGAGCACTTTGACGGCGGCCACGCCAATGTGAGGTTCGTGATAGCGCACGAACGTGTCATCCCAGAGCATCACCCGGCCGCGATGCGCAGATTCGAAACGTGGATGCTTCGCAAACCAGTGATCGAACCGCACCCGCGCGAAATGCGGCAATGGCCGGTGGGTTGTGATGCCCAAAAAACGGCTTAAAACATGACGCAGCGGCGTAAATTTCAAAAGCTCATTGGCCACAAGCGGCATGGTGCAACCCAGTTGGCCCAGGCGATCCACCGAACTGAACAGCCGCTCGCGCAGGGTCAATCCGTCGCGACGAATGCGCGCATGAAGCAATTCCGCCTTTAGCAAGGCCATGTTCACATTGGACGGGCATTCCGTGGTGCAGGCCTTGCACGACAAACAGTTGCTTAACGCCGTTTCAAATTCCACTGAACGCAGTGGATCGCCGTTGCTGCCGCGCAACTCCAGCACTGCGCGAATGGCGTTGGCGCGTCCGCGCGTGGACATGATTTCCTCGCCGGTGGCGATGAACGTGGGGCACATGGTCGGCGTTTGCTTGAGGCAAGCGCCGCAGCCGTTGCATTGTTCCAGGTTGCCTGTGAACGAACCGTCCCTGGCGGCGAATGCGAGTACGGGCTCAAACGGAAGTTTCAGCGAATAACCCGCGCCGAGGCGCAGGTTACTGTCAATTTTATAGCGGTCATCCGAGATAATCTTTCCCGGATTGAACAAATTATACGGGTCGAAGGACTGCTTGATTTGGTGCATGAGCTGGTAAATCTCCTCGCCAACCTGCTCCCTGAGATACTCGGTGCGCGCAATGCCAACGCCATGTTCGCCGGACAACGTTCCTTTGAATTGCAAAACCAGCGCGGCCACTTCGTCGGCAATTTGCCGGTATTTTTTCAAGTCTTCCGCGCGATGCAAATCCAGCACCGGCCGCACGTGCAGCAACCCCGCCGCCGCGTGCCCGTAATAGGAAGCCTGCACGCCCACGCTTTGCATCAATTTTTTCAAACCGGCGGCGTATTCCGGCAAGTCCCGCGGCCGGACCGCCGTGTCTTCAATGCCTGTCATGGGTTTGGCACCGCCTTTGCAGCCGGTCAACAGTGACAAGCCCGCCTTGCGCATCTCCCACACGAGGTCGGCCTCGGCCTGCGTTTGCAAAATCAATTTGCGCAGGCCAAGGCGGCGCTCGGCCAGCAGCGCCAGCCGTTCACGAACGTCTTCGAAAAATTCAACGATTAAAATGGATTCACACGGCTTGGCGTCGAGTTCGAGCAAATCACGCACAGGTTGAAACTCGCGCCGGCCGCGCGTCTGGCCGAACAACAAACGGTCAATGTGTTCAATCGCCGCCGGTTTCAGATCGAGCAGTTGTTGCGTGGCCTGCATCGCCTCGGCCATGGATGCGAAAAACAGCAAACCCATTCCGCGTTCGTCGGGCAACCGGACGATTTTCAATTCGGCGGAGATAATGCCCGCCAGCGTGCCTTCACTCCCGGCCAATAGGTGAATCAGATTGCCCGGTTCGCCCGCCGCCCGCGCCAGCGCGTATCCCGGCCAGCGCTTTAAGAGTCCCGGCGGAAAACGCCCGGCGATTTGCAGCGCGTTGAATGAAGTGATGCTCTCAATCAGGTCACGTTGTCGCGACAAGGGGTTGAGACCGGAACCGACCTTTACCACCCGCCCGTTGCTGAGCACGATTTCGAGTTTGCTGACGTGTCCTGCCATTGTGCCATAAACCGGCGTGTGGGAACCGGACGAATCGCTGGCAATCATGCCGCCCAGGGTCGCGCGCGAACTCGTCGCCACGTCCGGACCGAAATGAAATCCGTGCGGGTACAGAAAGTCATTCAACTGATCCAACACAACGCCGGCGCCGACGCGGACGCTCCTGCGTTCCAAATCCAGGTTGAAAATGCCCCGGTTGTGGCGCGCGAAATCAACCACCAACCCGTCGCCAATGGCGCCGCCCGAAAGTCCTGTTCCTGCGCCGCGCGGAATCACCGACACGCCCGCCTGCGCGGCTGCTAAAATGATGTCACTGGCCTGGCGCGCATCTTTGGGAAATGCCACCGCCATCGGCTCGATTTGATAGATCGAGGCGTCCGTGGCGTAAAGCTGGCGGGTAAGATTGTCAAAGGCGACATCGCAATTTGCCGCGTGCAATGCGGCCAATTGTTGAGTGGGCGTCATACAACTGTGAATAAAACTACCGGAGCGTAAATAAATTTCAAACCAAATGCCGCGCCTGACTTTTTATTCGACCCGGAGCGTTTTTATTGTTAACCTGCATGCACCATGACTATGACACCCGACGATATTTTACTGGAAGCAGAGGACAGGATGATCAAGACCGAGCAGGTGGTCGTGAACGAATTTGCCGGCGTGCGCACCGGCAAGGCGTCCGCGGCGCTCGTCGAAAATATCATTGTCGATGTTTATGGCTCGCAGATGCGCATCCGCGAACTGGCTGGCATCACGACGCCGGAGCCGCGGCAACTGGTCATCCAGCCGTGGGACGCGAACTCGGCGCATCCGATTGAAAAGGCGATCCAAAAGGCGAACCTCGGCCTGAACCCGGCGGTGCAGGGCAAAGTCATCCGCCTTTCGTTTCCTGAATTGAGCACGGAACGGCGGGAGGAATTCGTGAAGATCACCAAGAAGATGGCCGAGGACGGGCGCGTGGCGATTCGTCACGTGCGGCGTGACGCGATGGAGCAGCTGAAAAAACACGCGCACGACAGCGGCATCACCGAAGACCAGGAAAAACAGGCCGAAAAGGATTTACAAAAGCTGACCGACCAATATATCGCCAAGATTGATCAGCACGTCGTGCACAAGGAAAAGGAAATTTTAACAGTGTGAGTTGATTTTGTAGGAGTCGAGGTAACGAGACTCAAATTCAACTCAGAGCCTCCTTGCGTCGGCTCCTCCTCTCTTAAAATTCTACTAACGCATTGGCGCATTGGTTGCGGGCGATTCAAAGCGCACCACGGTTTCGCCGGGCCGGGCGTAGCCCAGTTTTTCGCGGGTCAGGCGCTCAAGGGTTTTTGGATCGTTGCGAATGGCGTCAATCTCGGCCTTGAGCCGCCTGGAATTCGCCTCTTCCTTTTGGAGCTGGGCTTTCAACTGCAGAATGTCCGCGCGCATCCGCTCGTTCTGATGAATGAGCGGCAGATAATACATCCCAATCAGCAGCACAAAAGCCGTGACGACGAGGGCGACGACAACTTTTGTCAGTTTGCTCCAGATGCCGAGGTTGACGTCCATCGAGCCGAGTTAAGCACGGACATCGCGCCGGCGAAAGCGGATTCTAAATTGTGAATGGCGAATTTTGAGTGACGAATGATTCGACATTGGCAATTCGTAATTCGTAATTTCTCTCCATGCCCGACGACACCATCGCCGCAATTGCCACCCCGCTGGGCGAAGGCGGGCTGGCCGTCGTGCGCATTTCCGGCCCGCAGGCGCTCGCCGTCGCCGACAAAAGTTTTCTGCCGGTTGGGAAAAATTCGCTGAAGCCGTCCGCTGCGGCGTCGCACACGATTCATTACGGCAAAATCGTTCGTTACAAAAAATCCAACTCCCTCTCCCGTCTGACGGGAGAGGGGCGGGGTGAGGGCGAGTTTGAAATTATTGACGAAGTGTTGCTGGCCGTCCTGCGCGCGCCGCACACGTTCACGGTCGAGGACACGGTGGAAATCACCTGTCACGGCGGCATTTTACCGGCGAAACTGGTGCTCGACACGATTTTGGAAAATGGCGCGCGACTGGCCGAACCCGGCGAATTTACCCGCCGCGCCTTTCTCAACGGACGCATTGACCTCGCCCAAGCCGAGGCCGTCGCCGATCTGATTCATTCGCGCACGGAACTCGCGCTGGCCGCCGCCAACGAGCAACTCGCTGGCAAACTTTCGCAGCGCATCAACGAATTGCGGGATGATTTGATGCACACGCTCGCGCACGTTGAAGCGCACATTGATTTTCCCGACGAAGACATTGCGCCGGACACACGCGCACAACTCATCACGCGACTGGAAAACGGCGTGAAGTTCATGGACGAACTGCTGCGCACGGCCAATGAAGGGCAAATTTTGCGTCGCGGCATTCGCGCCGCGATTGTCGGCCGGCCAAACGTGGGCAAATCGAGTCTGCTCAATCAACTTCTCGGACGCGACCGCGCCATCGTCTCGCCGATTCCCGGCACGACGCGGGACACGATTGAAGAAACGGCGAACATCCGCGGCATTCCCGTTGTGTTCATCGACACGGCGGGTTTGCGCGAAGCGCGCGACGAAATCGAGCAGGAAGGCGTCCGCCGCAGCCGCGAATCACTGGCCAAAGCTGAATTCGTTTTGCACATGCTCGACGCGAGCGAACCACTAACAGCTGCGGATGAAAACTATTTTGCCGAATTTGCCGGCAAGAAACGGATTTTGGTCGTGAATAAAATTGATTTGCCGAGGGAGCTGAAATTACCAGAGAAGATAGGGACGGCTCGCCGAGCCGTCCGCGCGGACGCGCGGGCCGCGCGTCCCTACCAAATTGAAGTTTGCTGCTTAAGCGGGCAGGGGATTGAAGCGTTGAAGGACGCCATCAAGGAACTGGTCTGGTCGGGCGAAATCAAGGCCAGCATGCTTCAGGTAATGATTAACTCGCGGCATCAGGACGCACTGAACCGTGCCCGGGCGGCGACGCAGCGAACGGTTGACGCGCTGCGCGGCGACACGACGCTCGAACTGGTGGCGATGGATTTGCGCATTGCTGTCAATGCCGTCGGCGAAATCGTCGGCAAAACGGCGACGGAAGATTTGCTCGACTCGATTTTCAGCCAGTTTTGCATCGGGAAGTGATGATTGCAATTACTCACGGTTGGCCGCGCAAAGGTTGAGCAGCCTTAGACCTGCGGCCGGTTGTTGAATTTCAACCTCTTAGGAGGACGAGGCACAACCCTTTTTGCATCATTTTTTGTGACAATAAAGAGTCTTGACTTTTGACTTGGATGGCCTCATAACAGCAGTAGTAAAAAGGTCCGAAACCCAAGCGAAAGCATGAAGAATTTGAAAACGTCTTTCGCGAACAGGGTGCGGTCGTTTCGAGGCGCTCTGATTGCGATTTTGCTCGCGAGCTCCGTCGTTCGCAGCGAGGCGACGCTTTATACCATCAATTACACCTCTAGTGGCAATGCCTACAGTGCGACTTATGACGGCTCGCAGAACGGTTTTACCGTCTGGTCACAGAACGGGGCAAATCAATTGGCGTTGCAATGGCTATACTACAGTATAAATGGAGGGCCGGTAACCCAGTTAACCAGTACGTCAGTTACTACTGGTAACGCTGGTTCCGGCAAAAAAATAACTGTCAATTATGCAATTCCTGATGGAACCCTCCAAGAGATAGTGACTTTTACTGGTTATAATTTGAGCGAATCAATCAGGTTTAACAATACGAGTGGTGGTGATCTCAACAACGTGAGCATATTCCAATACTCGGATTTTGTTCTGGGCGGTTCCGGTTATGCGGGAAGCCAGACTGTTAGTATGACACCGGCTTCTGGGGGGTACGCCTATGCCTATCAGAGTGGAGGGGGGTTAACACTTACTTGGAATGGGGATGCAATCGGCTATACCACTTTGGTGCAGGCTGATTCCAGCGGTGCTCCGTTTGGCGCTTTTACTGGGTCCGGCAATCTCAATAACACCACTTTGACTGCTAACAATACCTCCGCAGTTTTTGGCTATGAATTCTCCGGGAGCGTGGCGAACGGTAATTTTCTTACGATCAGCGAAAACACGACTTTCCCGGACCCGGTGCCTGAACCTTCATCCTTGGCGCTGATTTCGTCGGGTATGCTGGCTGTGGCCTTGATATTCCGGCAACGGAGGGGTAAAAAAGCTTGACTTGCACCCCGGATTACGTTAAAAAAGCACGATTCCAGTCGAATTGGCCGCAAAATAACAATCAGAGAGTTTTATGAATACGCATCTTCAAATTGTTTCCAAGGGTAAATGTGTTGCATCGCTGTGTGCAATGCTGGTGGTATTGGGCATTTTACTTATGCCAAGCAATGGCATGGCTCAAAACATCACAATGCAAGACGGAGGATCCTCGGCGATAATAAATCCTGGCAACGGCAGTGGAAACCTTGGGATGAACAGTTGGAGTGTAGTCGGGCAGAACCAATTGGTTCAGCAGTGGTTTTGGTATTCGGTTGGCGGGGGTGTTGCGCAGCCCCTTAACACGCTCGGCACGTTGAGTGTTAGCGACAATGCTTCCGGTACTGAAGGGCTCAATGATGTCACCGTGACGTATGATAACGGGCAACTATCGGCGAATATCGAATACGTTTTGAACGGCAACGGCGTCGGTTCTGGAAGTGCCGATCTGATGGAGTATATATGGATAGATAATAATTCGGCCAGTTCGGTCACTTTGAGATTCTATCAATATTCCAATTTCAATTTGCTTCAGAACAATAACAATAACGTTAGTGTTTCAAGCGATGGTTCTGGTGGCTATAACGGAGCGTTGCAAACAACTGGTGGTCCGGGGGGATCGGGCATAGCTGAGGTCATTAACGCGCCGAGTGCAAACCGCGCCGAAGCTGCGTATGTCGGGCAGACGCTGGCTGAACTCAACGGCACGCCTAATTTGCAGCTTAATGACAATCAAAATGCGGGGCCGGGCGATGTGACGTGGGCGTTCCAATGGAACGCAACGCTTCAACCAGGCGACGAGTTGGACATAAGCAAGGACAAAGGCTTGTCTATCCAAATGGTTCCCGAGCCATCAACTTTGACTTTCATCGCGTTGGGCCTCGGTGCATGGGGATTGGCGCGACGCCGGCAGTCATCCTAGAGGCTGGAATTTCTCTGGTAAAAAATGCAGAAGCAAGCCGGTCATTGACCGGCTTTTTTTTTTGCAAACATCAGAAAAAGGGCTGTTTATGTTGTCACAGCCCTCCGATAGCAAGCGTGTCATATCCGTGATAGATTAAGCGTATGAACGGCAGCCTTCACCGAAGAATGCTGGCGCTGGTTCTGTTGAACTGTGTCTTGGCATTCAAGCTGCAGGCTGGCGGCAGCGGCTTGAACACGGTCGTCGTCGTCAACCAAAGCAGTTCGAACTCGTGTGAGCTGGGCAATTATTTCTGTGAAAGCCGCCAGGTGCCGCCTCAAAACGTATTGTTCATCAATTGGTCGGGCGGCAATACATTATGGACCAGCAATGATTTTCAAACCAATCTGCTGACGCCCCTGCTGAACATGCTGGCGGCCCGCCAGTTGACAAACCAGATTGATTACGTTGTCCTCTCGATGGATATTCCGTTCCAGACCAGTTTCGGTTCCACCGTCAACGGAACAACCTCGGCTTTGTTCTACGGCTCAAGGCTGGGCAACGGGAGCGATCCATTGGGTGTCACCAACAGTTACGCTGCCAGCGAGGCGATCTTCCGCCAAGCGACACCCGTCGGCGCGCCCGGCTATTCCTTTCTCGCTACCATGATTACGGCTGATTCGCTCACCCAGGCGGAGCAGTTGGTGGATCAGGGAGTTGCCAGCGACGGAACTTTTCCCTCACAACCGGTAATCTTGGAAAAGAGTTCCGACATGCTTCGCAACATCCGTTATACTTATTTCGACAATGCCATTTTCAATGTGAACATCCTGGGAATCTCCTCAATTTTGCGCACCAACAGCGATTCGGTTTCGTGGCCGGGCGGCTGTCTGGGTTTCGAAACGGGTTTGGCGCAATTCAGCGTCCCGCCAAGCACTTTCGTTCCCGGGGCGATGGGGGACAGTTTGACATCCTATGGCGGCATCATCTTCGGTTCCAACGACCAGACCAATTTGCTGGCCTTCATCAATGCCGGGGCGGCAGGCAGTTATGGTACCGTCGCGGAACCCGAAGGCGACACGCAGAAGTTTCCCAATCCCCAGGACTACTTTTACCAGGCGCGCGGCTTCAGTCTGGCCGAGAGCTATTATCAGAGCATCAACGCGCCGTATCTTGGTCTGATTGTGGCCGAACCGCTGGCGGCACCCTTTGCTCGAACAGGCAGCGGCACATGGAACACCAACCTTCCCAACTCCACTTTAAGCGGTACTTCCATGCTTTCCGTGCAATTTTCCGCCGGCGATAAGAATCATCCTCTGCAACAAGTTGATTTGTTTGTGGATGGCACGTATTTCAGCACGCTGACCAACCTGGCACCGTGTCCCGGAAATCTGCTGACCGTCACCCTGAATGGATATCCCATCACTTACACTGTCCCCACCAACTCGACCTTAAGCGCGATCGCATCGGGATTGGCAGCCCTGATCAACGCTCCGGCCGTCACCAACGCCACAAATGTAAAGGCCCTGGTTTATGGCGACCGCATCGAATTGCTATCCATCGCCACCAATCTCACGACGGTTCCGTTCTATGTTGCCGATAACACCCCCACGAATACGCCGGGCCTTTCGTACAGCGTCAACTATCTGCCTGATTCTTCCCCGCCACAGATGATACCCGGTCATCCTGATAAAAGCGGGGCCTTCACGATGGAGGTGGAGATTCCGAGCACTTTGCCTTACGTTATCCAAGCCTCAACAAATTTGCTGGACTGGCTGCCAATCTTCACGAATGTCGTGCCGGGGCTGCTGGATTTTATTGATTTTGATGCCACGAACTATCCCGCGCGCTTTTACCGCATGACCTGGCCGCTCCCTGATCAACCGCCAATACTGTCTGCGCCAGGCATTGTCGGCAACGGCGCGTTCCAGATGCACGTGGACAGCGTGCCCGGGTTGCCGTGGGCCATCCAAGTATCCACTGACCTCGTTAATTGGGCGCCCGTCTTGACCAACCAACTCGGCGGGGCGATGGACTTTGTTGATGCCAATGCCACGAATTCCGCCTGCCAATTTTACCGGGCAAGGCTCGTGCCTCCTGTGCCACCCAGTTTTACGGTGCTTGAGGAGGCAACGAACGTCACCTTGGTCCGCGTTGACAGCGCCTCGCGGCCTTACGTGGTTGACGTCTCCACCAACCAGGGGCAATGGACCGCGCTGGAAACCAATTATAATTTTTCAGCCCTCGGCGAAATCCAAACCACCGCCGCGAGCGCGATCGGAAATGCCGACAGCCTCTCAACTTTTCTAACCGCCAGCCAGCCCGCCATGCTGGCCTCAGGGGCTTTCGGCATGCAGGGGTACTCGGAGAGAAGCAATTCGGTTCCCGCCAATTCCTGGATGCAGTTCACTTTTACCAAGACCAATGGCCAGACCGTGGTCGTGGCCGTCACCAACCAGTCATCCGGCAATTCCGCGGCGCTCGCCAGCCAGTTGTACGCCTCGATAAACGCGAATCCCGCCTTGCAGGGCAGTGACGGTGTTGTGGCCGAGGATTATGTTGTGAACCAATACGGCACGTTCAACTTCACCTCCTTCAATCTGTATGCGCGGAGTCCCGGCTACCAGGCTGCCGCAATACAAGTAATCCCCACGGTGTCGTCCTTCAAGGTTCCCTCGTTCACGACTATGGGCAGCACCCTCACGCAAAACCTGTCCGATCTTCAACCCCGAAACCATCTTTATGTCACTGCCGGCGCAACCGCCCTGGCCTTGACCTTCCCATTGGATACCACGGCCCTGGCTGACGGTTATCATGAACTGACGGCGGTCGCCTACGAAGGGAGCAACGTGCGAACTCAAACCAGGGCGACGGTACCCGTCGTGGTACAAAACAGTTCCTTGAGCGCAACTTTAACACTGCTCGATCTGACCAATCAGGCTCCGGTGCAGGGCACCTACCACATTCAGGTTACCGCCAACACCAACACTGTAAGCTTGATCACTTTGTTCAGCACCGGTGGTGCGCTGGGCATGGCCACCAATGTATCCACGGCGGTCTTCCAGGTGAATGGAACGAATTTATGGGACGGGCTGCATCCCTTCTATGCTATCGTCGAGACTGCCGACGGGCTTGAATATCGCACGCAAACTCAGTGGGTTCGACTTGGATCTGCGCCATAGCAGATTGAAGCCCGCTTTCCGGAACAAACGGCGACGGAAGACTTGCTCGACTCCATCTTCAGCCAGTTTTGGATTGGGAAATAGAAGCGATTCGGTCTTTCTGTTTTTTAATTAAAGTCAAAAATAATGAACCGCTATTTAAGATACGGCTTCAAATCTTTAGCAAAAGATTGAAATACCCTCAAATATGAATCGGATGTCTTGGCAATATAACTATCTGTCTCTTCCGTGCAGGTTTCCCAGACTAGCATTTGGTCATTAAGACGGTGAAGGTCATCATAATAGCTTTCAGCATTAGAATATAAATCATCTGATGCATCAAGATATCTAGTAGCTACGAGAAGTTCTATGGAAGGGTATCGAAAACGGGCTGTTACCGTTACCTTTTTGTTAGTTGCCGTTTCGCCTTTAATTTTTTTGGATTGAATTTCAATGTTATTTTTTACTCTGTTTGTAACTAGTTCAAGCAAATACAAATTAAAATCCAACTCACTTTTGAGTGCGTGAATTCGTCGTTGGACTTCTTCTCTGCGAATAATTTCAAATAGCGAACCACGGCCAGCAATAGCTTCCAAGACATAACTATCCGGGCGGTCTGGATGATCAATGCAATCTTGAATAGCGGTTCTGAGATCGTGGCGGAATTGTTCATTTTTGACGGCATCCTTTGTATGGTAAAAGAGAGTACCTTTCTTTCCTAAATCGAAAGGCAGTTTGGTGCCATGCTCGGCAATAGTAATGGTGCGGTGTTGGAAACTTTGTCTAACACCAAGTTCCCAGAACACATTAGGGTTATGATCTGTTAAATCGGCAACGACTATGTGTTGGGTAACCAAATTTTTAATTATTTCGCCTAGGACATCTTCGCGGCGTGGTGCCGATCGAAACACATCGATTCCAGAATTCTCTTCGATGAGCGGTTTAATCAAATTTTCAAAAAGTGCATTCCAGTAGGCCTCAGTATGTTCTGCTGTTGATTGAGAGAACGGCATGATTACGAAACATTTAATATCACGTGGCATAATAATATCGCCCGAATTTTCCAGTTACTCGAATCATTTAATAGTTCAGCTCAGGTGTCAAGGAACAAGGTTTTAAAAGACTGACAACATTTCGAATTAAGACGCTACCCAATTATTCTACCACACCTCCACCGGCCCTTTTGGTACGGGAATTTGTTCACGCGTCGTTGATTCGGGTTCACGCATGAACGATGCTACCATCGGCGGTGGACGGAAGCGCGGCAGTAGTTCGCCGTTTGCATCAAGGAATTGCTGACGCCAGCGGATGTAATTTTCCAAAACATCGTGAAATTCAGCCTTGGTGGAAACTTTCACGGCGCGTTTGTTGAATTCGTGACTGGGGCCGAACCGCTTGGAATACCACGGCACGATTTTACGGAACATCCGGCAGCCGTGCGGCTCGCCAAAAACTTCAATCATCAAATCCAAATGCCGGCACATCACTCGCACGCGCTCGGCAAAGATGGGTTCGGGCAACAATTCGCCGTCTGTTAAGGTAGGGCGCGATGTCCCTATCGCGCCGTTGTCTGCATTCGAATGAGCGGCGGGCTGCGGAGAGCCCGCCCTAACTAAATAATGCAGTGTGCGCTTGAAAAGCCAGGGATCATAAAACGCGCCGCGTCCGATGCTCACGCCCGCGCAGCCGGTTTCATCGAACATCTTCTTCGCGGCCTGCGGCGTGGTGATGTCGCCGTTGCCGAGGACCGGAATGGTTTTCACAGCTTCGACGACCGCACGAATGCCGGCGAGATTCACTGTGCCGCCAAAACCTTGTTTGCGCGTCCGGCCATGAATAAAAATCGCGGCAATGCCCGCATCTTCGAGCGCACTTGCCAAATCCGGCGCGGTGAGATTGTCGTCGTCCCAACCGAGCCGCATTTTGGCGGTGACGGGAATTTTGACGGCCTCGACCATGCCACGGACGAGCGCAACAGTTTTATCGAGCCCGGTCATCATGGCGGAGCCGCCGCCGACATTGCAGACTTTGCGGACGGGACAGCCCATATTGATGTCCACGGAAGCAAAGCCGAGCGATTCGAGCAGAAGCGCGGCATCGCGCATTTCTCCGGGCACGGAGCCGAAAAGCTGGACGGCGAGCGGCGAATCAGCAGGACGAGTCTCAATCAGCTTGAGCGCATTTTTATTTTTTTCGAGCAGCGAACGGGCATTAACAAGGTCAGTGGTGCAAAGTCCGACACCGCCGATTTCACGCACGACGAGCCGGAAGGGCAGGTTGGTGTAACCCGCCAGCGGCGAAAGGAACAGATTGGATTGGAGCGTCAGCGAACCAATGCGCATGGGCGGCATTATAAGCGAATTAGCTCATTGCGAAAGCGGCAACGGCATGTTAGCTTGACTATTAAAGCAAAAGACATGTTCGACGAAGATCAAAAAAAAGAAAACGACCACGGACCCAAAAAGCCGACGGATGGTTTCAGAATGCCGCCTACGGCGTGGATCACGTGGATTATCATCCTCGGCAGCTTTATAGCGTTGATGCTGGTGCAACACCGCCTCAGCACACCGGATGTCACGCTGTCACAGTATGACTTTTTCCAAAAATTCCAGTCCAACGCGATTGTATCCGCGACGATTAATTTCAATCCACAGACAGCCCCGCTGACGGAAATCAGCGGCACCTATTACAAAACCGGCAAGGACGGAAGCGTCATCAAGGACAAAACCGGCAAGTCCATCGAGGTGCCCTTTGTCGTCAAGAACGCCTTTCTCACTTCAGAAAAGCAGGATCAACTGTTTGCGTCGGACAAAATCAACGCAAACATCCCGAACTCGTTGCTTTGGTCGATCGGCTACCAACTGTTGTTTTTTGTCGGGATTGGCGTGTTGCTCTGGTTTTTCTTCATTCGTCAAATCAAGATGGCCGGCAAAGGCGCGTTGAGTTTTGGCAGGAGCAAGGCGCGGCTGCTTGCCAAGGAACGCAACAAAATCACCTTCAAGGAAGTGGCGGGCGTGGACGAAGCCATTGAGGAGGTTTCCGAGCTGGTCGAATTTTTGAGGGACCCAAAAAAATTCCAGCGGCTCGGCGGGCGAATTCCCAAGGGCGTGCTGATGGTCGGGGCGCCCGGCACGGGTAAGACGCTTTTGGCCAAGGCCATCGCCGGCGAGGCGGACGCAAGCTTTTTCAGCATTAGCGGCTCGGACTTCGTGGAAATGTTTGTCGGCGTCGGCGCCAGCCGCGTGCGCGACATGTTCGAACAGGCGCGCAAAAATGTGCCGTGCCTGATTTTCATTGATGAAATTGACGCGGTCGGCCGCTCGCGCGGC
>Ga0187873_1001291_pt1 | contig 21298 bp, 22 predicted proteins | sample June2016WEW_16_1_2_FD_133012 | JGI IMG/M metagenome (GOLD analysis project Ga0187873, IMG submission 133012) | Peatland microbial communities from SPRUCE experiment site at the Marcell Experimental Forest, Minnesota, USA - June2016WEW_16_100 | ecosystem: Environmental > Terrestrial > Soil >...
CGACCGGCTGCTGCGCATCGTCGCGCAGCAGTTGGCAGTCGTCGCGCACCCAGCGGACCGCGTTGTCCGGGCGACGGATGCGGTATTGCAGGCTCACATGATTTTGCGCGAGTAAAGTTTGCAGGCTGCCGGATACCATGAGCCGGTCCGACTCTTCAATGTAATTCCATTCCGGCGTTTGCTGATACCAGTCCTGGATTTTGCGGCCGGTGAAATCGGTGAAGTTGTCGCTGACCCACGACGGGATCAGGCGGCCGGCCTCGAATTTGAGCGAATACAAAACCGCCGGGCTTTTGGACAGGAAATGCCTGAGTTTTTCCTGCGTCCCGCGCAGCTCCTGTTCGGCGGCCTGGCGCTGCCCAACTTCCGCGCGTAATTGTTCATTGGAGGTTTGCAATTCCCGCGTGCGCTCGCCGACGACGTGCTCCAAGTCCTGGACTTTCAGCCGTGTCTGCTGCAAGAGCCTCCATTTTTCCGCGAGCGCGTTGGCCAATTGCAGCACCTCGATGGCGTCGAAGGGTTTTTTGAGAATGACCATCTGGTCCGTGGCGCCGATCCGGGCGCATAGCTCCTTCCAGGAATAATCCGAGTAGGCGGTGCATAGGATGATTTGCAGGTCGGGATCGGCCCGCCAGAGTTGGGCGGTGGTTTCAATGCCGTCCCAGCCCGGCGGCATCCGCACGTCCACGAACGCCATCGCAAAGGGGCGGCTGGCTTTCACCGCGGCGCGCACCGCCGCCAGCGCCTCCTCGCCTTGGAAGGCGGAAGCCAGTTCAAAATCCTGATCGTTTCCGGCTCCGGTCTCCGGCGGCGGCCCGAAAAGGCTGGTTTCGGCGCTTGCAAAGTCATCCCCGGCCGGATTGCGTCGGACCAGGATTTTTTTGAAATCGTCGTGAATCGCGGGGCTGTCATCCACGATCAGGATGCGGCGGTTGCGAGCCGTGGATTCAACTTTCATAGGTTTAGTTTTTGGGTTTCAACGGCAATTCAAGCGTAAAGGTTGCGCCCTTGTCCGGCCCGTCGCTGTGTGCGAGCAAGGCGCCGCCCAATTCCTTGGCGGCCAGGGCACCGCTGTGCAGCCCAAAGCCGTGTCCGCCTTTTTTCCGGGTGGTGAAACCGTAGTTGAAAATTTTTTTAATGTTCTCAGCGGAGATGCCGACGCCGTTGTCGCCGACGGCAACGCGGATGCGGCCATCGCCGTTGGACACCCGAACGGTCACCAGCCGTTTTTCCCGGCCGGAATCCAAGCAGGCATGTTTGGCATTGGTGGTGAGGTTGAGGAGGATTTGCAGCACCTTATGCTTGTCCACGGAAATTTCCGGCAGGTTGGGTTGGTATACGCGCTGGATATGGACGCCGTGTTCCTCCAGATCGGCTTTGTGGATGCGCAACAAATCCTCGACCAGATCTGTGACCCGGACCTTCTCCGCCACGCCAGAGACCTTGCCGTAGTCCTGTTGGGTCACCACGATTTCCTTGATGTGTTCGATCTTGGTCTTGATGAAATCCATTTCCCGCGATAACTGGCTCTGTTCGTAGGACAGGTGTTTGCCGAGCTGCATGAGGAAGTTTGGCAACTGTTTCCCCCGGGGATCGTTCGTGAGAAAATTCCCCAAGTCGCCGGAATGTTCTTGCAGGAGCCGGACGGCGTCATTGAGGCGGTTGATCTTGAGATCCTGCAAGTGGTTGGCCACGAGGTTGGCAGAGACATTCACGCTATTCAGCACGTTGCCGACGTTGTGGAGCACGCCGGTGGCCACGTCAGACATGCCGGCCTGTCGGGAAACGATCAGCATTTCCCGGTGAACCTTTTCCGCCTCTCGCTGCATCCGCGACCGTTCCACCACTTCGGCCTTGAGGTGCTCGGCCGTTTGCCGCAATTCGCCGTTCACCTTGGTCAATTCCGCCGTCTGTTCCCGGATTCTGGTTTCCAGTTCCAACCGGGCTCCCTCGCGGACAGCCTCCGCCCGCAGACGTTCCCGCAAGAGGACCTCCAGTTGCACCATGCCCGCGAGCAGCAGCAGGGCGATCACGCTGAAAATGATGTCGACCTTGACGCCGAACTCTAGGCGGGTTTGGAAAAGAAACACGCGAAGCAACGCCAACACTGAAAAGATAAAGACGAGCGACCAACCCACGCGCACCGCGCCGAAACGGCGGGTCAGCCACAGCCCGTAACCGAGCACTGCGCATTGCAGAAGCCCGGACGTCAAAGCCGTGACGGTGGAATAGTTCATGGCAATCTATCAGTGGTCTAAAAAACCATTGAGGTTGCGGAGTAGCCGGACAGAAAGTCCGGAGATATCGCCACCAGAACCGGGGCGATCACCGTTCCGGACAGCGTCATGCCGGATTTGCGCGTTATAAGGTGTAATTCCACAATCCATCCCGGCAATTTGAGCAGAATTTGTGCCGCTCAGAGGTAATGCTTACTTCACTGGATTGTGCAAGGTCCAGGGTTGGAAGCCGCTTTTATCGGGTTCTGAGGCGATAAAAGCTATGATGAATTGCACACTTGAAATTGCGTAGAGATTTTATGAGCTTTGAACTGTCGCCACGGGTAGGATTCATTGCCATGACGAGCATGAATCGTGGTGAAAAAATCATTGTGCCTGCCGTCCACCAAATCTAACACGGCCTTCTTCTGCGGCTGTGGGCATGGTTAACAAAACGCGGCGCTTGAATTATAAAAATTCGTTCTAAACCAAAAGCGTTCAGCGCAATTGAAATTGCGCCGACGGTGATATGCATGGCGTTGACGAGGCAAAGCCCGTCTTGCACGCCGCTCCGGCGGACGAGTTGTTCGACCGGGTCGGTGATGTTGACGTAATCGCGCCGATGCGGCGTTTCAAACCAGAGATATTCAGTCAGACTCTTCATCTGCCGTCCTCACCTTTCAAACCGCGGCCGCCACCAAATCACCCACCTCGCGCGTGCCGTGGCCCATCCTGCCGGCGGCGAGCGACTTGATCTCGGTGTTGATGATCTTCACGACGGCATTCTCAATGACTGCACCCGCCTTGGTTTCACCCAGAAAATCCAGCATCATGCCGGCAGCGTTGATGGCGGCGATGGGATTAATGACGTTCTGGCCGGTGTATTTGGGCGCGCTGCCGCCCATCGGCTCGAACATGCTGGTGCCTTCGGGATTGATATTGCCGCCGGCAGCAACACCCAACCCGCCCTGAATCATCGCCGCGAGGTCGGTAATGATGTCGCCGAACATGTTGTCGGTGACAATCACATCGAACCACTCCGGGTTTTTGATGAACCACATGCAGGTGGCGTCCACGTGCGCGTAATCGCGTTTCACCGCCGGATATTTCGCGCCGAGTTCGTGGAACGCGCGTTCCCACAAATCGAAGGCAAACGTGAGCACGTTGGTCTTGCCGCAGAGGGTCAGTTGCGCGGTCTTGCCCGCCTTGATGTCCGCCGGCTTGAGGCCTTTCCACGGCTTGCCGTTGCGCCGTTTTTTGGCCTGCTCGAAGGCATACCGCAAACAGCGGTCCACGCCACGGCGCGTGTTCACCGATTCCTGAATCGCAATTTCATGCGGTGTGTCCTTGAACACAAAACCGCCCGAGCCGGTATAGAGACCCTCGTTGTTTTCGCGCACGACAACAAAGTCAATATGCTCCGGTCCCTTGTCCTTGAGCGGGCAGTCGGCGGCGCGATAGAGTTTTACGGGGCGCAGATTGATGTATTGCTCCAGCTCGAAACGGAGGCGCAACAAAATGCCTTTCTCCAAAATGCCCGGCTTGACCCGCGGATGCCCAACGGCGCCGAGAAAGATCGCCTTGAACTTGCGGAGTTCGTCCACGGCGCTGTCCGGCAGCACTTCGCCGGTTTTGAGGTAGCGGTCGCCGCCGAAATCGTAGTGATGCCAGTTGAGTTTAAAACCGAATTTCCTGGCGGCGGCTTCGGAAACCTTGAGCGCTTCGCGGGTCACTTCCGGTCCCGTCCCATCGCCGCCAATGACAGCAATGTCGTAAGTTTTCATGCGTTATTTTTCCTGCAATCGAAACGAGGACGGTCATACTAACGTTTTGGGGCGTGGTGACAATGGAATTTTGCATTCGACATTCGTCATTCGAAATTTGAAATTTTGGCCATGCCATTGCCGTACAAAATAGCGACGCTGCTTTATTGCTTCAGCAAGCGCGACGAGGTGCTCCTGCTCGAGCGCGCGCAGGAGCCGAACCGCGGTTTCTGGAGCCCGTGCGGCGGCAAATTGAAAATGGACCTCGGCGAGTCGCCCTACACCTGCGCCTGCCGCGAGGCGGAGGAGGAACTCGGCATCAAAATCCGGCCATCGGACTTGCATCTGACCGGCATCGTCAGCGAACACGGTTATCAGGGCCGGACACATTGGCTGATGTTTTTATTTGAAGTGAAGACGAAGTTGAAATCGCTGCCGCCGGCGCATTCCGAGGGAACATTTCAATTTTTTCCGCGCCCGGCGCTGGCCGGTTTGAAAATTCCACAGACCGACCGGGAAAAAATCTGGCCGTGGTTCTGGCAATTCCGCGGCGGCTTCTTTGCGGCGCACTGCCACTGCCATCCCGACGGGCGCAATGACTGGACGCTGGAGGAGTCGAGGGTTGAGGGACGAATGTCGAGCGCCGGGAATCCTTTGCCAGCCCAACCATTTCCAGCCCTCGACCCTCGACCTTCCGCCCTCGGCTGATTTATGGACGAACCGGTCATTGATTTGCACAGCGACGATTTTTTCATGGGCGAGGCGCTGCGTCAGGCGGCCAGGGCCTATGATGCCGGGGAAGTGCCGGTTGGCGCAGTGGTCGTGCGCGCGGGACGCCTCATCGCCCGGGCGTTCAACCAGGTGGAATTGCTCAAGGACGCCACCGCTCATGCTGAGATGCTGGCGCTCACACAGGCGGAGGAAATCGTGGGGGACTGGCGGCTTACAGATTGCGTGCTTTATGTGACGAAGGAACCTTGTCCGATGTGCGCCGGCGCCATCGTCCATACCCGGGTTTCACGGGTCGTGTTCGGCGCGGGTGATCCAAAGGGCGGCGCCGTTGGCAGCGTGATGAATCTGCTCCAATGCCCGGCGCTGAATCACCGTTGTGATATCACGGGCGGAGTGCGCGAACCGGAATGCCGCGTGCTGCTGCAGAATTTTTTCGCCGGGTGCCGGATTTCGCAGAAACCCCAAACAAAGAATAGTGACGCGGTTCCGGGCAGGTAATTCCACCTCAAAAAACAAACCAAGGCACCCTTACGGATGCCTTGGTTGCGCAGTGATCAAAAAACCGGGCCGCCATTTACTGCGGAAAATTATAATACACGGTTGTGAAAGGGGTACTATTGGTGGAGAGCATAAAAGCAGCCAGCAGGCTGGCCGGGGTCGTCTGCTGAACACTCCCATCAGCCATAAGAATATTGCCGGTCTTCAGGTGCAAATCCGCCGCTGACCATGCCCAATTCTTGCCTGAAAAAGGCCATCCCGTACCACCAGTACAGTAAATTGCAGTGGAGTATGCGCCGGGGGTGGCAGAATCGACGGTTCCGATATTACGGTCGCCGGACAGAATCATTTGCGGATAAGCGTCCGCAGCGTCGCCACAAATAAAATAGCTGATGCAGTTTGTGCCGGCGGTAGCACCTCCGGGATTTGCAGTGCCCAATTGCGAAAAATTCGTGGCGACATTGCGACCCGGGGCGCTGTCAGAGGTGCAATATAGAACCTTGGGCGTGCTCAATTCATTCGACATCACGCAAAAAACGTTGGTGATGCCGCTGGCAGGATAAGTAGTGATGTTCACCGCGACACTCCTGGCACTCAGCACATTCTCCAGTGCGCCGCCTTTGGCCGTGCCGACGCCCATGGGGTAGCGGTCGCCGTTGTCACCTTCCCAAACTTTGAAGGCGGTGCCAATCTGATGCAGGTTGTTCACGCAATTGATTTTCTGCGCCTTGCGCTTGGCGGCGGCGAGCGCCGGCAGCAACATGGCCGCCAGAATGGCGATGATGGCAATCACGACCAGCAGTTCGATGAGCGTGAAAGCCTTTTTATGTCTCAAGATGCTTTTCATAAGTTGACGGTTTTAATTTTTTTCGTTCACAGGACAGTTGGTGAGCTTTACCGAGAGCACACTCGCTGCCAACACCAATTCCGAAAGATTTTTAGCACTACCGGTGCCAACTGATTTTTCTGCAAAAATCCCAATGAAAGCCGCCGGGGAAATTTTTTTGAAACGCGTTGTGCGTGAAAAATTCACGCATCGCGCGTGAGACTCACGCGTTTCGACCGTGCGCGTTCCGGCGCCAAGCCTGCTGAAAATTTTACCGCGTCGAGATAAAAAGGGGGCGCCCGAGCTCTTTGACGCCCCTCATGCCGGTCCTTTGCTTTGAGAGAAGGTTCAGGAAGGCAGATAAATTTCACCCTCGCGCGTGGATTGCGCAACGCCAAAAGACAAAATCTTATTAACAAACGATTCAACGATTATTCACATGACCACGCGCTTCGTCACCTTGACAGGATGGCGCGCATCGCAAACACTGGCCAACCCGATGGCTGAGCCAAAAGACAACCCGTTGATGGAAAAAATCGTGTCGCTGTGCAAGCGGCGCGGGTTCATTTATCAATCTTCCGAAATTTACGGCGGCATCAACGGCTTTTGGGATTACGGTCCGCTGGGCGCGGAGCTCAAACGCAATGTCAAGGAGCTGTGGTGGCGTGACATGGTCCAACTGCGCGACGACGTGGTCGGCCTCGAAGCCACCATCATCATGCACCCGGAAATCTGGAAGGCCAGCGGGCATGTGGATACGTTTGCGGATTTGATGCGTGAATGTCCGCTGACAAAAAAAAGAGTTCGCGCCGACCAAGTTGAACCGCAAAGTGGAATTGCTTTCGGTTATTTTGGCGCGATTGAAACTTCTGGTGGGCCAATTCAAATCGGTAACGCCATTTATCCAAACAAAAACGCTGCCGCGAAAGCGTTTGAGAATTACATCAAAACAGAATCGCCTTCTTCTCTGGAAAATTTTAGTCGTTCCAAAATTGCTTTTTATGTGGAAGGTGAATTAAAGACAATTTTTGAAGGCATTACTGAAAAGCAACCGCCTGAAGCGTTCACCAAAGCCGCACAGCAAATAGTTGAAGAAGCCGTCCCACAATTAAAAATCGAAAAATTTGCTATTCTTTTGCCGCATGGCAAACCGGTTGAAAGTGCGCGAAAAGCTGCGGTAGAATTTTATCAGAGCCGTGGATTGAAAGAACCGTTTTTGCTTGGCGAGCGTTCAGAAAAAATTGAGAACTCAACCGATTTTCATCCTGAAAGTGGCGCGGAGCTTACAGAGGCGCGACCGTTCAACTTGATGTTCAAAACCTACGTCGGCCCGGTTGAAGACTCAGACAACGTCGCCTATCTCCGCCCCGAAACTGCGCAGGCGATTTTCGCGCAGTTCAAAAACGTGCTGGAAACCTCGCGGCAAAAGGTTCCGTTCGGCATTGCGCAGGTCGGCAAGGCGTTTCGCAACGAGGTGACGCCGCGCAACTACACCTTCCGCTCGCGCGAATTCGAGCAGATGGAACTGGAATTTTTCATCAAGCCGGACGAAGTCATTGAAGCCATCACAGGCCGCGTGACACCCGGCGGGGAACTCGACACTCGACACTCGACACTCGACACTTCTTCGTGGGGCTGGGAGGCGTGGCACAAGTATTGGGTCGGGGAACGCATTGCGTTTTACGAATCCATCGGTCTGCCGCGCACGACGCTGGAAGAGTATTGGCAGAAACCGGAGGAGCTTGCGCATTACGCCAGGGTGTGCGTGGATATTTTATTCAAGTTCCCGTTCGGCACGCAGGAACTCGAAGGCGTTGCTGCGCGCAGCGATTTTGATTTGAGCCAGCACGAACGGTTCTCCGGCAAACCGATGGGCGTGTTCGACGAGGAACTTCGCGCCGCCTGGGGCAAGCTGGATGACGCAAAAAAGAAAGAACTCTGGCAGCGTTACTATGATGCGCGCCTGAAGTATTTGACAAAAATGAGCGTCGAGCAAAAGCAGGCTGAAAAAGAAGCAAAAGAAGACGCCGATGGTCTGGCCAAGGGCCAATACATCCCGCATGTCATTGAACCATCCGCCGGTGTGGACCGCCTTATGCTTGCGCTGATTTGCCACGCCTATCACGAAGACCAAATGCCCGATGAGAAGGGGAAGATGGAAACGCGCGTGGTGTTGAAATTTCATCCGCGCGTCGCGCCCATCAAGGTGGCCGTGCTGCCGTTGCTCAAGAACAAGCCCGATCTGGTGAGGAAGGCCATTGAAATCCGCGATGCCCTGCGTCCGCACATGAACGTGTTTTATGACGACGCGGGCGCGATTGGCCGCCGCTATCGCCGTCAGGACGAAGCCGGCACGCCGTTTTGCGTGACGATTGATTTCGACACGCTGGGCGAAAAGCCGGAATTGAAGGACACGGTAACGGTGCGTTACCGCGATGACGGCAAACAGGAGCGTTTGGCGATTGGTGAACTGTTAAATTGGTTGCTGCCGAAAATCCGCTGATGACCGCGAAGCCAACAACTTCAACCGCCCCCAAAAAGCGCGCGCCGATGCTGTATTTCATCGTTGCGATCAAGTTGATTAAAGGTGCCGCGCTCCTGTTGCTGGCGCTGGGCGTCCTTTCGCTGGCGAACAAGGATTTGTCGGACGTGTTCGACCAATTTCTGCGGTGGGTTCATCTTGACCCGGAACGGAGTTTTTTTCAGGGCATTGGCGACTGGCTGGATACCATCACGCCAGCCAACGTGCGGTGGGTGGCGTCGGGCACGTTCCTCTGCGGATTGTTTCTGATCGTCCTGGGCCTGGGACTGGCGTTTCGGGCGAAATGGGCCATCTGGCTGGCGATTGGCGAGTCGGCGTTTTTCATCCCGATTGAAATCTTTGAATTGGCGCGCCACCGCCGGCTGGATGCGTCGGGCCAACTCCGACCGGAACTGTTTCCGCATCCCAAAATTGGATTGGCCATTGTGCTGGCGTTAAACGTGTTAATTGTCTCGTATTTACTCAAAAACCGGAAACGGCTGTTCCGGCACCGCCACTAAGAATTTGCGATTGACGATTAACGATTGGCGCGCCGTTCTCCATTCGTTTGTAAACCGTGAATTTTCCCGCGTGACCGGGGCGTCCAAATGAATATCTTTAGGGGGTTGACGACAACCGAAGCCATTCAGTTGCTGGAAAAATTCCGCGCCGGCGGCGTGGGTCGTGACCGGGTTTTGCGGGCGTTCCAGGCCGCGCCGGTGGCCGACCTCGGCTTTGCGCAGGTGGACACGCACCGCGCGCTGCGCAAAGGGTTTCCCGAGGTCATTTTCGGCGCGGGCAAAACGCCCGAACAGGTTGTCAAAATCGCAGCTAAACTTCTGGAACGCGAGCACCGTGTGCTCGTGACGCGCATCAACGGCGATCAGGCCCGCGCGTTGCGCAAAAAATTCAAGCGCGCCGTTCATCACCCCCTCGCCTGCTGCGTGACCATCGAGAAAAAACCTTTGCCCAAACGTCCCGGAACCATCGGGGTCATTTGCGCGGGCACCAGTGATTTGCCGGTGGCCGAGGAAGCGGCGGTCACGGCGGAAATCATGGGCAACCGCGTCGAACGGATTTACGACGTCGGGGTGGCCGGGCTGCATCGGTTGCTGGCGAAATCGGAAAACCTCCGGCGCGCCAACGTGCTGGTTGTCGTCGCCGGCATGGAAGGCGCGCTGCCCAGCGTGGTGGCGGGACTGGTTGCCAGACCGGTCATCGCGGTGCCGACGAGCGTGGGCTACGGCGCGAGTTTTGGCGGCATGGCGGCATTGCTGGCGATGTTGAACAGTTGCGCCAGCGGCGTGACGGTGGTGAACATTGACAACGGCTTCGGCGCCGGTTGCGCCGCCAGCCAGATTAACGCGTTGGCGTCGCACCAATGAAAACGCTTTATCTCGACCTCTGCAGCGGCATCAGCGGCGACATGTTTCTCGGCGCGCTGATTGATTTGGGCGTGGATGTTGTAAGGCTCGAGCGCGAGTTGAAAAAGCTCAGGCTCGACGGCTACCGCCTGCGCGTCACACGCAAACAAAAATCCGGCATCGAAGGCGTCAGGTTTGATGTTCTGGTGGTCAAAAGTCGAGGGGGGAAAGTCGAGGGTCGAAGGCATGAACGGGTGCATACCCACCGTCACGGCCACGACAGCAACCGGAACTTCGCCGAAATCAAGCGGCTCATTGAACGAAGCAAATTGTCGCTGTGGGTGAGGAAAAAGGCCGTTGCAGTTTTCCAACGCATTGCCGAAGCCGAAGGCAAAATCCACGGCCTGCCGCCGGAGCGCGTGCATTTTCATGAAGTCGGCGCGGTGGATCCCATCGTGGACATTGTCGGGGCCTGCGCAGCCTTGGAGCTGCTCGGCAAACCGCGCGTGCTGGCGTCGCCGGTCGTCGAAGGCACCGGCTGGATTGATTGCGCGCATGGACGATTTCCCGTTCCCGCGCCGGCCACGCTGGCCATTCTCGGTGCGCGCGGCCTGGGCGTGACCCAATGCGAAGAACCGCACGAGTTGGTCACGCCCACGGGTGCGGCATTGCTGGCCGAGTTCGTCGAAAGTCTTGGGCCAATGCAAGGGCTGGTCGCCGAAAAAACCGGCTTTGGCATCGGCACGCGCGAAAACCAGACGCGGCCGAATGTTCTGCGGGCGGTGCTCGGAGAGTCGAGGGCCGAAGGTCGAGGGTCGAGAGTTAAATCGGAAGAGCACGATTGGGAGACGGATCGCGTCGCTGTTCTGGAAACCAATCTCGATGACATCAGCGCGGAAATTCTCGGTCATTTCGTCGAAACCGCGCTGGCCGCAGGCGCACTGGACGTGTTTTACACGCCAGTCCAGATGAAGAAGAACCGGCCCGGCGTGTTGCTCACGGTTTTGTGCGTAGAAGCGGACGCGGACAAATTCAGCGAATTGATTTTGCGCGAGACGAGCACCTTCGGCGTGCGGCGCGCTTGGGCCGAACGGCGCAAACTGCGGCGTGAGTTTACAACGGTCAAGACTCCGTTTGGCAACGTGGCCGTTAAAGTTGGCCGACTCAACGGGAAAGTGATTCACGTGGCACCCGAGTTCGAGTCGTGCAAAAAGCTGGCGGCGCAGGTGGAAGTGCCATTGAATAAAATATACGAAGCGGCCATTAAGAATGCCCAGACCAACTCGTAAGGTTTTTTGAATTTGTCATCAATTATTTACTTGCAGGTACAGCCGGCAAGGCTTATAGATAGGTCGGAACTTGAGCTGGCCGTGCCAGTTTGCTTGATGCGAAAGCTTACAGTTATGTCCCAACCGCCGGGGGTGTCTTGAGCCGCCCTTTTCCTTCACGTCATTCTTCGTTTGATTCGTTTGTCCGGGTCAACGGCAAAATCCGTGCCCGCGAAGTCCGGGTTATCGGGGTGGACGGTAAACAGCTCGGCGTAATTTCCCTCAACGACGCGCTGGCCCTGGCGCGTCAGCATGGCGTGGACCTCGTCGAAGTTGCCGCCGCCGCCACGCCGCCGGTTTGCCGGCTCGTGAACCTGGGCAAGTTCCGTTACGAAAAAGCCAAGAAGGAAAAGGAATCCAAGAAGCATCAGCACGCTTCGACGGTGAAGGAAATCCAGTTAAGCCCGCGCATTGATCCGCACGACCTCGGCATCAAGATTGTGCATGCGATTGGTTTTCTGTGCGAGGACATGAAAGTGAAGGTCGTGCTCAAATTCCGCGGACGCGAGATGGCGCACCAGGAGTTTGGCTTTCAAGTGGTGAACAAGTTTCTTGCCGCGATCGCGCCCTACGGCCATCCCGACTTTGAGCCGAAGCTCATCGGCCGCGGCATCAGCGTGATGGTCAGCCCGTTGCCGCGCAACAAGCGCGCGAAAAATCCGCGCCAGCTTGAAGGTGCGCCCCCGTCACTGAACAGCCACACACCGAACCCCGCCGCGCCGCAAAAATCCGGAACCCCGTTGTCCGACGAACCGGCGGCGGGTGGTTTTGCGAACAACCCGTTCGCCAACCTGCAAGTGTAATGACCGCCCCGAAAAATCTTTATCTTTACGCGGTCATTTTTTCTGCGGCTCAATGCCAACCGCCCGCGAAAAATCTCCGTTGAGCACCCGAATATCGTCAGCGTCGCCGCCGGCATTTTTACTTTTCTTCCGTCGGCTGTTGTGATGGCCAAAATTCTGGAATTCTTGCCCCAATACCTGGCTTCCACCCTCTGATTTTCCCCCCCAAAGGCAACTGCGTCAGCATGGGAGATTTTGAGGAATTGGCGTTCAATCACTCAACTCGACAGCCTTTCGGCGTTGGTTTCTCAATTAAAGGCGGGGATAAAAGCCGGTTCGTTACCGATTCCTCATATAGCGCAAGCCCGAAGACTAAACTTCCACGATGGCGGGCTCTGCAATATTTGGGCAGTGGGTTCTCTCTGCGCGTTGGCAGGGTTGGCAACAAGTACTCAGCGGAATTCAAGTACGATCCAGAAAAAGATCCAGATGGGAAGTTTTTCCTGGCAGCGGGCGGCGACACTGATTCCGCTCCTCCCGGTGGCGTCGGAATTTTGCTGAAACTTTTCCCCGGCTGCCGGGTGTTTCTAATACCGGGAGCTCCAGGCTCCAAAAGAAACTGATTAAACCAACAACTGATGAGCTTATGCAAACAATGATCCGTTACCCCCTGGCCATCGCCGTCCTCGTCGCCGGCGTCGGCTTCAACGTTCTCGCCGATCCTCCTCCGGGCCAGGTGGATTTTGGCAAAATCGCCCCGGTCCCCGGCGGCGAATTTGTGGAAATCCAAATCAGGAGCAACCTGCTGTCGCTCGCCGCCCAGGTGGTCGAGAAACAGGACCCCGATGCGGCCAGGCTTTTGCGCAGCGTGCAACTCGTTCACGTGAACGTCGTCGGGCTGACCGACGAGAACCGCACCGAGATGGAGAAACGCGTCCGGCAAATCCGCCATGACCTCGACGCCCAGGGCTGGGAACACAACGTTGTGGTGCAGGAGAAGGACGGCCAGGACGTTGGCATTTACACCAAAACGCGCGGCGGAGAGGCGCTGGCGGGTCTCGCTATTACGGTGATCGAGCCGAAGAATGAAGTTGTGCTGGTCAACATCGTCGGCGACATCCGGCCGGAACAGGTCGCGGCCCTGGGCGAGAAGCTGGACATCAAACCTCTCAAAGACATTGGCGCCGCCCTGAAAGATGCGGCTCCGAAGAAATGACCGGTTATGTTACGGGCCGTGCCGGCTTTCAACCAGACCGGCGCCGCCCCTCTCAAAACCTCAATCCACACCGTTCATGAATCCGTCTTCCCTCCCGCCGGTACCGCGCCGGTCGGCTGGGTGCCTCTGGCTCTGGGGCCTTCTCGCCGCGCCCTTGCTGTTGCTCGTCGTGCTGGCCGCAGGCGTGGCAAGTTGCTTCCACCTGGGGTCCGACGCCCGGGCCTTGCGCAATGGATTGATCAAGTCCAGCGGCGTTGAGTGGCGGCAACAGATCGCCCTGAACGCGGGCCGTCTCACGCTGGGTGCCGTCCGCGCCGGGTTGTCCTGCGTTAAGCTTGACCCCGGGGCGCGCGCCGCCCTTCAGTCTGTCCGGAATGCCGGGGTGGGTGTCTATCAGTTGCCATCGGGAACGCCGCCGCCGGATCGCGCGGCCATGCTCGCCGCCGCCGACACGGCCATGACCGCCCGTGGTTGGGAGCGCGTGGTGGGCGTGATAGACGGCCAGGATCTGGTCACGGTGTATATGCCGGGGAAAGACGTCTCATCCCATCGGGTGAAATGCTGCGTGACGGTATTCGACGGGAGCGAAATGGTCCTGGTTTCCGCCCAAGCCAATCTGGAGCCTCTCGTCGAATACGCGCTCAATCAACCCGGCCTTCGCGCCCAGGCCCGGCGGTTGGCGCAACGCTGAAGCGCGGAAACACCCGCCGCCCGATTTACGCCGTGCTCCGACTTCGTTTCGACGCGGTTGACGCTGGTTTTTTATCCGGGGTTCATTAGCCTTGGCTTCATGAAAACCCGGTCCCTTCTGGCACTGGCCTTGGTCCTGGTTGCCCCGGTCGTTTTTGCCCAGAGCAATTTCGCCAACGTCAAAATCAAGGCCATCCCCGTCACCAATAACATCTACCTGCTTGAAAGTTCCGGCGCCGTCGTCGGCAACATCGGCGTGTCCGTCGGGCCGGATGGCATCCTGCTCGTGGACGACGGGTATGCGCCGTTGGCGGAGAAAATCGAGGCAGCGGTCCGGGAACTCAATCCCGGCAAAATCAAGTTTGTGCTCAACACCCATTTCCACGCCGACCACACTGGCGGCAATGCCGTTTTCGCTTCGAAGGGGGCGACCATCATCGCCCAGGACAACGTCCGCAAACGCCTTTCCGCCGCCACCAACAACCCGCCGGAAGCGCTGCCCGCCATCACCTTCGACCAGTCTGCATCCATCCATTTCAACGGCGAGGACATCAAGCTCATCCATTACGGCCCGGGCCACACGGACGCCGACAGCATAGTTTTTTTCACGGGCGCGAACGTCGTCCACATGGGCGACCAATTTGTCAACGGCGGTTTTCCGTTTGTTGACCTCAACCACGGCGGCAGCTTGGAGGGTTATATCAAGACCATTACTGCCGTGCTGGGCACGGTTCCCGCCGACGCAAAAATCATTCCCGGCCACGGCCAATTGGCGACGGTGGAAGACCTGAGAAAATACCGCGACATGCTCGTGACAACCTCAGACCTCGTGAAGAAATCCATCGCCGAAGGCAAAACGCTCGACCAGCTCAAAGCCGACGGCCTGCCGGATAAATGGAAGGACATGGGCGGCGATTCCACCAGCACCACCCGCTGGATTGAAACCATCTACAAAGACACAACCAGGCCGCCGGCGCATTGAACGGGTTACGGATAGCAGGGAACTCTTGGTGGTGATGCCCACGCCGCTTTTTTTTCTGCCATTTAAATTTAGCGGAACTGGTGCGAATGTGTTAGAGTAGAAGTGAAATCAGACACGCCCCGCGCCGGTGGCGTGAGGACGTTGCCAGTTGGAAGGAGGCCGTATGATGAAAGCAAGTATGGCGAACGAAGGAATCGTCCGGATACGAAACCGGACCAGCGCGCTGGCGCACAAGCCCAGCCTGTTGCGCACCATCACCGGGAAACCGGCCCAGGAAAACATTGATCAATACTACCTCTACGCCACGGCGGCGAATGTGGACAAATGCCCGGTCGTTTTCTCGTCCGCGAACCATGACCGGGCAGTGCTGGTGTTGAAGAGTTAAACGGCGGCGGTGAACCGCACGCCGGCGCGGCATGATGAATGGGGCGGGACTACTGACGAGCCGCCTGCAAAGCTTCGGAGCAACCGGTTCGCTAGAACGCTCGCCCCACCAGGATGGATGTCGCGGAATGAACCGGGGAATCGTTTCAATGGGTTCAATCACATCACGTTTGGCCGGACGAAGCTTGACAACTTGTTTCCGGCAAAAATTCCAGCGTCAGGCAATGATCCTTGTAGCCGACGGCCCGCCAGAAGGCAATAGCTGCCGGGTTGCGGACCAAAACCTCGACCGTCAGTCTTTTGTTCTTCGGCCAGATTTTTGTGATGAGAATTTTCATGGCTTGGCTGCCAAAGCCCTGCCGGCGGTGGTTTCGCACGACGAACAGTTGCCGCAAATACCCTTCCTCCGTTTAATGAGCCTTCAATTGTTTTAATTTTTCGATCGCGCCACGGTTCTTTGGATCGAGCTGCAACGACTTCTCGTAGTTCTCAATGGCGAGTTCTTTGTCGCCATCGTCCAAATAAGCTTCGCCCAGGCTGTCATAGACGTTGGAAGATTGCGGGTAGGCCTCCGCGTTTAACTTTAGAATTCCGATCGCGTCCTTGATTCTCCCCATCCCAATTAAATGATAACCCAAGTAGTTCAATTGTTCCTCGCTGTAATCGTATGCCTCCGGCTGGGCGGCTCTCAACTCGCGATATTGTTTGACCGCTGCCTCAACGCCCTTCTCCTCGACGGTTTTCAAGAGAATCTCAGCAAACTCCCGTTCACCCTTTCTGACAAGGCCAATTGCGAATTCGTGTTCAGCGCCATCGGCGCGACATATTTGTAGAATCAAATCCCCAAAACCAATCAAGCTCCGTAGGAGCGACATCATCTTCAGGCTTTCTGCCGCTCCTACGGAGCTTTGAAGATTAATGAATGCGGGATTCTACAAAGATTCCACGCCTACGGCGCTGTTTTGCTGGCGTTCTTCAATTGTTCCCGTCCGGCGCGGCCAATGTCCTCGGCCAGTTGCATGACATTGGTGTCATCGTAGGTCCGGTAGCAGCCGCTGTCCAACTGCTCAAAGCCAGTCGCAAGGTCGCGCTTCAGCGCGGCGAGGTGCCGCTGCTTGAACGTGTTCGATTCAACCCACCAGCGGAAGAGTTCGACCTGTTCGTCCGGGTCAAGCCGGGCTGCCGCGGCCTTGATTTTTTCCACCGCATTCATGTTTAAAACGTATCACAACCCGCCGGCTTCTGTCCACCGGTCATGCGTTGCGGGTAGGGCGGGCAGTCCTCTGCCCGCCGCTCGTCCATCCGCCAACCACGGCGCGCACGGAGTGACGCGCCCTACCTTCACGGGCCAGGCTTTAATGAAATCGGGGGGCGACAAAGATTCCGCTCCTCATGGGGCTGGGCGGTGAGCGATGGCGAGGGGATTTCACTCGCGAAAGCTTTCGCAGTTGAACACAGGCGTGTGCAGACTGCTACGCATTATGGTCTTCTTCCTCTTTTAAAGATGTGCTCTGCTCAGTGGAGTTTGAAGATTTCAGTGCAGCTAGAAGATATTTGGACAAAATACTTCCTTGATGTTGAACGTCTGGCATCCCCGATAGCCAAAGGAGCAAGCTTGCGAGGCATATATTTTCTCCAGTGATGCAACCCCAACCACCTATTGTAGAACCGTCGGGGTTCTTAAACTGTAAATCTCCTTTTCCGTCTCCAAGATCCAAGACTGCACCTTGGTTTAGAATAAAAATCGCATCAATAGAACGTTTGCTTTGATCGATCAGTCGTTTTGTGATGGTTCCCATCTTGGTCTGCGTTTCAAAAGCAAAGAGAAAATACGGAGGGTTACCAACAAACCGTTCATGATCGGATTCATTCATGCTCCTCAAAAGAATCGTTATCCCGCGCGGAGCGCATCTAAGCTCTCGAAATCTCAGTGCGTTTGCTATGGCCTTGTCCAATTCTTGAGAGGTAAGAACGGACTTCACCTCCCCTACGGCAAAGACTCCCTCGACAAAGAAAAGGCCCGGCTCATCAGCGGTAAATGTGAATGGATGCTCGTCTGTAACAACTACAATGTCGGTCTGAGCAGATCGACTCCCCAACGAATCCACAATTTCTCCGTGTCCCACACCATAACGCCGTGGTAAATATGAACGGAGAAACTCCCGCAGAATCGCTTCCGTGTTTGTGCCTTTGTTTCCGCTATGTTCAAACTTCGATCTTACCACTTCAAATTTGTGGCGCATCTCGGTTTCAAGTTTTTCCAGGAGCTCACGCATATGGCATACGAATATCCACCTAAAACCATTTTTGAGTATGTGCTGAGAACTCAAAGATGTTGATTTGCGGGTCGGCGTAATACTTCCTCAAAAACGAATTGGACATCTGCCACGCCGAAACTTTACGCCCGCCGGGAAATAGCTTCTGCAAATGACGAAGTGAAAGCAGGAAGACGCGTATCCGTTCGCCAGCATCAATGACGAGCGCAAAGTAAGGAGTGCAGCCGAATGCATCGCACGCGCCTTTGGCCTTAACAAACCCTTCGTGCGGTAATGCGAGGTGTGTGTTTTCAGTTCCCGCCTGACGGCTTCGACTCTTGACGGGAATGCCGAGCACCTCGCGGGAATTTGGTCGCCTCGCTATCAGGTCAATTCCCGTGTGATCAACCCGAGCACATTCGAAGCCGTGACGAGAAAGCAGATACAGCACTATTGATTCACCGAAATCGCCGGTGATCTTCGAGTGCCGTGAACTTTTCGCGAGCTTCATTGTGCTTTCTGATGCTCCAAGAATGCCCGGCAGAACTCGACCAGTTCCTCAACAGTCAGATCATTCTTACAATCGTTGGTTCTCCACGAGCAAATCTTGAATCTCGGCTCACACATGCCATCATCTTCATGATCCACAGTCGGCAAATCAGCGAACTTCTTTTTATACCCGCGCTTTCCTTGCTTGGACTCATCGTTGTCGTAAGTCCGAATGAGTTCCCAGCGCAACGGACAACCAGTGTATGCGTCAACGTGGCCATTTTCAAGAACAGCCTTGTGGATCGCCATCCTGTATGCCTCTGCCGTTGCGTTTGGATTGCCTCTTTTCTTGTCACGCTTTACATGCGCCGCAGCTTTGCCGTACAACCAGTGTGTATAATCTTTCTGGCTGCATTTTCCTTCGAGGACCCCCGGCAAGTTGTATTTCGCCATGACTTTATGGAATTCCGTAATATGATTTGATTGCTGACGTCAGCAAATTGGCCGCTACGGTTGTCCCCACTTTCCATGTTCCTTCCGCGGATTTCTGAAGCATCTTGCCCATCCATGTAGAAACTTTTTTACCGAATCCGGTCGGCGATGGTTTTGGTTCTGATTTCAGCGCTTCTTTAAGAGCCAATACTTCAGCATCGTCAACTCCTTGTTCCTTCAAGTAACTGGCTAAACTTTGGAAATCGCCCTGCTGGACATTTACAGTCGCTGCTTGTTGGATGTCATGCCCAGAAGCAACATTCCCAACAGTTCCATAAATGTAGGTGTTGAAAATTTGGGAAACCTTCTCTTTGGGAACGGGTATGCTCCCTGGTGCGGCCTCGCCAGCATCTGGATTTGTGGCTTCAATCTCGATTGCAAAATTAAGGATTCGATTACGAACTGTGCTGAGAATTCCTACCACTGAGCTTTTTGACATGACCATCCACGCCTGCATCAAATTCATGTTCCGATAAATTTGGCGGCCAAATAGGGCGCAGGCATCAGCCGGCCAATTGCTTGTTAATGTGTCATCTTTGCCCCCGTCTAGGAGATTTTTGAGCGGGCCGACTCCTTCTCCCATCACTATGTTTGTAAGCCCCTCCCTGATTTCTGCTGGGATGCAAGATTCTGGAATTGGAGCGTTCTTCAGCCCGCTGCCGAATGGTCCACTAAAATGACCGAAGCACTGACAGTGGAATTTCCGATAATCAGGAACATCTGCTGTTGACGAATAACCATCTAACTCTGACTGAACCCATTGTTTGAATTGCTCGTTTTTTAGTCGCGCTGCAAGCACACGACACTTGCGCAGTAACGTCTCCAAATCCGTTGAGCCGTCTATTGCAGCGTCCTGAATTTCACGAAGCAGACTCATTTGTGTATTTCTTTTTCTGCACCTTCGCCGCAACTTTCAGGCGCAGGGCGTTCAGCCGGATGAAACCGGTGGCGTCGTCCTGGTTATAGGCTTTCGTCGGGTCGGCTTCCATCGTCGCAATGTGCGGGTTGTAGAGGCTCACCGGACTCTTGCGGCCGGCGACCATGATGTTGCCTTTGTACAGTTTCACCCGCACGGTGCCGGTCACGTTCTTCTGGCCCTCGGTCACAAGTGCCTGTAATGCCAGCCGTTCCGGCGCGAACCAATAGCCGTAATATACCAGCTCCGCGTAACGCGGAATCAGCGAGTCCCGCAAATGCATGACTTCCCGGTCCATGGTGAGGCTTTCCATCTGCCGGTGCGCAAAATGCAGGATGGCGCCGCCGGGCGTTTCATACACGCCCCGCGATTTCATGCCCACATACCGGTTCTCCACCATGTCCACCCGTCCGACACCGTGTTTGCCGCCGATTTTGTTCAGCGCCTTCATCACGCCGAGCGGGGACAGTTTTTTGCCGTTCACGGCAACGCAATTGCCTTTCACGAAATCGAGTAGGACGAATTCCGGTTTGTTCGGCGCGTCTTCGGGGAACACGGACAGCGTGGTGAACGAGCCGCGATACTTTTTGTCGCTCGCGTCCAGCCACGGGTCTTCGAGAATGCCCGCCTCGTAGGAAATGTGCAGCAGGTTCCGGTCGCTGGAGAACGGTTTCTTCGCGCTGGCCTTGACGGGGATTTTCTTCCTCGCGCAGTAGGCGATCATCTGCGCGCGGCCCGGAAACTCCGAGCGGAAACTCGGGTCGCGCCACGGGGCGATGACCTGCAAATCCGGCGCAAGCGAAGCGGCGGTCAATTCAAACCGCACCTGGTCGTTGCCCTTGCCGGTGGCGCCGTGCGCGATGGCGTCGGCCTTTTCCCGGCGGGCGACCTCAATCATGCCCTTGGCGATGAGCGGCCGGGCGATGCTGGTGCCGAGGTAGTATTGGCCCTCGTAAATTGCGCCTGCCTGCATCATCGGGTAGATGAAGTCGCGGGCGAATTCCTCCTGCAAATCGCCGATGTAAATTTTGGACGCGCCGGTTTTCTTCGCCTTGGCGTCGAGGCCACGCAATTCCTCCTCCTGGCCAATGTTCGCGCAAAACGCGATCATTTCGGCGTCGTAGGTTTCTTTGAGCCACGAAAGCAGCACCGAGGTGTCGAGGCCGCCGGAATAGGCTAAAACAATTTTCATCATGGGAGATTAAACCGCCAAAACGCCGTGCGCGCAAAAGGAAAATCAACGCGCTTTTCCAACGGCCGGCATACGGTCGGGATTGAACCTACTCAAAATCCATCTCGTAGCTGTGGACGTTGCCGGTGAACTTGCTGCTGACCTTGCAGTTCGATTTGTTGATGACCGCCTGCATCGGTTTGTTCTCCGTGAGCACTTCGGCGGTGAAGCCGCGAATGCCGTTGCGGCGCGCGATGCGCATCAGGTGTTTCAAGAGGAACGTGCCGATGCCATGGTTCTGCCAGTCGTCGCTCACCACAAACGCCACTTCCGCCAGGTTCGTTTTCTGGTCGAGGTAGTAACTGCCGACGGCAATGATTTCCTCGCCGTACGACTCCGGCAGCGTGCCGACGATGGTCACGTCGTTGCGATGGTCAATGTAAACAAAGTCCTGAATCTGATGCCGCGAAACCCGCGTCTGGTGGCTCATGAACCGATAATAAATCGTGGCCTCGGATAATTTGTAAAACAGGTCGCGCATCCGCGGTTCGTCGGTTGGATGAATCGCCCGGAAGTTGAGCTGTGTGCCGTCGTTGAGCAAATAGGTCGTGCGCAGCTCCTTCGGCCCGACGAGAAGCTTGCCTTCCTTGTCACTCATCTCGGCGGAAAGGTA
>Ga0187873_1001292_pt1 | contig 21297 bp, 18 predicted proteins | sample June2016WEW_16_1_2_FD_133012 | JGI IMG/M metagenome (GOLD analysis project Ga0187873, IMG submission 133012) | Peatland microbial communities from SPRUCE experiment site at the Marcell Experimental Forest, Minnesota, USA - June2016WEW_16_100 | ecosystem: Environmental > Terrestrial > Soil >...
ATGGCGTGGGTGAGGCGGAGAGGGTTTGGGCCGTTCGCAATTTACCGGATTATTGTGGGGATATTGGTGTTGTTTTTTGCGGCCCGGCTCGCGGGCTAAGAGAAGAGCTTCACGCAGAGTTCACAGAGGACGCAGAGGGCACAGAGAAGAGAAGAGTGGCAAGTTGACAGTTCAGAGTTGGGAGTTCGCGACTAGAAAACCAACCTAAGAGCCCCGGTGCAGAACCCCTCATTTAATGCGCTCGGGGCAAGCCGGCAACTGGGGCACCCGTAAGCACAAGACGTAAAAGCAGATCCCTCCACTGCGCGACCCGACGCACCACACTGCGGCGCGCAAGAGAAAATCGGGTCGCTTCGGTCGGGATGACAGTGGGTGCGAGCTCGGTAGAAGCGCGGCACTTTGGCCTGGATGACAAGATCGCTGCGCGCGCGGAGGAATTGGGGTTGGGTGGGGACTGCTGCAAGCGTAAAAGAGGCGGCAAGCCGCCGCACTCCCAAGTGGCTTGGGAGCCAGGTCGCGGAGATTGGGCTGGGATGGAGGACGGGAGAGGAATTGCGTTTGGTGGGGACTGCTGCAAGCGTAAAAGCGGCGGCAAGCCGCCGCACTCCAAAGATATGGAAACACGCCTTAAGTTGAACTTGTACTGGCGAATTTGTTTGGTATGATTTGGGCGTTCCTCCAATTCGGGGCGCACCAGCGCCGCGCCCCATGCGGCACTCAGCCTTCCCCAAAAAGCTGAGGAGAATTTTGTGCGCTTCCTTACACCAACAGAAAATAAACGGCTCAATGAGCTGATTGGGTTTGTGTGCATCATGACGGCGGTCCTGATTGGATTGTCGCTGCTGACGTATAACCCGCGGGATGTGGCGTTCAATGTGAGCGCGGCGGCGGATGAGCAGAATCCGACGAGGAATTGGATCGGGCCGGCGGGAGCATATTCGGCGGACGTGCTGTTCCAGGTATTTGGATTTGCGGCGTTTTTGCTGCCGGTGGCGATCGGGATGCTGGGGTATCGATGGCTGCGCGGCCGGGCGATCGATTCCCAGGCGGCGACGATTGCGGGCTATGTGCTGCTGCTGATGTCTCTGCCATCGCTGCTCTCGCTGTGGCACTTCCCTTCCGTGAGGGAGGCGTTGCCTGCGGGAGGGTTGCTGGGAACGTTGATGTCGCACGGGCTGCGGTCGGGATTCAACGTGTGGGGCGCGAACCTGGTGGCGATTGCGCTGCTGGTGGTGGCGGTGTTTTTGACCACGACTTTTTCGTTCAGCGGAGCGCATGCGTGGGCCAGCGGCGCGAAGGGGCCGATCGGGCGCATGGAGAAACTGGGGATTTTGCAGCGGGCGCAAACGCGCTGGCACGCGTGGCAGGACGAACGCGAGCAGAGGCGGATGCGGCGGGAAGTGGAGGAGCGGAGGATCGCCGGAAGGAGGCCGGTGACGCCGCAGATCGTGGGTAAGCCGGAAACTGACGGGGAACACAAGGCGCTGCACTTGGGTGATGAGAGCGACGTCTTCCGCGGAAAGAAGGCGGGGGTGGAAGAGGCCGAGCCGGGGGAAGAAGAGACGCGGTACAAGGCGCCGATACTGTTTTTGAATAATGAGAAGGCCTTGGCTGAGGTTCCGGGAAAGGCGAAGAAGTTCGACCCGAAGATTGCCAAGACGAATACCAATTATAAGTTGCCGTCAATCAGCCTGCTGAAGGAGGGCGAAGGCAGCCAGAAGTTGGACGAGGATGAACTGAAGCTGCGGGCGCGGGCGATTGAAGCGAAATGCCACGAGTTCGAGGTGGAAGGGCGCGTGACGCAGATCAATCCCGGGCCGGTGGTGACGACGTTCGAGTTCAAGCCGGAAGCGGGAATCAAGTACAGCCGGATTATCAGCCTGACGGAAGATTTGTGTTTGGCGCTGAAGGCGGAATCGATACTGATCGAGCGAATACCGGGAAAATCGACGATTGGCATTGAAGTGCCGAACGACCGGCGGGAGACCATCGCGTTGCGCGAAATTTTGGAGGCGACGGAGTTCACGAATTCGCCGAGCAAGTTGACGCTGGGAATGGGGCGGGACCTGCACGGGAGAATCCGGGTGACGGACCTGGCGGCCATGCCGCATCTGTTGATTGCGGGATCGACGGGCACGGGCAAGAGCGTGTTCATCAACTCGCTGATGATCTCGATGTTGTATAAGGCGACGCCAGACGAAGTGAAGATGGTGCTGGTGGACCCGAAGCGGCTGGAATTGAGCTTGTACGGAGGGATTCCGCACTTGCTGGCACCGGTGGTGACGGACCCGAAAGTGGCGTCGAATGTTTTGCGGAACGCGACGAAGGAGATGGAGAGCCGGCTGAAGCTGCTGGCGCAGCGGGGCGTGCGCAACATTGACCAGTACAACCGCTCATGCCAGAAGCAGCAATCGCTTTCGCTGTTTGACAACGCGGAAGAAGCGGAGCACAAGGCACTTCCCTACCTGGTGATTATTATTGACGAGTTGGCGGACTTGATGATGGTGGACACGAACAGCGTGGAAGAGTCCATCACGCGGCTGGCGCAGATGGCGCGCGCGGTGGGGATTCACCTGATCCTGGCGACGCAGCGGCCATCGGTGGACGTGATTACGGGGTTGATCAAGGCGAACTTCCCTGCGCGGATTTCTTTCAGGGTGGCGAGCAAGGTGGACTCGCGGACGATTCTGGATGCCAATGGATCGGAATCGCTGCTGGGCAAGGGCGACATGCTGTATTTGCCTGCGGGCTCGGCGAGGTTGCACCGGATTCACGGGCCGCTGGTGACCGAGGATGAGATTACCGCGGTGTGCGATTTTTGGAGGCGGCAGGCGCCGGCGAAATACAACGAGCAGTTGCTGGAAGCGCCGAAGGAAGATAATGCAGCGAAGACGGGCGGCGCGGGGGAGGAAGAGGGTGGCGCGGGAGGCGGCGCGGGCTCGGAAGATGAACTGTATCAGGACGCCGTGCGGGTGTGCTGCGAGATGGGGCGGGCGTCGACGTCAACGCTGCAGCGGCGCTTGCGGATCGGGTATGGGCGCGCGGCGCATCTGATTGACTTGATGGAGAGAGACGGGATTGTGGGGCCGCCGGACGGGACGCGCCCGAGAGAGGTGTTGAAGGGGCGGGAGTGGATGAAGGAGATAGACGAAGAGCGTGAGATGTAGGGTGGATTTGGGTATGACGTGGGTTTTGAGAGGGATTTGAGGGATATCAGCGATCAGATATCAGCGATCAGGAAGCGAAGAAGAGCGGCCCCGGGCGGCTGAAGAGGCTGCGGAAAAATACTGGAAGGACTTTCTGCAGGGGCTAAAGCCCATTGGTTATAAGGGCATTGCGCCGGGGCTCAAGCCCCGGCCTCCTAAAGAAACAACTTTCCCCACAAGCTGTGAAGCCGTGGGCTGACGAAAAACCCAACACACTATTGGGAATTGCTGTGCGACCCCAGGTAAGCCATAGACGCTCACACGGGGAAAACTGTGGAGGCTGGGGTGCAGTGGTGTGTTCGTGGACAGGCAAAGCACCGAGGCGGGGTGGGGTTTTAGCGGTGGATAGCTTGGTTGGTGCGCTGAGGCCGTAAAAGCGGCGGCGAGCCGCCGCACTCCAAATTGGTGGAGATTGTGCCGAAATGGGGTGCAGCGTGGTGGACCCCTACACGGACGAACCCAAGAACCGATCCCGCAACGCGGGATCGGCCACTACAGGAGCAAGAGAGACCTAAGAGCGCAGACCCTTCAAAGCTCGGGGTAGACAAGAGCGTCTGGGTGGTGGGGTCAGATTGTGAAAGCGGCGCCAAGGCGCCGCACTCCAAAATTAGGAGTGGGATTCGAGGAATTTGCCGAGGAGGGCGGCGGCATGTTCGCAGAGTATGCGATCAGCGGGGCCGAAGGCGGCGAGGAAGTGAGAGTCGATGTCGAGTTCACCGACGATTTTGCCATGGACGAAGATCGGGACGACGATTTCGGATTTGGTTTCGAGGGAGCAGGCGAGATAGCGGGGATCGCTGCTGACGTCGTTAATGATGATGGTCATGCCGCTACTGGCAGCGGCGCCGCAAATGCCTTGGTTGAGAGGGATGCGAGTGTGGGGCGTCATGCTGCCCTTGAAGGGGCCGAGGACGAGGATGTCGCGATCGGGTTCCTTTTCGAGCATGTAGAAGCCAACCCAATTGTATTTGGTGAGCCTGCCGTGAAGGAGCGTGACGATGTCTTTCATCAAGGCTTGGCCGGAAGCGGCCGTGACGGCCAGACCGTTTAGTTCGAGGATGAGGTCGGGAGATTTTGGATGAGTAGAGGTCATGACAGTTCAGTTGAACACAGGCGGGGCGAGGCGTAAATCCGAATTGGCGGGAGAGGGGCGGGAAAGTAAAGCGAGGCAGATACGGCTGCGTGGTGAAAATATGATTGCGGCGAAGCTGGGCGCGAAGGCAAATTGACAGACCGAGAAGCGGCCTCTAAACTAATTGAGTTGCGTGCCGGGGTAGCTCACTGGTAGAGCGCCGCCCTGAAAAGGCGGGCGTAGCCAGTTCGATTCTGGCCCCCGGCACCACCCGTTCGCGCCATCGCTTCGTCCCCAAAGAAATCTACTTTCCCATGAGCGAGATACACGGGTTCTCCTTCATGAATCGTGGGTTCGAGCATGAACGTCCCGAAGTGTTCGGCCAGCACAGCCCGCGCAAGGTCAATACTCTCCGGGTGCGAAATCAGGTCACGAATCTTGGCCAACCGTGTGATCGCAAATTCACGCAAGACTTCTAGCGTGGTTTGGAAAGAGTCAGGCCCTGGTTCAATTAGTTTATTTGTAATTTCACGCACTTCGGCTTCACGCTCCGCAATTGCCTTCATGAGAGTCTGAGACTGCTGTCCCTCAGCGATTGCATTCGCAAGCCGCGTGAGTTCGGCTTCCAATTGCAGCTTCCTCTCACGCATTCTCGAAAGGTCGGCATTGAGCTTTTCGTGCCCCTTCTTGAGTGCTTCCTGCATACGGGCAACGGCGTAGTCAATCACTTCAATACGCAGAACATTGTCCGCCAGTCCCTTTAGAAGACTTCCTTCCAGTTCGTCTCTGCGAACCAAAAGTGCATTCTCACATACGGAATTGCCACGTTGATGATGCACGGAACAGCCATAGCGATCTGCTCCATGTCGTCCGCGGCCAGAGACCAGAGCGATGCTTCCCCCGCAGACAGAGCACTTTAGCAGTCCCGAGAAGAGATACCGCTTGGGACCAACCGTCAAGCCACTTCCTTCCCTGCCGAACGCGGTCTTAACGCTCTTAAGGCGTTTACGGACGGCGGCTGCGAGTTCGTCCGAAACGATCCGCAAATGAGGTGCTTCGCTCGTCAGCCACTCGCTCTCAGGGCGCGGCCTGAACACTCGCTTACCAGTTCCTGGCACGCGGACCTTGCGACGCGTATTCCAGATCGTCTTGCCGGTATAGCGAGGGTTTAACAAAATGTGTCGCACAGAAGACACACACCAAGAGCGACCTAGTCTGCCCTTCTGCGGTTGAGGCGAGAGCACTCCCTCCGTGTTCAACGTATGCGCGATCCGCTTCATCGAATAAGCAAACTCGGCGTAGAGGCGATAAATACGGTTGATAATCTCCGCCTCCCCAGAATTTATTTCGAGTCGCGCGCTGCCATCCTCGGCTCTGTGAGACGAATAGCCAAAGCACCGCCCTCCCGTGTGCAATCCCCGTAATGCCAATCCTTGCATTCCCCTATGAGTTTTCTGGGCCAGTTCGCGCCAATAGACCGCGTCGATAAGCCCATGCACGCCGATAAGTAGTTCGGCCTGGGAGCTGTCAGAGTCCACGCCTTGTGATACAGCAACCAGGCGAACACCGGCAAACGTCAGCTTTTCGTAAAGATTCAACGCATCGGCGAGTTTTCTCGTTAAACGGGAGGTGTCATCGATGAGAATGCAATCGAACACGCGGTCAAGAGCTGAGGCCGCTGCTAATAGCCTCTGTAGTCCTTCCCTCGCCATACTCGTCGCAGCAATCGCTTCGTCCGAGTAAATATGCTCTTCCAGGACGCGCCATCCCTGACGGCCGGCATAATCACGACATTTCCTAATCTGGTCTGCAATGCTGGTAGGGCTCTGGCGGTCGGAAGAAAATCTTGCATAGATTGCGCAGAGCTGTTCGTTCACTCAAATTCTCCCTTTGGAGTTTCTTCGAGTGAGTGTGCTCCCACGTCATCGGAAGAGTCAACAAGACTATTCGTAAATTCTCTCAGCAAGGCTGGAATTATGACGCGGTCTAGGAAATCCTTGAGCCAAGGTTCAAGCGAAGGTTCGATTTCCAATTGTGGATCGGCCTTCATAGAAACACTCTTTCGGAAGCAGGGGGGGCGGGGACGGAGGGCGGTCTTGCTCATGGGACTTGGTTGTCTTCCTCTCCCCCGTGGGAACCTAGAAACGGCACAAACTTGAATTCATGGAGTCCTTAGCTACGAATCGCGACTACCCGAAAAGACGCTTGTTCCCGGTGCTGCTCAATGTAGCTGAGGCCGCCATTACAGGCTGGTCCGTGCTGCCTACTGGCATCGGAGCGTGCTCGCTCTCAGCCTGCTGAGCATTCCGCTCTTGCACTTCGAGCCATTCCTTGAACTCTGCGTCTTTGTTGAACACGAGCCTGAGGGCCTCGGAGACAACATACGCTCCGGTTGTTTCGAGGAATTCTGCGTACTTGTCCAACTTGTACTTGAGATCCTCGTCGATCCGAACTTGCAGAGTCGCATTCTTGGGTTGTTTTGGTGGTGCTTTCAGAACTGGCATCTGATCTTTCTCCTTCTTGCATGCGCGCATTATTAAAGTGCGCATGCGAACTTGGTTGATTCCGTCGTTGACTGCTTTCCGAACGCGCCGGTGCGAACAACATGGGCGGGAGCGACCCAGAGCAAAATTTTGGGCGGCTCCGCCCGAAATTTTTGGGGTCGCTCCCGCCCATCTCCGACATTTTTCGCCTGCTACTTTTGCTTCGTTCTCGGAACGCATCTTCTTTGCAACGTGCTCCTTGAGGAGTTCCGAAGGTGAAGAAGTTGCAATGATGGAAGTGCAGAATAAAATTCTTACCTTCTTCACTTCGATCTCCGATAGTGGTGGGGCTGCATAACTTCCGGCCTCATCTCTCTTCCTCAGGACAGGGGCGAACACACTGTCACGCAACAAGCGTGAGGGGCTGGAGCGACCCACCAGGCTTCGCACATGGTGCGGCAAAAGTGGGGTCGCTCCAGCCCAGTCCGGTGTTGTCCCCGTGTCCAAATGTTATTCATAACCTCTCTGTCTGATGTGGTTTCGCATGCCTTCAAGGTGAACGGGTGAGTGAACGCAGGGGTGAACCGCGTGTCCAGCGCGCCGTTCACCATGCATGCCTCCAGGCGTGTAGTGAAGATTGCTGAAGGTTCGGACGGTCTCGGTAAACTCCTCGTGCCTTCTGAGAATTGGTTAGGCGGGAGCGACCCCACGGAAACCGTGACGCACCGTGCGGCAAAGGGTGGGGTCGCTCCCGCCTCATCCACGTCTTCCGCCGCGTGCAATTCGATCTTCTCTGCGACGTCTCGTGCATTGAGTTCTCGAATTAATAGCTTCTGAGTCCGGGTGAAGTGAATGGTGAAACAGCCGATGAAGTTGGGGAGTGAAGGGCTCTTCACCCTTGTCCAATCGAGCCAACGACTCCTACCGCTGTCTTTCGACACAGAATGACAGCAAGAGTGAGAATCTTCCGGCTTCACTGATCGTTTGCGGGTTTCTCGCCGTCTTCCTTCCCGAGGCAAGCAGATTGCCTCCGGATCGCCAGCCCCTGTCTTATACGGCGTGAGGAAGGCCGGAAGCGGAGCTGCCCCTCTGACACCTAGGGCGAAGGATGTCAGGCTCCGCTCCGGACGGCGGGAACGAATTGAGGACGTTGTGGCAGGATACCGAGGTTGTTGCACTGGATTACCTCCCTTGAGGGGGAAAGGAGCAATTTCTCCCCATACCTACCTAATCAGCGGAAGAAAGGAAAAATGTGTCGCTGAAAATTGAAAATAGTTCAAAACTCCTGAAAACCGCCTAAGTCGTCTCGATTTGCGACGGTTTCCAGGACTTGAGCATGGACGGAACGAGAGAATAGAGACTCACAATGGGAGACGCTCCGAAAACGCCTAACCGGAGCGGACCAGAGAACTACAGAAGAGAAAGCAATGCGCGTCACACAAAGTGTTAGCTAGAACTACTGGGCCGTATTCAGGATCGGTTCGTCAGTGCCCCAGGTAAAAACGCTGCAACGGTGTCCACACCGGCTCGTAGTGGTAGGCGTAGATCGCCACCACGCTCAGCAGAGCCACGAAAAACGCCGCGATGGTCCACACCCGTCTATCGCTCGGCCAGTGGCCTGCATACCCCTCGCGCCCCCACTTCTGCTTCATGGCTCCACTCCCGCCCTGCGTGGTTTCTCCTTGGACGCCCCTTCCCCAGCCGCTCTGCTGCCTACCCCTCCCATCGCATGTTTGATGAGAGTTGAGAGCGCGATCTTCATTCCCTCCAATATCGATACTTCTCATATTAGTTAAACATTTAGTCAACAATTTACTTGACACTTCCCTCTCCGAGGAACAGAATCACGTCCCATGACGGAACTGCGACCACGAGACATGTTCGCTACATAGCCTCCCTCTCAATTCCGCACATAAATTTCCCCTCCACGCCCTCCGCCTTTGCTTTAGCGGTCTTGTGGATGCTGATCTCGGAGGCTCCATGCCCTCGTTTCCTCTCGGCCCACGCACCACTCTGAGCGCACTCATTCTCAAGTTCTTGCGCTTGGGGGCAATGGCCGTCGCCGCCGCAGCATCGGCCCATGCCCAGGCTCCCAGCGTAACCTACTCTACTTTCACGCCGACCCCCGGCGTAGGTCACGACTATGTTGGCATGTTGGCCGAAACAGTGAATCCAGCTAATGGTTCGGTGAGCGTCCGAATTAACTTGCCGGTGCCCTCGCCGGGCCGCGGACCGACAATTCCCTTTGGATTTGGATACGACTCAAACTATGCCTTTGTGGTTCCAGGGGTCCCTGGCCAGGCGAGTTGGGCGATACCGAGCACTCCATGGTCCAAGGGTGGGTGGAGCTTTCTTGTTGCGACGCTCAGTGAAATTCAAGGCCAAGTCGTAGTACAGACAAATCCTCAAGTAACCTGCGGGTGGTGGGGCGATTTCTTCTTTACGGCCCCGAACGGCACCAGGAACGGATTAGGTCTGGCCCTTGGCCAACAGACCGCGGATAACGGCAATTCATGTCCCACCTACAGCACACTCTCCAATATCGGTGATTTTTTCCAGGCCTTCATTCCCAGCAGCGCGTACTATTACGAAAATTCACCAGATCCTCCTCCAATAACGATCTCTGACGGGGACGGAACCATATACTATTTTGGTAATCTACTGACCCTAACTTCTTTCTCCGGCGTGCAAGGCGGACTCATCTCCCTTCCCAGCTTCATCGAAGATCGAAACGGCAATAAGGTCACGTTCGACGTGTCACCTAGCTCTCTAGGCGTTTTCAGTATCGTGGATGCGGCAGGCCGGACTATAGTTTCCACAACAGGCTTCGGCCAGTCCGGAAACCAGGTTGCCATTTCTGGAATTTCAGGGCCTTTCAAAACGAACTGGGGATCCGCGTCAAATCCCTCCTGGAATCTCGGTCCCGTAAACCTGGATCCCGGCGACGTGACCAATTGCAAATTCGGATTCCCAGCGAACTCCGGCTTAGGTGGAGGCATACAAAGCATCGTCTTACCGAATGGCCAAAGCTTTCAATTCCTCTATGATTCGACTTACGGCCTGCTGAAGCAGATTGTGTATCCCTCGGGTGGAACCGTAACCTATACTTGGGAAGTCAACCCGCAATCACAAACGGCAGCATGGCCGGATAGCGGCACCGACCCCAACCCTATCGGCTGCATGTACAGGTATGGAACGCCTGCAATCGCGACGCGCGTTGTCAGCTTTGACGGTAAAACCAATGCCCTCCAGCAGACCTTCCAATACAGTCCGGTAACCTGGAGTTCTGCCGATCCTCTTGAATGGACCACGATGAGCACAACGGTGACGACTACGGACCTCGTGTCCGGCGCGAGCTTCGCTACCGTTTACAACTACGTCCCAAGATACGGCACGGTACAACCCCATGATATGTGGACCCTAGCACCAGCCGGAGTCCCCGTCGAAACGACTGTCCTATATTATAAAGACACCAACACCAGCGGCTCACCCATCCAGACAGTCGCGAAGAACTGGCTTGGCCCGGGAGATTTGCTTGCCTGCCAACTGACTACTCTCGATAACGGATCGATCTTCGGAGCATTCTACAAATACTCGGGCGATCTGGTCACTGATAAGAAAGAATATGATTTCGGACAATTCACCTCTAACAGTAGCTGCCTCACCAGCCCAATAGCCCCGAGTTCTCCAGCGCCAGCACGCGAAACCGTCGCCACTCCGCAGACCTTCCTAGTCACCCCAATCTATCCAGTCAATCCTTCCATTCTAGACCGGCCCTCGACCGTAAAGACCTACCTTAACGGTACAAATGGAACACTTATATCGGAGACTGACTACTCGTACGACCAAGCTGCCGTCGCGAGTGTGAGTAACATGCCGACAGGAACGCACGACGAGACTAACTACCCCTCCAGCGTCATTTCTCCTAGAGGTAACGCGACCACAATAGTTGAGAAATGCCTTCAGGCCGCCCCTGCCTGTTCAAGCACAAATCCCACCTCCACATACACCTACGACGAAACAGGCCAGGTCCTGTCGATGACCGATCCGTGCGGCAATACAACGTGCAGCGACATGAGCGGTACAAACCACACTACCAGCTACTCGTATGCCGACAGCTACGTTAGCGGTGACACCTACACGAGCGGAACACCGTCGGGGAGTACGAATGCCTATCTGACCCAAATCACCTACCCGCCCACAAACGGAATCTCGCACATTGAGAATTCTTCGTACGACTACCCCAGCGGCCAATTGACCGTTTCCAAGGACCAGAACGGTCAGACCACGAAGTATCATTATAATGATCTGCTGGCACGGCCCACAGAGACAGATTACCCCGACGGTGGTCAGACACTTGTTACCTACAACGACGTGGCGCCAACACCAAGCATCACGACAAAGAAGCTCATCTCTTCCGGAAACTACCTCACTTCCGTGAGCACAATGGACGGAATTGGGCATGTCACTAACAGCCAAATCACGTCCGACCCCGACGGCACTGACACGACGGTTACGTCCTATAATGGCCTGGGTCGCCCCTACACCGTAACAAATCCGTATCGTTCAGGGAATACAATCTACAGTACAACTTACGTTTACGATGCCCTGAGCCGCACAACGATGTTCGTACCGCCAGACGGCACGATTCCCTCGGGCAGTTCATGCCCGTCGAACGACGTTTGCACGACCTACTCCGGCAACACTACCACGGTGATTGACGAAGCTGGCCATTCGCGTGAATGGGTAATAGATGGGCTTGGTCGAATAACCGAGGCCATAGAGAATCCAGGCGGCTTGGGCTACCAGACGAACTACACGTATGACAGCCTCAATGATCTCACGAGCGTTGTCCAGAATGGCTCTCGCCAGCGCACTTTCGCTTATAATTCGCTCGCGCAACTTACGAGTTCCATCAATCCGGAATCGAACACCACTCCCTCCGGGACGACGGTAGCTACCACCTATTCCTACGACCTCAACGGGAATCTGACGCAGAAGACCGCTCCCGCCCAGAATCAGCAAAGTACAACTACTGTCACATTGTCCTATTGCTACGATGCCTTGAACCGAATGACCGGCAAGGCTTACACGGCACAGACGACTTGCCCACTCACCTCTCCCGTCGCAACGTATTTATACGACCAGACGAGCTACAACGGTCTGACAATTACGAATGGAATTGGCCGCCGCACGGGGATGAGCGATGCTGCTGGCGGGGAAGCTTGGTCTTACGATGTGATGGGCCGCGTGCTGACGGACCAGCGCACAACGAACAGCATCACAAAAAGCACTATAACGACGTATTTGCCGTATGTCGATGGCTCTATCAACACGCTGCAATACCCAAGCGGCCGTACCCTCACGCTCACAACGGGTGGAGCGGAGCGCCTGCTTTCCGTGGTGGATTCCCCGGACTCGATCAGCTATGCGAGTGCGGCTCACTATGCAGCGCAGGGTGATCTTGCTTCTCTGACCAACGGTTCGAATCTCTACTCCACCTACATCTTCAACAGTCGCTTGCAGCCCTGCTGGATATATGTGACTACCGGTACGCCGCTTGCTACCACAACCGTTTGCACAACCCCTGATCCCGGTCCCGCCAACATCCTCGATTTGAACTACAATTTCAATCTGGGCGTGGGGGACAACGGGAACGTAATGGGCATTACCAACAATCGGGACACAATGCGCTCGCAGAGTTTCGCCTATGACGCTTTAAACCGTCTGTTGACAGGTGAGACTACTTCGACCTACGCCACGAGCCCTTCGCACTGCTGGGGCGAAAGCTACCAGTATGACAATCAAGCGACCGGCGGGGCTTGGGGCAATTTGACAAACATTGGCGCCGTCTCGACATCGTACAATGGATGCACGCAGGAAAGCCTCAGCGCGACCGTAAACGCACAGAACCAACTCAGTACTAATGGATACGATACGGCTGGCAACGCGACCAGCTACGGCACGGACACCTACTCCTACAGCGCCGAGAATCAGATGACCCAAGCAGTCACGTTCTCTACGACTAACTATGCCTACGACGGCGATGGCAAGCGAGTTGAGAAAGTCGTTGGCGGTCTGGTCACAAAAATCTACTGGTACAATAGCGGCAACATTCTCGACGAAACTGATGGCACCGGCAGTCTGACCAATAGCAGCTTCAGCGAGTACGTGTTCTTCGGCGGCCAGCGGATCGCTCGGCGCGATTCTTCTGGCGACGTCTTTTATTATGCCTCAGATCATCTGGGCACTTCGCGAGCCATCGCCGAAGTACCCTCGGGACAAACAACGGCTACGCTGTGCTACGACGCTGACTTCTATCCCTTTGGGGGTGAGCGCCCGTACACAACAACCTGTACCCAAAACTACAAATTCACCGGCAAAGAACGTGACAGCGAATCCGTCCTCGACAACTTCGGCGCCAGATACAACTTGTCCAGCGTGGGCCGTTTCATGACTCCCGATCCGTCCGGACTATCATTTGCAGATGCGTCAAATCCTCAAAGTCTGAATCTTTACGCGTACGTACAAAACAACCCGCTAGCCTTTGTTGATCCCAATGGGCTCAATGCCCTCCCTGCGGGAAGATGCCAATGGTTTCTCTGTCTCTTGTCGATAATTGGGGACCTCTTCAGAGGCGGTGGTACCGAACCTCAGGACAGTCCCTTCCAAAATCTTTGGAGCCATTATCCGAGATACGATCAATTCCCATCCGACCCCCAAAAAGGCCACCCAACCATATGGGAACATGCTGGTGGCCATGTGCAAATGAATGAGAAAATCTTTGGCAATAGCTGCGTGATTCGTATGTGCGAAGCATTGAACCAAAGCGGCTACAAAATTCCACATCTTCCCAGCACAGTTTCTGATTCAAAACACGATTGGAACTTCCATCTATTGAAGGACCTTCAACCGTTTCTCATACAGAACTTTGGGAAGCCAGAAGTTTATGTCACACATGGTTCGAATACATGGAGGAAGCAATTGGCGGGTAGAACTGGAATCCTTATGTTCAAGGTGAATATCTGGCAGGATGCCACAGGTCATATAACTCTGTGGAATGGCAAGAATTTGGTGGATGACGTACCCGAACATGACTACACTCCACTTGCGTCGGAGGTGCGATTTTGGCCTATTCAATGAGACAGGTGTGCGCGCTGCTTGTGCTGTCGGTTGTCTTTGGAACTGCCGTTCGACTGTTTGCCGAAGACGCCGAAATGCAAAAGACTTGGAAGTTTCAGGGAAAAGATGGCATCGTTGAAATAAAGCTGATACGTTTTGTTGACAATAGCGGTCCTACCAGCCTACATATTGGCTCCCCGGATGGAGCACCTAGGTCTGTGGTCGAAGAGGCGGGGTTCCTTGCCACGGTTTTGGATGACCTCCCGAAGGAGGGTATTAGCGTCCAGTCTCTCGACATAATCGGCCTGAGACTTCAAGAAAAAGAAGCAATCAGCAGAGTGGCAACGCGCGCGGCTTTATCAGGACAATGGAGGGACGCATTGAGAACAAAAAGGATTTCTGTTGTCTACCCACTCGTGACGTCGTTCCTGAATGACAGCGGCGCATACAAAGAGTGGGACCGTGTTTTCAAGCTGCATGGCCTCACCCTCAGAGTTGCTGGCGTAGAAGAAGTCATCATGGAGCCATTCTCACGGACACAAACGAACTGTCCAGTGGGTGCGAATTGCAAGGATCTTCTCGTTCCAAGTGATGCCTTGATTCAGATGAATGTTACTCCGATTACTCACCAGTAGTCTTGGCGGATGAAACTGACGGGACGCCTCCGGCGCAAGGGAGAGAGACTGTTATATCAATCTACGTAATCGGTCCTACGAGAATCGAGTGCCAGCCGATTAACGATCAAGACGATGGAGTTCCAATTGATGTACGCGCTCCGCGGTCTCGAGGCAATGCTCCACCAATTCGTTTAATGCTTTGCGGACAATTCGAAACTCGCGAGGTTTTGAAACGGAAAGCGCCTTGCCGATTTGCATGTAGCTCGCACCCGAGGCTCTAAGCTCCAGAGCCAGCATCAGTTGCTGGTTTGACTTCACTTTTCGACCTGGCTTCTGCTGGGGCATCCGTAACCCTCCGTTGTGGGGTTAACTGCAAATTGATCCATGTTTCACCGATTCGCGTTCAAGGAAGGTGCCAAGGTAGATCATGACGCCACCTTGAAAGTGAAGGGGATGTGGCGCTCCGTTTGGGCCGGGCCCCCGGCACCACCTGCCTGAGTAGCCCCCTTCCCTCCTAAAAATCTGATTGGATGTGAGAGCCCCGGGACTTTAGTTTGGCGACGGGGGTAAAGTTAAAAGTTTCAGCCTGAAATCCGAAGCCGAAGAGGGATTTCTCCGCTCCGGGACGGCAAAAAGCGCCGTCCCTCCGGTCGAAATGACAGATTTTGGATGGTGGATCGTGTGAGAGAAGCCGACTTCGACGAAGTTGGATCTTCACAGGATAATCTTTTGAAACAAAAGGAGGTGCGCTCGCCTGCAATTGGTCAACTTCGGATTTCAGGTTCAGTTATAAGTTTGAAGTTGAGGAAGGAGAAGAGTGCGTGGGTAGGTTGCGGGAGGTGCGGAGAAGAGAAGCTCAAGGCCCAAGGCCGCAAAACGAGGGTAGAGCGTGCGGCCCGGTGAAGCGAAGAGGGGTTTCTCCCTGGCATTGCGGATCGGGCGGCGAAGGTGAGGCGTGCGAGCCGGTGAAGCGAAGAGAGGTTTTTCTCCCGCTTTGCGGGATCGAGGTGACGGAGGCGCCGTCCGTAGCGGTATTGGTTTTGCATGTGGCGAGCGGGGAAGGGTTCACAGAGGAGCGCTGCGCGCGAAGGTACGTGCGGTGAAGCTAGTCCGCGGAATGAAAGAAGCGGAGTGATTGGGTTCGGTCAGGCTGAGAATCCATGGGCGATTGGCATCGTCGATGTGAGTTATTTCCATGCCGATTTGCGCTTCGGCAAAATCGGTCCAGCGAACCATGCCGCGCCCGGTCACCTTGTGTTGATCGGCTTGAAAATCGAGGAGGAGATCCACGGGGCCCTCGGCGAGCTGAAGGGTGGAGTAAACGCAAAAGCCGCCGCGTCCAAAAGCGATGAGGCCGCGGGTGAGAGCCGACGAGAGGCTCTCAAAGTTAGCCAGGAGAACGGCATCGGCTTTATCGGCGGGAGGCAAGCGCCAGAGATCCTCGCGCGGGGTCAAGATGCACGAGACAACCGAGATCAGATATTTGCGCTCGACGGGTTTCGAGATCATGGCTTCGACGCCGAGATCGTAGGCTTCGCGAGGTTCGATATCGGAGAAGCCGGAGGTGAAAATGACACTGGGCTTGGTAAAGTGGGCGGCTTTGAGTTGGCGAAGAAGAGCGATGCCATCCATGACGGGCATGCGGATATCGGAGACCACGGCGTCAACGGGGTTTTGTTGAAAAAGGTTGAGGGCATCCCTGCCGTTTTCCGCTGTTAGTACACGGCAGCCTTCGCGGCGGAACCATTCGGCCATGATTTCGAGCAGGTCAAGTTCGTCATCCACGAGCAATATTGTAGCGTTCTTGAGTTGCATCTTTCTCCTCCATAAGAAGCGGGATTGAAAACGAGAAAGTCGTGTTAGTAGAAGAATCGTCGAGTTTTAGCTGTCCGCCGTGTTCTTCGACGATGGTTCTGGAGAGGCTCAAACCCAAGCCAGTGCCTTTGCCGACAGGTTTGGTGGTGAAAAAAGGCTCCATGATGCGGGATTTGATTTCGGGAGGGACGCCGGGGCCGTTATCGGAGACGGAGAAAACGACGGAGTGGTTTTGGGCGGAGACGTCGAGGCGGACCCAGCGATCAGAAGGGAGATCAGCGGCGGCGTCGAAGGCGTTTTGCAGGAGATTGAGGAGGACCTGGGCGATCTGGACTTCGCGGCAAGAGACATGCAGGCGAGTGTCCACAAGGGAGGTATCGAGGCGGACGGAATGGACGCGGAAGCGCTCCTTGCACAACTCGAGGGCGTGCTCGACAATCTCGCCGACGGAAGCGCGCTGGAAGGGGTCGGCGCTGCCATCACGGGCAATCTGGCGGAGGCTTTTGACGATTTTGCTGATGCGCTCGGCGGTCTGCTTGATGTGAGCGCTGGCGTTCTGCAATTCGTTCAGCGGCACTGTCCCTGATTCGGCCATCTCCAGCAGGTTGCTGGCGGAAGCATGGATGATGGCCAGGGGATTGTTGATCTCGTGGGCAATATTTCCCGCCATCATTCCGAGAGCGGAGAGGTGAGCAGAAGACACAGCCTGGGCTCTGCTGATCTCCAACTCCCTTTCGATCTGCTTGCGCTCGGTGATGTCACGGATGTTGCACTGAATTACTGGTTCGTCGTCCACAGTATAGACATTACTGACAAACTCGACCTCTTTTCGGCGACCGTCTTTGGTTTCAAGGGGCAAATCCTCGTAATGGACAACGCCCTTCGTTTGCAAATCAGCGAAAGCGGAACGGCTGGCGAAAATGTCCTTAACAGGGCCGATTTCCCAGAGTTTTTTCCCGGCTAACTCGGAATGCGAATATCCCAACATGTCGATCAAGAACTGGTTCACGTCCATTACCTGCCCGGTGGCAAAATCGAGGATCAATATGCCGTCCTGGGAAGTTTCAAACAGCCGCCGGTAACGAATTTCGGAAACTTGCAGCGCTTGCGCCGTTCGTTTGTGTTCCGTGATGTCGCGGGCCGCCTGCGAGGCGCCTACGAGGTTGCCCATGGGGCCGAAGATCGGCGAAATGGTCACAGAGACGTCGACGTCTCGCCCATCCTTGCGCCTTCGCACGGCGTCATACGCCTGGATGGTTTCCCCCTTTTTCAGCCGCCCCAAAATGTCAGATTCCTCATCTTCCCTGCCTGGGGGGAGCAGCATGGACATCGGCCTTCCAATTACCTCTTCCGCGGAATAGCCGAAGATGCGTTGCGCGCTTTGATTCCAGTTGGTAATGAAGCCGTCCAAGGTCTTGCCGATGATGGCGTCGCCCGAAGAGTTCACGAGAGCAGCCAGATGAAACCTGAGGCCTTCGCCGGTGTCGCGCTCGGAGAGGTCGTGGATCAGGCTTAGAACCAGTTTTGCCTCTCCCCGCTCAAGCGGGCACAGCATGACGTCGATAAGGAGTTCTCTGCCGTCTTTGTGTCTGCCACAGAGTTCCAGCCCCGTATTCATGGCGCGGCGCCGAGGATCCTGATGGTAGTGCTGGCGGTGCCCCAGGTGGGTTTGGCGGAATCGTTCCGGGACCAGCATCTCGATAGGTTGGCCGCGTAGTTCATCCCGGGTGTACCCAAACAGCTTTTCCACTTGTGGGTTGACCCGAACGATGCAGCCTGTATCGTCGGAAACCACAACGGTTTCCGAAACACACTCGAACAAAGCCTCAAACAGGTCGCGGCCTCCTTCAAACGGCTCGCCGGGTTTTTTCTGCGCAGCTAAACTAGCAGTCATGGAAAAGCAGGCGCCTCACCAAAGATTGCACGACACCAACACAAGGTAGCTGGATCAGGGAAATGACCAAAGGAAGGAGTACTACCTGGTCATTATGATTATGCAGGGAGATACGCGTGTCAAGCGAAATGACGAAAGAGATACGTCCCCGCACGAGGGAATGGCGTGGGGACTGGCCCCGCGCGGCAACGCGGGTGGAGCACGCAAGGAAAACCCAAGAAAAGGTCTCAGGTCTCGAAGGCCTGAGCTACAGGGCTGGGCGCGGGGAGAAAGCCCACACCGACACACACTTAAGACTCGGGGATTGTGCCGCGGCGGGTGGGTGAAGGGCCACGGTTGGGCGGCGGGGTTGCGAACGTAAAAGCGGCGGCGAGCCGCCGCACTCCAAGTTGGGCAGGACGCGGTGATCTTGCGGACATGGGGTCCAGCGGTGCGGGGCGCCTACAACGGCAGGAGAAAGCCAAGAACAGGGGTGAGACCTGAAGGCCTGGGCTGCAACTAGAGTTACGTTCCGGGAATAGGGTGAAAAAGTTCGGAGTCTTCAGGGGCTTAAGCCCTATTCATTGTACAGGCTTTACGCCGGGGCTGAAGCCCCGGCCTCCTAACAGGCTGCTGAAAAACCTCGAATTCGTCATTCCGAACGGAGTCTGCGAAGTGAGGAATCTCTCTTTTCTTGACATTTTGATCGAAGAGGGATTCCTCGCTTCGCTCGGAATGACGGCGAAACGTATTTTTCAGCAGCCTGCTAAAGAAAAATACAATGAACTTCTGGGACGGCACACTACAGCTTGTCTCATAAATGAATTCAGCGGGAAGGAAAGAGTTTCCTCAGGGGCTAAAGCCCGGTCTATCAGGCAATTTGATGTCGGAGCTGAAGCTCCGACCCCCAAAGAAGTATTTGTGAGATAACTTCTAGAGTTCGAGGGGCTTGAGGTGGGGCTGGTCGCTGCGATAGGTGCGATAGGCGAGCCAGGCAATGGTGGCGAGCATGCCGAGCCAGCCGAGGAAGCGGAAGGTGTGGCCGATTTTCTGGTCGTAGAGGAGCAGGTTCCACTGGCCGAAGAGGAGCAGCCAATCGCTGGTTTCGGAGCCGACGAGGGGCAAAGAGTCCATGCGGGCATCGGCCATGTAGGTGCCGATGTAGAGGAAATTCTCAAAGAACCAGAAGGAAGAAAAAGCGAGGCCGAAGGGTTGGCGTTGAAAGAAGAAATAGATGGCGCAGGCGGCGGGAACGATGAGTTCGAGGAGCGTGCCCCCGAGCAGCATGAGGGTGTTACCGAAGAAGCTGAAGAGGGGATGGCCGGCTTCGTGAATCATGAGGTTGACGAAATCAGGGAAAAGGAAATTGGGAGCGTTGGCGTAGGCGTAGAAGAGGAAGAGGACGTAGAGAACGAGCCAGACGCCAGCGCCGAGGCGCGAGATGGGTTTCCATTCGCCGAAGTTTTCGTTGAGCCAGTCCATGAGGACAGAGTAGCAGCGGGGGGGAGTGGGGTTGAAGTTGCAAGTTATAGGTTGTCAGTTTTAAGTAAAGCATGAAGAAGTTATCAGCGATCAGGTATCAGTGATCAGGAAGCGGAGGAGAAGAAAGCGAAGAAAAAACTTACACGGAGATCACAGAGGGAAGAACACAGAGGACACAGAGAAGAGAGAACCAAGAGAGAAGAGGGAATGAGACGTCCGATCGTAAGAGCCCACCCTTCGCAAAAATCGCGAAGGATGGGGCACCCTCAAGTACCGGGGTGGTCAGCGTAAGCAAGGAAAAAACTAGGAAGGTATCAAGAGCAGCGGATCAGGGGGAGTCGTGGCCGGAGTGGAGTGTGGGGGATTGGTCGAGAGAATCGGAGACGGCGGGGCCAGTGATCAGCCGGGCGCCGCGACTGAAGGTGAAGTACTCGAAGCCCCATTGGATGAAGACGAGGACGCGGTTTTTGAATTCGACGATGTAGATTAGATGGATGAAGAGCCAGACCAACCAGGCGGGAAAACCGGAAATGTGAATGCCGAAAATGTTGGCGACGGCGGCGGCGCGGCCGATGACGGCCATGTCTCCCTTGTTGAGGTAATGGAAGCGCGGCGGAGGAGTTTTACCGGCTAAGCGCGCGGCGATGACTTTTGCAGCGAAGCGACCACCCTGGATGGCGACCTGGGCGACGCCGGGAAGGGGCTGGCCATTCTTATTTTGGGCGAGGGCGAGATCGCCAACGATGAAAATGTCGGGATGGCCGGGAACGGTGAGGCCGGGTTGGACTTTGATGCGGCCGGTGCGATCGGTTTCGACGTGGAGGCGCTCGGCGACTTTTTTACCGAAAGAAGTGGAGGTGACACCACCGGCCCAGAGAACGGTGCGTGCGGCCAGAGAGTCGTGGTGATCACCGTGTTTGTAAGTGACGCCGGCGGAGGTGATGTCCGTGACGAAGACGCCTTTCATAACTTCGACACCGAGGCGAGTGACGAGGGCTTCGGCTTTGGCGGAAAGATCTTCGGGATAGGTGTTGAGGACGCGGTTGCCGCCTTCCATGAGAAGGATGCGGGCTTCTTCGGGACGGATGTGGCGGAAATCGTCGCGCAGGGTTTCGCGGGCGATTTCGGCGAGGGCGCCGGCGAGTTCGAGGCCGGTGGCGCCGGCTCCGACAATGACGAAAGTGAGCCAGGCGCGGGCTTCGGCGGGATCGGCGGAACGCTCGGCGCGCTCGAAGGCGTAGAGAAGTTTGTGACGGATGGCGGTGGCTTCCTCGAGGGTTTTGAGGCTGGGAGCGGCTTCACGCCAGACGTCATTGCCGTAGTAGGAAGTTTGGGAGCCAGTGGAGATGATGAGGGTGTCGTAGGGATATTCGGCGGCGTCGCGAAGATGGACGAGCTTTTTTTCGGGGTCGATGTCTACGGCTTCGCCCAGGAGGACTTGGGTGTTTTTCTGGCGGCTCAGGACGGAGCGCAGGGGCGCGGCGATTTCGCCGGGAGAGAGGGAGCCGGTGGCGACCTGGTAGAGGAGCGGTTGAAAGAGGTGGAAGTTGCGCTTATCAATGAGGATGATTTTGGCGTGGGCGCGCTTCAGGGTGCGGGCAGCGACCAGGCCGCCGAAACCGCCGCC
>Ga0187873_1001298_pt1 | contig 21220 bp, 25 predicted proteins | sample June2016WEW_16_1_2_FD_133012 | JGI IMG/M metagenome (GOLD analysis project Ga0187873, IMG submission 133012) | Peatland microbial communities from SPRUCE experiment site at the Marcell Experimental Forest, Minnesota, USA - June2016WEW_16_100 | ecosystem: Environmental > Terrestrial > Soil >...
AACTTAATGATAACGGTTAAATCGAGGTTTGTCAATACTTCATGTTTCGTGCCGTTGCACACTTTTCTTTAGCTTCATCGTTTCCATTTGTTTTATTGTTTCAATTCATTCAATTTTAAGCGAGAGAATGCGAGACTCGCCAAATCATATCCAGCAGGGATAACGGTAGAACGACTTATTATTTGCTACCTGTGCAATTATTTAAAACGCGCTCTCTATAAGGTGCGGCCACCGCGCAGCGGCTTGCCAAAGCGATCCAGCGACCCTGACGAATACTCTTTGAGCTTGCGCAGCCAACTGCTCGGCAGCGCCGCCGCGTTGACCTCGGAGAGCGCCCGGTTTTTAAGTAGCCGCTTGAACTCCGCCAGCGCCATGCTTGGAGCATCGGCCAGCAGCGCTGCCAAGGCGCGATCCCCGCCCTTCCAAGGGCACTCCTCATCGTCAGGATTCATCTCGCGCCAGAAGCTGAAAACCTCCTCGCGAAAACGCTCGTGACGCCGATCAAATCCGTTTCGGTGTTCCGGAGATGTTACCCCTGCGTTAAACACCCCAGCAATATTTTTTGCAGGGGCCACCACGCTCACAACGCGACCGCCGCCCGCCTTCCCATCGTTCGGAGAATTTTGGCGCGTCTGAGCGCCTGTGGTGCGTTTTCGCTCTTTGTTTCCTTTAGAGTTTGCCGGGGTCGCCGCGCCAGCCTGGTGGGTTTCAAGCGCAAGCCCACCCGCGCTTTTCAGCGGGGGGGATGGGGGGGGTAGCCCTTGCTTTTGTTCTTCTATACCGGTAATGGGCATTGCTTGAGTAATGCTTGGAGCATCGGTTTTCTGGCCCTGTTTCGCTTTTTGTTTGCCCCATCGCGCTCGCGCCGCTTTTTGAGCTTTCTCATGCGCTTTCAATCGTTTATCAAGCCATGCCTCCCGCCGACGATCCGCGCCTTTCTGGTGGAATAGCCCATCCTCACCTAAAACGAAGTACATGCTTAGAATTGCTTGCGCAATGCTCCAAGCATTCGGCTCTAATTTGGCGATTCTGGTAAGCCTGATGGGATCGTTCCGGAGTGGACCGTGCGCCCAATATTCCATGAGGAGATGGAGATAAGCTCCAGATTCTTCGGCGCTTAATTGAGCTGTGTCTTGAAGGTATGCCCCGATGTAGAGCGGCATCCAAAAATCAATTTTGAGGCTTTGCGGGGAGTTTCCAGATTTCATAGAAATGCTCCAGGCATCGGGCTCAGGCCTTGGCCGCGATGCGCGTCGAAATGCTTGGAGCATCGGGCTCAGGCCTTGGCCGCGATGCGCGTCGAAATGCTTGGAGCATCATCAAAGACAACACCCAAACAGGAATAAATTGAGCAACTATCAAAAACAGTCAACGTGGAACTAAAGTGTTAAATTTTTCTCAACAGAAGGGAAAAATTTGCCCAGCAACTCTTCAGCCGGTGCTTCAAGAACTCGATGGGCCATGCCCACCGATGCCAGGCGCACAAACGCTGTAAAACTCAATCCGCGCCGCCGAGCGGCATTTTGGATCAAATCAATTTGTTCTTGGCTTTCAAACCGAATCAGCTTAGAAGGATTAGATTTAACGGTTTTTTTTTGCGGTATTTTTGTATTGCTTTTCATGTTTCAGAAATATATCATAACTATGCACCAACAGATAAACCAATGCCGAAAATGAATCGAAAAGCGGAGCGCGAGGCATGGACAGCCTTTGTGGAAAATCAGGCCGCTGGTGCATCCGCGCCGATGCGACCCACCTCGATCAACTTCACCGTGGAGTGCAAGCCAGCGCCGCAGGGCAGCATGAGCGGCGTGGCGATTACGCGAGACGACGGCAGCCCAGGCACGATATTCAAAGCCGACAATAAGCGCACCCACCCTTACCGCAACCAGGTTGGATTTGAGGCGTTGAGAGCGCGGGCGGCGGCGGGAGTTCACGACGTGTTTGCGCCTGCGGAAACGCCGGTCAGGCTGGGACTCACATTCTTTTTTAGCCGCCCGAAGTCAGCGCCGAAAAGCCGCGTCTATCCGGTGGTGAAACCTGACTATGACAAGCTGGCGCGATCTACAACAGACGCCCTGACAGGCATTCTTTACGCGGACGATTGCCAGGTGGTTAGCTGTGAGATCAACAAGTTTTATGGCGAGCCTGAGCGGGTGCAGATTTCAGCCGCGATTGTCAAGGATTACTGAGAGGAGAACAAAATGCCGGGTTTCTGGGGGGCGATTTTTTTGCTTGGAGTAGGGTATTTTTTCGGTTGGATAGAAGGCCAAGCAGAGCTGAGAAAGGATCATGATGCCGAACGTGAAGAAGATTGACCGGCGCGAGGCGCTGAAGGTTTTTTATTGTGTGGTGTGCGGCGAACATATTGACCCGGCGCGAGTGATCCGCAAGGCGGTGACATGCTCAGAGGAGCACTCGAAGATACTGACGCTGGAGCGTAGACGGCTGCGGGATTTGAGCAAATGCCGACTCTGCAATCGGCCCAGCACACCGGCAGAACGGGCCGAGTTTGCCGCCTGGAGAAGAAGCCAGGGATTTACGCAGGGGCGGAAAAAGAAGGTGGAACCGGAGATGCTTGAGGCAGATGCTGAAGCTTAAAGCATTACCGCGTAACTTGCTAAATTTTTGAAAAAGGGAGATTCTTTGTTTGACGCTGGTTTGGCGTGAAGAGGAGAAAATTATGTCATTGTCGGACAGGCCATACGGCCCAACTACAGGTGCGGCGAACTCCGCGGCTCAGAGCGCCCTGAACGTGCAAGCAGGCGGGGCGGCGGTGCTTCCAGTGAGCCAGACATTTGTTGCCGCAACTGAAGCGAAGATCCTCAACCCATTTAATTCGGCAGTTGCACTTGCCGTTCCCCTGCCGCCGGACACAGGGCTAGAGCAGACTGTTTTTGATGTATTCATTTCCGGGTACATCAAGACCGGAGCATCGGGAACCATCGTGCTGGGGCTCTATGCCGATGCTCTGGCCGCCGTGACCGCCGGGAACCTGCTGCACAAGACAGCCTCAGCTGTGACGCAGAACTCAGCCACCGCACCGTTTTTCATCCACGCAACGCTGATTTACGACTCGATGAGCGGCAAGCTGACTGGCAAAGCTGGCGAGATGATCAACAACGTGATTGACCCAGAGATTGCCGTGAGCAACGTGCTGACCGGGATCTCAAACCTGGCCAACCCGGTGCTGAACTTTTCGCTGAGCGTGACCTCAAGCGGCGCAGCTGCAGGCGCGGCAGCCACCGTGATCAACATTCAGAAATTCAACGCGGGTTAAGATTCCCAGCGGCTGCTCCTAGAACTGGTGAAGCCTAAGGCCCTTGGGCGATTGTCGGCAGTGAACCCGCTCGACAGGCTATGCGTCAATGGTGGCTTGCGCGGGAGAAACCAGGGGTAACCGGGACGCGCCGGCCGCGCATGGTTCCGATGCGGGTGGAAATCGGGAAGAGCTGGGTTAAAGCCAGCACAGGGCGGTGGAAGGCCGCCCACCATTGAGGACACCATGGCGAAGGAAAAAGAGGGCAAGGAAGAGCCCAAGCGCGAGCGCGAAGGCGAGAAGAAAGACGGCGAAAAGAGCGAGGGCAAAGGCAAGAAGCGGCTGCATCTGCATGAAATCCGCTCGACGCAGGCGCACGATGGCTCGATTGTGCATCACCACACCTACAAAGAGCATAAAGATGCGCCTTTTACGCTTCCGGAGCGCGGGCCGGTGGCGACCAGCGCCAACCCTGAAGAGGCCGGGCAGCATGTGGCTGAGCAGTTTGGCATGAACCAGGCGCCCTTCGGCGTCGGCCAAGGCGGAGCGGATGGCGGCGGCGATGAACCCGAGCCACAAGGCGGCCAGCCTCAGCAGGCCGGGGGAATGCCCCAGGGATAGCATTGACACTTGATATTGCCCGGCTCGCAGAGGATGGCGCGTATCAGGAAGAGATGCGCCACCGCTGCTTTACCGATCATTTTTTTCTCGCTGAGTTGATGGGCTTTCACGACTTTGTGGAACGCATCCACCGACCGACCGTCGATCTTTACTTTCCCAAAAACCCCAACATCTCAATTCGCGACCAGCACCCGATCAAGAAGCGAATGCACTTGGACCCGCGCGGAACCTTCAAAACGACGCTGGGCCGCGTCGATTCGATGCAATGGCTGCTGGCTTTCTCTGCCGAGATAACCATGCTCAACGAAACTGCCACCCAACCGCTGGCGCAAGCGATCAGCATTGCCATTGCGAAGTATTTTTATCGCGCGAAAGGAATGCCATCAAAGCCGCTGCATTTGATGTTTCCCGAGCTGGTGGTGGATAAGATGCCGACAGGCATGTGGGACGCGCCCAACCGGAGAGAAGCAGGCGACGGCGACCTGGATAAGACGATCAGTTTTACGTCGCCCGATTCGACGCAATCGGGCTGGCACCCATGGGTGATTAACCCCGATGACATGGTGGACACCAAAAACAGCGGCATTCACGCCAGCAATGATGTGCGCAGAGGAGTGATTGATACCTATTTCACGAATGTCTACACACTCCGCAAAGGCGGCTACATCAACATTCGTGGAACTTGCTACCATCCCTTTGATCTTTATGGCGAGATTTTGCGAGGAATAGACCGCGAAAACCCCGAAGCCGCTGGGTGGAAGATTTTGATCCGAAGCGCCTGCACAGTGAAAAATGGGACCCGATTATTGCCGGGTGAATTCCCTGCTGAAAATGATTTAGTGATCAATTTCCCCGAGCTGCGAGATATGGATTACAGCAGTCTGCGCAGCAGATTTATAGACAATTTTGAAGTGTTTATGGGGCAGGACCAGAATGACCCGCAGGGCGGGGCGACGGCGCGGTTTGATGAAAAGCTTTATCGGAGCTGCTTGATTGCTCCGGAGAGGATTCCGCTGGGCGGGGAAACGTATCTGGTGTGGAGGCCGCGCTATGGCGGGAAAAACTCGATGGCCAAATTTGCCGAAGGGGCCGTGGCCAAGGTGCTGGACGGGAAGATTTTTGTGCTCGACGCATGGCAGGGCAACTATGCCCCGAGCAACGAAGCGGAGAAGATTGTGGCGCAGGCAAAAGCGCATGACGCCGACGGGGTGATGATTGTGGCCGTGCCGGGTTCTGAGTATGTGATGAATCATGTGAGGAACGAAGCCCTGCGCAGAAACCGCAGCGTGAGGATGCAATGGCTGGATTTTGAAGAGGACGACGCCCGCGCCGCCGCCAGCATGGAGCAACTGGAGCCGCTGATGAAGGCCGGGCGCGTGCTGTTTTCAACGGGCATGGGCAAGGCAGCGGAATGCCAGAGCCAGTTTGTGCATTTTGGTTTGATGGAACAGAATGGCATTGTGGACTGCATCTCGAAATTTGCCGACCTGGTGCCGTTGTCGCAGATGCGGGCCAACATGACCGAAGAAGAGCTGGAATGGCAACGGCGGCGGCGGGACGATGCGCTGATTTCGGCGTTTCTTGACCAGCAGGGCATGAACTCAGTGGACGAACAGGCGCGTCAGAAGGCGGATGCGCACTTGGCGGCGATGAGCAGCGTGAGTAACTTCAGCTTGCCGGCGATGCCGGGAGGATTGGATGGATGAAAGTCGATCTCACAAAAGAGGAATGCAAGTACCTTAGCCTGGCAATGACAGAAGCTGTGGCCCAAGCCGACGCTGACCCAGAGCAATCAAAAGAGACCATCGCGATCCGGTTTGCCTTCCAATCTATCAAGGTAAAGATGGATTATGCACTGGCGGAGCCAAAACATGGCGACTAGCCTCGAAATCGCGGGCAAGATCTCTGGCGACGGAATGCCGCTGGGCAATGAGCTGACGCCGGAGATCCGCAAGACGCAGGTGGAGCTGGAGCCGGGAGGCGTGAGTTCGCCCGCCTTTGACGATGACGCCGCGGGAACGATTGCCTGGATGGACTACCAGAGCTGCGCACAGTGGATTGACACCAACAGCTGGCTGGCCGAATGGCAGTATGTGGATTATCTCTATCAAAGCCCCAACTATGATCGCGACTGGCGAAACAGCAACCGGCCGGCGCGGATTTCACGCTTTTTGGTGGCAAAAAACCGCAACACCATGAGCAACCAGGTAAAGCGAGGCCTCTTTGGCGACAGCAACCCATTTGTGCTGGAGCCACGGGGCAAACTGGCAGGCGACCCAAACTCTGAACTGATCATCAATGCCTGGACGGAACTCTTCAGCGTGCTGTGCGAACGAGCGGAGTTTGAATACCAGATGAGCCTGGCGATTGAATGCCAGGTGCTGCAAGGGACGATGATTTGCGTGCCCAACTGGGACGAGAAGACGACGATCAGAAAAACCCGCCACCGCAAAGAGCAGCCAAAGAACATCGACATGCCTCTGGGACCGCCCCGGAAAGTGAACACATGGAAGAGCGATGACTTTTTGGTGAAAGAAACAGAGGTAACCGAAAGCTGGCCGACCTTTGAATTCCGCGAGCTGGGCACGACGATGTATGCCGAGACATGGCGGACGCCGGGAAGGCCGGATCTGACCGGTGTGTATCGCATTGACGTGGATTATGTGACGCTGCAGGACCTGCAACAGATGCGCGGAATGGAATGCTATAAGCACGAAAATGAAGACGGTAAACTGGTTGACAATATTCCCAGCGATGAAGATCTGAAGACATTTTTCTTTGAGACCAGCCCGCGCGGCGACGCGCCGGTGGGCACGAACGTGGCCCAGAGCATGAACTCGCAGAGCACCATTGTGCTGCATGCGGCGGGAGAGAACGAAAACATCAGCCAGGACCCGAGTCTCAAGCCGCTAATGAAGATCAGCCGCTGGAATGCGGACAAAGTGACCGAGGTGTTGTGTTATCAGGGGCGGCGGAGGACGATTAGAAACGGCAAGCACGGCATTGGCGACCATGCGCTGGGCTACTCCGCAACCTGGTGGAACATTCCGAAATGCGGCTATGGATTGGGGCAAGGCAGGCTGAACGCGGGCGACCAGAGGATTGAGCAGGGCACGCTGAATGAAGCGCTGAAGATGATCGCCTTTCCGCTGAATGCGCCTTTGCTCTATGACCGGAGCGCAGGCAATGCGCCAACGCAGAACATGGTTGTGGGATTGGGGCAGCTACTTGGAATAGACACCGGGCCGAGCCACGACATTAACAAAGCCTTCGGCTTTATGAAGATGCCGGAGATACCGCCCGAGGCCTGGCGGCTGCTTGACCTGGCGCACAAGGGCGGCGAAAACCTGGTGGGCGCGGATTCGATTGCCATGCAGGGCAATGTGAACACCGCAGGCTCAAGCGCCATGCGCACCGCGGCGGGCGTGCAGCGGGCGGGCGGCAAGGCGGATGAGAATGTCTCGGACCCGATTGCGCACCTTGAGGGCGTGGTAGAACGCTGGCTGATGTTTCTGCACGACCGCGTGCTGGAAGATATGCCGATTTGGGAGATTCGCGAGATTCTCAGCGACAAGTTTGGCCAGGCGATTATTGACGAAATTGAGGTGGAAGAGTTTTTGGATGCCCGCTTTGAGATCAAGATTTTGGCAGGCCAGAAGCTGGCGGCGCGGGCCGCGATTTTACAGCTGATTCCGTTTTTGCTTCAGATTGTGCAGCAGCCGCAACTGATGCAATGGCTGCATGAGAAGGGCTGGACGATCAACTTCAAGAGTATTGAAGATGTCTTCCAGCGGATGAGCGAGCTGCAGAGCTGGCAGGATATTTTTGTGCCGCTCTCGCCCGAGGAAAAGCAGATGGTGCAGCAGATGAGCCAGGGCGCGCAGCGCGGCCAGGCCGCGATTGCCCAGGAGCAACTGCGCGGGAAAAACAAAATTGCGGAGGTGCAGGCCAAAGGCGCGCAAGAGCTGCAGAACACGCTGGTGGAAAAGGCGCTGGACAAGATTGGACCTGAGGAACTGGCCGACGCCGAAGGGCACCTGGAACGCAACACCGACACGGGCGAGCTGCAAGGTGGCGTAGGCGGCTAAAAAAGCTCAGATTGGGAAAACGAAGCGGGTGTATATTTTAGGCGGAGGGTGCGATGAAAAAGGAAAAACGGATTTTGGAAGTGCTTGGACACATCCTTCACGAAGTGCGAGAAATTCGCCGCGAGGTTGCGCCGCCCCAACTGTTTAACATCAAAATCATGTTTTTTGAAGGAGAACGTATGTCAATCGCAGGACCCATTACTCTGACCACCGTCGGACAGACCGCAACCGCCGTTGTACTTGGTTTCGATCAGTTTGGCGAGCCATTCACAGGCACGATTCCAACCCCAACCTTTAGCGTTGATGACACCGATGGCCTGGTTGCCACCTTTGACCCGGCTACGGGCCTGGTGACAGCCGTGGCCAACGGCGTAATCAACGTGACCGCAACCCTGACCACCGCCGAAGGCGTGACGCTGACCGACACCGAAGCCGTGACCGTTGCGATTCCGGTGGTTCCACCGCCGACCCCGGTGCTGAGCAGCATCAAGGTGGGTTTCTAAGACTGGAAGATCCCCGGGCCCCTAAAAGCCAGGGACCGGGGGCACCCAGATTTATGCTTAGAGAAAGAAACCATGCCCAGCAACCATGAAAAATATCTGGCGGGCGTGCCGCTGAACCCGGAGCTCGAGGCGCTGAAGGAAGGACGCGCGCCGGAGTTTGGCATGGGGCTGGCAAGTGTGATTGCGCAGGAACCGGCTGCAAGAATTACCGACGCTGAGCGGCCGCTGACGGCCGAGGAACGGGCGGCGCTGAGGGAGCTGCGGCAGGGTGTGGGCTGGCCAGTGCTGCAAAAATTGCTGGAAAGGGCTACACTAAGCCACGTAAGGGCAGCAACTTCACTTTCTGAAGACGATCCGCTGGCGAAAAAAGACGAGATTGCCCAGGCGTGGCTGATGGTGAAGGTTTGGAAACAGCTCAGGATTCAGATGAACGTGATGGTTGAAATTGAGTTGATGGAAGACAGAAAAGCGCGCGAGGAGGCTTAGAATGGCCAAGGAAATGAAACTGAACCCGCCTAGCAAAGGGCATAAGCCGGAAGGCGCGCACGGCCGCGCCGCCGTGCACGCGCTGGGACGCACCAAGACCACCGGCAACTTTAAGAAGATTGAAGCCGCGAAAGGCAAAGGCGCCGCGATTGGCGCGTATCAGAATGCGCTGAAGGCCCACAAGGGCGGCGAGCACAACGGGCCGCGCGAGCACATGGGCCACTCTGGCAGGTTTTATGGCGCGCATGAAGGCCACGAAGCTATAACCAGCCAGAAAGGCTGCGAGCTGTAAGCTACGCCCACTCATCAGCCAAAAACGCCGATGAATGGGGCACATCTGATTTGTGCTGGATTTGCATTTGATCCGCACATAAATTGCACTTGGTTCACACAGGGGAACGGCATGAAGGGTTTTTGGACAGAGACGCGATGGAACGGGCAGCCGATTGAGCCTGGAACCGTGTGCTGGGTGACCGACCTTGAGGATGGCACCAACCCGATTTATACCTATGGAGCCAACCAGGGCGAAGTGTTTGAAAAGCTGGCGCGGCAGAATGCGAACGCGCAACTGGCTTTGGCGCGGCGGTCCACGGCTTCTATCCCCACCGCTTATGAAGCCGCCACCGGGATTGACCCGGTGGAAGAGGCGCGAAGGCACTATGCCGTGCTGGCCATGGAGTGGGAGAACCAGACGCCGGAGTTTTATCCGCACCCAGGGAACCGGCAACTGGTGGGTGAAAAAGCCATCAGAATGGCGGGCGGCAAGCCCGGCCAGGTGACCAAAGAGATTTTAAGGGCTGCTTTTGAGCAGCTATATGCCGACGGGTTGCTGTTTGAGAGAACAGGCGAGCCCGCTATCAATAACAACCAGACCACCCTCACCGCACTTCCTGGCGAGAGCCAGGTTCAGCCCCCGGAGAGGCCCAGAGGCACACGGTTTGCGACCGGCGCGAGCAGCTTGAGATTTACCGCGCCCCAGACCGTGCAGACAAGGGCTTTGAAATATACCGAGGAGCAGATCCGAACCATGCCGGAGCGGGAGCGCAGGAAGGTGTTTGACGCCCCCGAATATATCCGCGCGTGCGAAGTCTACTTCTCTGGGGCGCGGGCCACGGCCTGAAGGCTGAACCCAAGCCCGGGAGACACGGGCGATGAGAAGCACATGGACAACTAGACTGAGCTATGGCCTGGTGAAGTATCTGCTGTGGCCGATTTTGCAGTTTGTGGCCGCCGTGGGCGGCGCGATTGCCGTGACCGCCTCACTGGCGCTGCACGCGGCCACACTGGCCGCCCACGCGCAGGTGTTTTGCGATGGCGCCAGCCCGGCGGCGCAGACCAGCGCCAACATGCCCCAGGCGCGGCTGACGATTCACTATAACCGTGTGTTTATGCAGTGGCTGTATATGTATCTGAACAAGCTGCTGCTTTGCACCCACATGGACCTGCCGGAAAAAAGCGGCCAGACCTTCCGCAACTTTATGAGCATCCCGCTGGGCGCGGACACCGCGCAGCAGACGGAAGGAACGATCAACTCGCCTGAGCAGATCAATGTGAACTTCAGGGACATTGTGGTGGGGCAATGGGCGAACTATAACAACATCTCCGACCTGGCGTTTATGACTTCGATCTCGAACGACCTGGAGGAAAACCGCCGCATCATGGCCTACCAACTAGGCCAGACGGTGGATGACCTGGTGATGTATATGTTCGACTATCTGCGCACCTTTGACACGCGCACCGCCAACCAGGACAGCCTGGTTGCGCCCTATGCCTTTGGCAAGAACATCATTGAGCAGATGCCCGCCAGCTTGAGCGGCGCAACCGTGCCCCCGATGGAATCTGGCACCTACAACGGCTCGATTCATCCGTTTTTTGTGGGCGACCTGCAGCTCGACAACAGCAACAACAGCGTCGTGGACATTTGGAAGCACACCGACGCCGGCCAACTGAAGCTGGAAGAGCTGACAATGGACGATGAGGGCCAGGGCGCGACAAAGATTCTGGAACTTTTTGGCGCACGCTGGCGGCAGAGCACCAATCAGACGCAGTATGCCAACTGGCAGGGCGGTGGAACCACCGGGGTGAGCACTTATTTGGCCGGCAAGCAGGCCATGGTGTTTATCAACTTTCCGAATAAGCGCCACACCAAGATTGACCCGCGCTGGGAAAACATGAATCTGTGGGCTGGCGAATATGTGGCCAAGACCGCCTATGACCCCAACGGGCTGATTATGGCCGGAACCGGCTATAACTGCGTGCTGGGCATTGGGCTAACACCGGACCCGGTAGCGACTAGCAGGGCGAGGATTGCGGTGGCCGTGCCGCAGACGACGTAAAGCGGCGGAGTTGGCGGAGTTAGGCCGGGTTTTTAACACCGCTAACTCCGCTAACCCTGCTAACACCGCTAACAACGTTATAGGGAGAGCGAACCATGGCTGACCAGAAATTTTGCCCGCGATGCGGAAATCTGGGCGTGAAAAGAACGGACGCAACCCGGGAGATTTGGGATTGTGAAACTCATGGCGTGATTTTTGAGGTTGCGCTGCCCGTGACGGAAACCAAAGCCCTGGCGCCGGGAGTGAAACCGGTGGTAACGGCCGCGCTGCAACCAGCAGCGGCTGCGCCAGCCAAAGCCGCGGTGGGAACAAAAACGCCCACCGTGGCCTATGCGGGGGGCTATAAACCGAAGGGGTGAATAGCGGCGTTGGCGGAGTTAGCGGAGCTAAAAGCCCGGACTAACCCCGCTAACACCGCGAGCAACGCTAACAAGGCTTACCCCGCTAAAAGGAGCGAACCATGGCCGAAAAAGGGCTGCAAGAGATTGAAGCTGAGATCAAGCGCATTCAGCTTGAGACGGCGCAGATTCAACTGGAGCAGGTGCGCGAACAAAACGAGGAATATCGCGCGCGCAGGGGCGCCAAGCTGCGCCAGAACGAGCAGAACCTGGCGCAGCTGAGGGCCGACCATGCGGAGAAACGCGCGGTGATTGCCACTTGCACCCACCGCCAGGGTGGAAGCCCTGGACGGGAAAGAAAAGGCGGGGGGCCCAGCGCGCTGCGGGTGGTGATTTTGCCGGATAACCGTGAGCTGGTGATGTGCGCCAACTGCCCGCTGCGCGTCTTCAGCCCCTTCCCAGGCGACAAAAACCCCGGCATGAGAAAGGGTGAAAGCAAGCAGCAAGCCCAGGCCCGCGTGGAGGCCTATAACAAGGATCTGGCCGAGTTTGAGCGGCTGAAGGAACTGTCACAGGACCAGCTCACGCCGGAAGCGGCCAACCCCATGCACTGCGGCAAGACCTTTGCCTTTCAGGGCAAGGACGGCAACAACATGGTGATGCCCGCGCCCTGCGACGGCTATGCGCAGGGGCTGGATAACCGGCAGGTGGCCTGAAACCATGGAACGCTATGAGCTGACACCGCCGGGGGCCTGGCCGAATGCTGACCACCACTGGTATATCAACGATAAGGTGAAGGGTTTTTCAGTGTTTGTTATCGATGGGGAATTGCGCCACGCGGAAGAGATTGCCCGGTTTGCTTTTGCAAGAATAACCGAGTCAGAAGAGGGATCATGAAACGAATCGCGATCGTAGCTGTATTGATGCTGAGCATGGCGACGGCCGCGCTGGGACAGGTGGTGCTGAGCTCGGCGCTGACTTATAACTTTGTGCCGGTAAGCAACGCGACCGTAACCGGACAACTGGGAAGTTATGTGATTGCGGATGGATTGAGAGCGCCCCGGCCGGGAAACTATACCGTGGACTGGACTGCCAGCGGGACGGCTTTCAGCACCTGCACCTTTAACGCGCAGGGATCGAGCGACGGCGTGAACTGGTATTACGTGGATGTTTCTAGCCCGGTGGCTTGCACCGCCAGCGGCAGTGAGTTTGTGACCGCGAAGCCGGTGTTGTTTTTGAGGATCAACATTGTGGCCCTGACCGGCGGGGACGGAACCAGCAAACTAGTTTTTCACTATGTAGGCGGAAGAAGCTAAGAACAGTGAACGAGTGAAAAAGTGAAATGAGGAGAAAAGACCATGGGCGCTGACAGGATACAAAACGGACCGCTGGCTCTATCGGGAACCGATGCTTATGACTCGCCGGGAGCGCTGGTGGTGGACGCGCAGAATGGCGTGATGAGCGTGGTGAACAATAACAAGCAACTGCTGACGCCCGGAGTAACCCTGGCCGCGATTGGCCCGCAGGTGGCGCTGACCGCTATCACCACCGCGCAAACGCTGCTTTCGAAGGCGCTGAATGCTGGCGTGCTGAACGTGGTCGGGCGCTGGTTCAGGATCTCTGGCTGGCTGATTTACTCGTCTACCGGCGGCAACGTGGCCACCCTCAGCCTGGCTGTGACCCTGGGCGGCGTGACGCTGGCGACCATCACCACCGCCGCGACCAACACCGCCGCAAGCACCAACCTGCCCATCCAGTTTGAGTTTGACCTCTATGTGCCCGCCGGCAACAAGGGCGGAGGATTTTCGGCGGTGACCACTCATGGCTGGGTGGGCGCCAACATCGGCACCGCCGCCGCCGGAGCGGTGACCGAATATGTGGACACCAATGTGGCGGCGGATACCGTGACCATAGGCACCAACCCCGCCGTGGGCGACACCGTGACGGTGAACGGCACGCTGGTGACTTTTATCGTGAACGGTGGCACGCCGGTGGGCAACCAGGTGGCGCTGGGGACGACGACAACGGCCACCGCAACAGCACTCTACACGTTTTTGGCGGCATCGACGGACACGAACATTGCCAAGAGCACCTGGACCAACCCCAGCGCGGGCGTGGTGCTGGGCGTTTCGATCGCGTCGAACTTTACCACCTTTGTGGGAACCAGCGTGCCCGCGAAGATCACCACATCGACGGCAGCGATCGATCTGACCCAGGCGCTGACCCTGGCCGTGACCATTGCCGCGTCAGCCGCCGTGCCCAGCGCGCAACTGCAAACCGCGCTGATGGAGATTGTGAACTGAACCACCCCAGCGACGAAGACCTGTCGCCGGGGACCCCGGAAAGCACCCGCCCACTCATCGCAAAAAGCGCGATGAATGGGCACAACTTGAATCACAGAGAGACGAAAGGAGCCAGCCATGGCCGTGAAGAAGAAGGAAACAAAGAAAGAGATCAAGAAAAAGGAAACAAAGAAAGAGATCAAGAAAGAAGACCGCAAGAAAAAAGAAAAGAAGAAGTAGGCCAACCTTGCCCAATTCGACCATCACGCTGGAATCCGTGATAGACGCCATCGCGGCGAAAGGCGTGCCCGACCCGCGCAGCGGCCCCGCAGGCTATGGCGACGGGCTGGCGCTGGAGCTGGGCAACGAGGTGATGGCCGACTTGCTGGCCGGGGCCATCAGCGCCCGAGGCGACATTACCCGATTTAACTGGAAATTTAATCGCGCTGTGGCCAAACCCTTCCAGCTCAATAGCTGGCAGCAGGACTATCCACAGAGTGTGCAGACGGCGGGGATCATTGGTTGGGGAGAAGACTGCGACATACTCGACATTAACAACACCGTGATGCCCAAGCCGCTGAACTGGGACGGAGCCATCACCTGGAAGCGGCAACTGACCCGAACCAGCCTGAGCCGCTGGCGGCCCAGCTCGATTTGCTGGATGTATAACAGCGACCTGGGCTTTGGCAGCTGGCCAGGCCAGAATGTCACGTATCACCCCCTGCTCACCACCGTGAGCAACCCGCAAAACCCGCTGATGAGCATGGTGGACGCCAACGGGAACCTGCTGATTGTGACCGGCTTTGGCGTGACCGGAGCCGCCGCGCCCGTGCTGCCCGTGAACAGCGCGGAAGGGGTGACCGTGACCGACGGGACCGTCACCTGGACGGTGGTAAGCCCGACCTCGCAGGGCTTCAGGATGGATTGGCTGCCCAACGCGACCAGCCCCAACTACCAGATCATTCCGTATTTTCAAATTGAGCCGCCCAAGTTTGCCAAGATGGCGCAGACGCTGAACCCGATTCCGGACAGCTTTAGCCGTCACTTTTTTGCGGGCATGGAGGCGGCGATGTTTAAAGCCAGCCCCAACCCCGGCGACATGAAGCGCGGCGAACAGGCAAAGATGGACTGGCTGAAAAGCCTGGTGGTGATGACTGGGCAGGGCAACAAAGAACCGGACGCCTATAGCATGGTGCCGATTAACCAGGCCGTGGAGCGGCGCTGGCAGAATGACGCGCCTTATACGGCGGATCACCCGATTTGAGGCTGCGATGGCGGTAACCCAGAACGTGATGAACTCGGTGGTTTTTGCCCAGACGCTGATTAAAAATCAGCGTTTGAATGTGAATGGGCAGGAGCCGGGGCTGACCGCCGCGAATATTGTGCTGCAGCGCATACTAGCCCCGCCCTTTAAGTGGCGGCAAAACCGCGCCAGCTTGGCTGTGGCGATTAACACAGCAGGAAGCACAGACTACGCGGTGAGCGTGCCCACGCTGGGATGGATTGAGACACAATGGCTGACCAACGCGACGGGGCAGATCTTCGAGTTGGGCGGCGAAGTGAGCCTGCCCAAGATTGGATCGACGCGCAGGCCAACAAAGGTTGCGCCGGTATATGACGACAATGCGGGGAACATCACCTTCCGCTTTAATTCGATTCCGGACCAGGCTTACACCGCATGGTTTGACTATCAGCAGAAGGCGCAACTGATCACGAGCTGGGCAAACCCCTGGGGCTGTGTGCCGGATGAGTGCGGATATATCTATAACAAAGGCTTTTTGGCGCTGGCGGCGCTGCTGGTGAATGACGCCCGCTTTACCATCTGGGAGAAAGACTTTGTGGCCGGTTTGCTGGGCGCGCAGGATGGCCTAGACGAGCAGCAGAAGGCGATATTTTTGGGCGACTGGCTAGCGGCCACACGCACCGCCGCGCGCAGCGCAAGCGCGGTGAATGGCGGCGTGGCGGGACGGGGGCAATAGATGCCAGGACCAATTGCCGCCACCGGAGCGATCAGCAATCCGACGCGCTATGGCGCGCTGAATATGCAGGGCGAGCAGTTTACCGGCCTGTGGACGCAGCGCTCGCCCATTCGCGATGCGGCGACGGCCTACCTGGTAAAAAGGTTTTACTTAGGATCTCGCTTTGACTCGATGCTGGACGGCATCAACCGCGAGATCACCGCCAGGTTGACCGACGGGCGCAGGCCGGGCACCAGTGTTTATAACTCAAACACCTTTCCGCCGATTGGGCGGTTTTATAGCTTCAAATCAACAAACAACACAGGCAGCGAAGTGATACGGCTGATTGCCGACTCTGCGGCGACGATTTATGACGCCACCGCCGGGCAGCAGAGCGCCATCTTCACCAAAAGCGCGGGCGCGGGCAAGACCAGCTTTTTGAGCGTGGGAACCAGCCTGTATTTTGGCGACGGCGTGGACCTGAAAAAATGGCTGATGCCGGGAGGATGGCAAGCCGCGACCAATGTGCCGCCAGGCACGCTGATCAACGTGGGCGCGGAGCCCGGCACGATGCAGATGGCGCTGGGCGGCATCACCATGACTGTGGTGGCGACCGAAAGCTTCGGCACCAATGTGGTGATTTGGGTAGACCCGCAGAATGTGCCGGCTAACTTTACCAACCTGCAAGGCGTGAAAGTTACATTTGCCGGGTTGACAGGACCGGGGAGCTATTTGAACGGCAACACCTATGCGGTGGCCACGATTCTGTCAACCACGCTGGGGATTTTTACCATTGGGGTTTCGCACGCGCCTTATGCCTATGCGCTGGACACGGGCAGCGGGACGACGGGCAACGGCACGACTGGAGGCGGAGCGCCCACCTTCAGCGGCGTGGAATTTGCGGTGACGGCCGACGGCGGGCAGCAATGGAAATGTTATGGGACGGCCGTTGAAAACTGGGGGTTGGCATCGCCAGCGGTAAATAACATCACGCTGACCCAGCTGATTGGAACCCGCTATTGGCGGCCCGCGCACGCGCTGGGCGCGCTGTATAGCATTTTAGATAACAACCAGAACATCGAGGTGGTTTCAACAGCGGGAACAAGCGGACTGGTTTACCCTACCTTTCCTGGTGTTTCAACTTCTTCGATTTTGGCGCAGACCACCGATGGTACGGCAATATGGCAGAACTGGGGAACGATTGGCAGTTGGGCGCCGACAACCCTTTTTGGATCGCCGCAGATAGCCGGTCAGTTTGCCGTGATATTGGACACCAACAACAACCTGCAACTGGTGACCGCAGGCAACGGGGGAAGCTCTGGCGGGACTGTGCCAGTGTGGAATGCGGCGACCGGAGGAACCACGACGGACGGCGCGCTGACCTGGACCAACCTGGGCGCTGGCGTGAAGCTGACCACAGCGCCGATCAGCTATAGCTTTTCAACTCATGCAATTGATGGAAGTGTTTCGACCGCCAGCCAGATTGTGACGATTTATGGCGGGATTTTGGGGCCTGCGATTGCGCTGGGATGGGGAATTATCACCTATATTCAACTTACGGCACCCTTTACACCCGACCCGCAGATTGACCAGATTTGGATTTGGCGCACCCCGCAGGGGCAAAGCACGCTGATTTTGGAAGACCAGATACCCGTGGACGGCCTGGCTGGAGTTTTCAGCTACAACGAACTGGGTATACCTGATACCAGCGCCAATGGCGGCGGCGCGCTGAATGCCTTTATTGCGGCCCCAGAGGCCCACCAGAACGACCCACCGCCCGCGGGGATGGTTGCGCCCGTCTACCACCTGGAACGCGTCTGGGCGGCCGTGGGGGGCCGCGTGGTGCGATCGCAGGGGCCAGATGCGGTGGTGGGCAACGGCAACACCGCCTTTGCCCCGCTGAGCTTTAACACTCCGCCCGCAAAGCCGGCGCGGCTCGTTGCAGTGACGGTGCAGGATGGTGGGCTGATGGTTTTCACGACCAGCGGCATCGAGATTATTTTGGGCACCGGCACGGCCAGCGACCCGTTTTATATGACCAGCTACTTTCACAAAGTGGCGTTGGCGGGCTATGACGCCCTGGATGTGATAGGCACACAAATCTACCTGATGGAATCGAATGCCAAGGTTTCGACGATTCAGGTGGAGTATCCCTTTAACCCGCAGACCGGCTACTCGGAAGTCGGCTTCCCGATTGGCGACCAGTTTATGCAGGTGACCACGGGCGGCGTGAACGCGGCGCTCTATAACCCGGCGACGGCGTTTTTGACCTGGAACATTGCAAACAGTAAGGACACCGGCATGTATGTGGCCGACGGGGCAGTGGGATGGTTAAGAATGGGCGTGATTAACCCGCCAGAAAGCGGCCTGGTTTGGAGCCCGAGGGCGGCGATCGCGGGAGGCACCAGCGCCGTGCAAAGCGTGGAAACCGCGCCGGGAGTGTATACCCTGCTGATTGGCCCGGCTATGAGTGGGCCGATTTTGATGCGCGACGTGACCGGCGCGGTGTGGGGAGATAACGGAACCAGTTACCCAAGCTGGGACGCCAAGGGCGTGAATCTGCTCTGCTCGACCGGGCAGACGGCCGAGGTGGCGCACATCAGCGCCAAAAGCGCGGCGGTGGGCGCGAGGCCGATTGTGAGCGTGCTGATGGGTGAGATTGCGCCCAGCCTGAAGCGGCCGTGGAACCTGCTGGCCGTGACCAGCACCGACCCACCCGACACCCGGCCGAGCGTAAGTATTTACTCAGACCGCTATGCCCTGGCGCAAAACGGCGTGCCGGACACCGGCGACTGCCTGCTGACGAAGTTTGATTATGGGACGCAAGCCGTTGGCGACGAGCTGCTGGACTGGGGTATTTTTGCCTCGACAGACGACGAGCGCAAGGAAGAAGCGCAGAATACTGGCAGGGGGTAAGAATGATGCTGATGCAGCGGTTTGGAAACTACAAGGTGACACGGATCAGGATTCAATGCGCAGAGGTGAAGGACCATGCCAAGATTTTGATGCTGGGCGAACACAGCCGCGAATATGCCGAACAGCTGGGCGACCTGCTTTGCGGAACTTCGAAGTTTTATGTTTGCAAGCCGCAGGACCGGAGCCCGATTGGAAAATGCGCGCTGTGCGGGGGGAAGCTGAGCTATGAAGTGCAGCATGTGGCCGCGCAGACTGTGGAACCGGCCGAGTTTGAATTTGCGGGCCTGATGGTGCGCCGCAGCGGGCCGGATGACCTGGAGATGGCCGAAGACTGGACCGCGGCCGATCCTGACCACGCAAACCGCGTGGACCCCCGTTTTTGGCTGAGCCAGAGCGAACTGATGCAAAGCTATTTGGTAAGCGATGGCGACGGGCCGCTGTATTTTTTCACGGGCCGGCTGACGCCGGGCAAGACGCTGGAGATTCATGTGCAGTTTGCGCCGGATGAAATGTATCAGACCCCGGAGAGTCGGCACGCGCTGCGCGGCCGCGTGATGCGGGCCTTGATTGACAGCACCGCCTGGCTGGAAACGCGGATGCGCGGCGTGGCGAAGGAAATGGTGTTTGACAGCGCGAATGAGGGGCTGATTCGCTTTTGCGTGAAGCGCATGGGCTTTGCGGCAGTGAACGGAAAACTGAGCAAAAAAGTGGAACGTGTGAACGTGAAGGCATAAGGAGCACGCCATGTGTGGAAGCACGGCGGCACAAGACGAGTTGCAGCAGGAGCAGATCTCTGCCTACCAGCAAGCCCAGCAGATGACTGCCCAGCAGTATGCCAACCAGCAGGCGATCTACGCGCCCATGGCAGCGCAGTTTCAATCGATTTTTAATAAAGGGCCGAATCAGGAAGGCTTTAGCACGGAGGAAACCAACACCCTGAATGCCCAGGCCGTGGCGGGCACGGCGACCAACTATAGCCAGGCTGAAAAAGCCGTGGGCGAGAGCCTGGCGGCCGAAGGCGGCGGCGATGAATATATGCCCAGCGGCGGGGCGGACCAGATCAAAGAAGAGGTGGCCAACAGCGCCGCCGCTCAGGAGAGCGGGCAGGAAACCCAGATTAAGGAAGCCGACTATCAGGAGGGGCTGAGCGAATGGAACGCTGCCGCCGGAGGGCTGGAGACCATTGCCTCTGGGCAGAACCCGCTGGGCTATGAACAGGAGGCCACCGGGGCCGGCAGCGCCGCCTCAACCACGGCCAACGACATTGCCACGCAAGACAACAGTTGGATTAACGCGGCGGTGGGCGCGGCAGGATCGGTGGCAAGCGCTGCGATAAAGAAGTGGGGATGATGGGAAAATATGGACGCACCTGAGACACAAGGCGGAGCAACGGCGACGGCGGAACCCACGGCAACGGCGCAACCGGAAGCAACCGCGCCCGCAAACGAGAATGTGGCCGCGCGCGATAGTTGGCTGAAGACGGCCCAAAGCAGCGACACCGCGCCCAAACCCCAGGAAACAGCCCAGCCGCAAACAGAGAGCACGCCGGGCGCGGAGCTGCCGCAAGAGCAGATGCAGGATTTTGTGCCCAAAGGCGTGGTGATTACCCCGGCCAAGCGCAGCGGAATTTTAGGCATGGTGGATTCGCTGGCCGATGCCCTGGCCGGCAAGACGCGGCCCGAGCTGGGCGTTGACCAGGACGGCGACAAATATATCAAGACCCATGTGATGGGCCGGGGCGAGCAATGGATGAAGATTGCCGCAGAAGCCATGCACGGCGCGGCGGCGGGCTATGCGGCGGGCCAGGGCATCGGCAACCGCGGCAAAGCGCCGCTGGCGGGCTGGCAGGCTGAGCAGCAGGATGCCGACGCGCAGAAGAAAAATGCCGAAGATATGCAGGGGCAGGTGGACAAGCAAAAGCTGGAACAGGCCAACAACCAGAGGCTGCAAATGCAAGTGGCCGAGCACGCCTGGACCAACACCCGCAACCAGGCCGTGGCCAGCCAGCAGGATATTGATTGGGAGAAAAAGCAGAAAACGGAGCTGAGAGAAGAAAATGCGCAGTTTTTGGGCACGACGGCGCACTCGGGCGACATAAACCACATTTTGGAAGCGCACCCCGGCATAATGAAAAGCCTGGTGGGCTATCAGGGCGCCGAGCAGGACCTGGCGTTTATTCCGCATTTTGCCAACGGCAAGGCGGCGGGCTTTGATGTTTACCGGACCAAGCCCGGAGCTTTGGACGAGGTGCTACCCAAAGGAACGACCTTTTCGACCTGGGACCCGATCAAAAAGGCCTATCAGGAGAATGCCGCGTCAGACGGCATGACCAAGCGCCAGCTGATGCAATATCAGATGGCCGCCTATGTGGCGAAAAGCGACGACGAAAAGAAGCAGGCGGATCTGGAGCACGTGAGACAGGGGACGGCCACA
>Ga0187873_1001307_pt1 | contig 21039 bp, 18 predicted proteins | sample June2016WEW_16_1_2_FD_133012 | JGI IMG/M metagenome (GOLD analysis project Ga0187873, IMG submission 133012) | Peatland microbial communities from SPRUCE experiment site at the Marcell Experimental Forest, Minnesota, USA - June2016WEW_16_100 | ecosystem: Environmental > Terrestrial > Soil >...
AATGGCTTCATCGGCCAGTTGCACGTGCATTGAGTTCACATCCGCCTTGGAATAAACAGCCACTGTTCGGATGTTCAACTCCTTGCAAGCGCGAATAATCCGAACAGCAATCTCACCGCGATTAGCAACCAGGATTTTTTCGAACATGGACTTTTAGTGAGGCGAATGGGCTCAATCAGTATGGTTTTGCACCTTCAAGCCGGACGCGCTTTGAACAAGGGCTGGCCAAATTCCACCGGCTTGGCATTTTCAACCAAAACCTGGGTGATGACGCCTTTTACTTCCGCCTTGATTTCATTCATCACTTTCATCGCTTCAATGATGCAAACGACGGTATCAGGATTGACCTCAGTGCCAATTTCAACATAGCTGTTGGCCTCGGGAGATGGCGCCCGGTAAAATGTGCCAATCATTGGCGATTTAATCTCAATTTCGCCCGTCGCCAGGGCTTGCGGCGCAACCACTGGAAGTGTTGATGAAACAGGAACCGCCGGTTGACTGGGCGGAGGTGACATCGGTTCCTCGTATTGAACAGATGGGAGGGGGCCACCATTCAATCCGCGTTTTAACCTGATTTTGGAATCCTGCCTCTCCAACTCAAACTCCGTGATGGAGTTTTTCTTCATCAGGTCAATGATAGCCTTAATATCTTTAAGATCCACGTTTGATTTCGTTAGAGTTATTACAAATCCCAACTTCGAGCCATAAGCAAAAAAGCAGTAGCCGTGTTGCGACTCTGCTTAATTTTTCGTTAATCTGGCACTAGCTTATTGGTCCAAATTATTAACGTCAAGGAAACAAAATAACAAATTGAATTCAACCAAAAAATAACAAAAATCAGCCATTTTAATGCCATTTTTTATCTACTTTAACGCTAACTGACGCTTCTAATGCCAAAATGTAAGATTGTTGCCCAAAACCTGTAATCTGACCACAGCAAACTGGAGCTATCAGCGATTTTTGCCTGAATTTTTCCCTTGCATGGATGTTTGAAAGATGGATTTCAATTGTTGGTACCCCCACCGCAGCAATTGCATCCCGAAGCGCGACGCTGGTATGGGTGTAGGCAGCGGCATTGAGAACGATTACATCGAAATTCCCTTTTGCTTCTTGAATCCAACCCACTAATTCACCCTCCAAGTTGGACTGTCGAAAGTCAACTTCCACACCCAAGCCCTTGGCGTGTTCACGGACCTCGGTTTCGATGTCAGCCAAAGTCGCATGGCCATATACATCCGGTTCACGTCCTCCGAGCAAATTCAAATTCGGACCATTAAGGAACAGAATTTTCATGTGTTGAGGACAAGATTAACTCACACTGTTTTTCCTGTCGAACTGATTTCCTGGCAAATTCAATGGCCAGCCTGAAAGGCCAAACGCCATCCATCCCAATGCCGAGATACAGGATCGCTCCTCCTCGAAAATCCATCGAGTTTCAATATGGTGCCCGCGACAGGACTTGAACCTGTATGGTGTTACCCACTAGAACCTGAATCTAGCGCGTCTGCCAATTCCGCCACGCGGGCACGATGACCGGCAGCTTCTTTCAATACGCGCCACCGCATGAACGGGCAAGTCAAATCATTCCAATTTCACCCATTTGCCGGCTTTGGATGATTCTTCGACACACCGCCTTGAGCACCGGCTGAGCTGCCGCTTCAACCAGACCAGACACCATCATTCCGGCAGCATGGAAAATTTGAGCCTCGCAATGGTTTGCCAGTCACCACTGGTTCTAAAATAGGATTCCATATCATGCTTTACCTCAGAGAAAATATCCCTGGTGGTTAAAATCCTGTCCCCGGTTAACTGATGATCCATTGTCCCATCAGGCACTTCCACTTCGATTTTGATTGTGGCTTTCATATTCCGATTTCATTCACGATGGTTTTTAATGGGTTAACGCCGTTTATAACATATTCTTCAGCCTGTATAGAATTATTTATGACTTTGCAAAATCCCCGCCATTATCGCTTTTATTGAAATGCGGAGATGTCCTCTAACAATGGTGAGCGCGAAAATCTGAATCTGGCGCGTCTGCCAATTCCGCCACGCAGGCACAATGACCAGCGGCCTTTTTCAACGCGCGCCGTCGCGCGGAGGGGCGGGTCAAATCATTTCAATTTCACCCATTTGCCGGTTTTGGCCGATTCCTCGACGGCGGCGAGCACGCGCTGATTTTTCAAGCCATCCTCAAAAGTCGGTTGCGCCGGTTTCCTCTCGACGCAGGCATTCACAAAATCGGCGACCACATGAATGAACGTGTGTTCGTAGCCGATGCCGTGTCCCGGCGGCCACCAATGGCCGACATACGGTTGTATGCCATCGCGCTCCGTCACGAGAATGTCGCGGAAACCCCGCCGGTCTTTCGGGTCGTCGCCATTGTAAAATTTCAGCCGGTTCATGTCCTCAAAATCAAAATAGATCGAGCCTTTGCTTCCGTTGATTTCGATAGCGATGTGGTTCTTGCGGCCAAGCGCGTAGCGCGTGGCTTCCACGTTCGCCAGCACGCCATTTTCCATCCGCCCGATGAACATTGCGGAGTCCGGCACGGTGACCTTGCCCATCCTGCGCGCACCTTTGGCCAGCGCATCCGCCAGCGGACGTTCCGGTATAAACGTGTTCAGCAACCCGCAGACCTGCTCGAATTCGCCGACGAGATAACGCCCCAAATCAATGATGTGCGAATTGATGTCGCTGTGGACGCCGCAGCCGCTGGTCTCCTTTTGCAGCCGCCAGTCCAGCGGAAATTCCGGATCGACCAGCCGGTCCTGCGCGTACCGCGCGTAAAAATGAAAAATCCGGCCCAGCGCGCCTTCGCCAATCATCCGCTTCGCCAGCGCGATGGCCGGAATGCGCCGGTAATTGTGGCAGACCATGTGGACGACCTTCGCCTTGTTCGCGGCGGCGAACATCGCCTCGGCCTGTTTGAGATTCAGCGCCAGCGGCTTTTCGCACAAAACGTGCTTGCCGTTTTTCACCGCGGCAATCGCCATTTCCGCGTGAAAATTCGTCGGCGTGACGATGTCCACGATGTCAATGAGAGGCGATTCGACAATTTCGCGCCAATCCGTCGTGACGTTCTGCCAGCCGAGTTGTGCGCGCGCCATTTGCACCCCTACCACATCGCGCCCGCATAGGGTGTGCATCTCGACATTCGCCTTGAGATTGAAGAAGCGTGGCGCCTGCCGCCAGGCATTCGAGTGCGCCCTGCCCATGAAGCGGTAGCCGATTAGGCCGACACGAAAGGTCCTCGCCATAAAAAGTAGGGATTGAACTGAATCTGCCGGTCTTTATAGTGAGCCGCAACGAGTAAGTCAACGAGCAAGCATTCAAAAGCAAAAATATGCCATTTACAGCATTAGAAGTTGCAAAACACGTTGGTGGCAAGGCAGTTGGAGATAATACCGCCATCCTGAAAAACTTTGCGCCCATAGAACATGCGCAGGCCGGCGACCTCACGTTCGCTGAAAATGAGGCCTATTTTGCCCGTGCCGAACAAAGCGCTGCGACCGCAATTATCGCGGACAACCGTTTCAAATCCGCGCATAAAATTTTAATCCGTGTGCCCAATGCGCGCATTGCATTTGCCAAGGCGCTTGCATTGTTTTTCCCGGAACAAAAATTTGCCGCGGGCATTCATCCGACCGCCGTCATCGCATCGAGCGCGCAAATTGACGCGAGCGCACACATCGGACCGCACTGCGTTGTTGGCGAGCGCGTGCGCATGGGCGCGCGAACGGTTTTGCAAGCCGGCAGCTTCGTCGGCGATGATTCCAAACTCGGTGATGACGTCAATTTGTTTCCCAACGTGACTATTTATCCGCGCACGGAAATCGGCCACCGTGTCCGCATTCATGCCAACACGGTGGTTGGTGCGGACGGTTTTGGTTATGTGCAAGACGGGGACATTCACCGAAAAGTGCCGCAGATTGGAAATGTGCTCATCGGCGACGACGTGGAAATCGGCGCGGGCGTGACGATTGACCGCGGCGCGCTCGACTCGACGGTCATCGGCAAAGGCACGAAGATCGATAACCTCGTGCAAATCGCGCACAACGTTGAAATCGGCGAAGGCTGTCTGCTCGTTGCGCAAGCCGGCATTGCGGGCAGTTCCAAGCTGGGCAACTATGTCGTGATTGCCGGACAAGTCGGCATTGCCGGGCATCTGAAAATCGGCAATCAAGTCACGGTTGTAGCGAAGTCCGGCGTGATGAGTGACATTCCCGACGGCGGAAAATGGATGGGAATTCCCGCGCAGCCGGACAAACAAACCAAACGCCAGATGATTGCCATCCAACTCCTGCCGGAACTGCTCAAGCGCGTCGCGAAATTGGAGAAGAAACTCGGCCTGAAACAAAAACGTGGTAAATCAAAACAATGAAATGGAATAGGTTGCAAACAGCGCAGCCTATTATCTGTTAGGCCGCGTGAACACAGCGAATACCACAATAGCGTTGTTGGGGCTTGCTTTCATCGCATCGCTAGTCTTCCGAGCCAGCTTGGCATTTCGGCTTACATTGGGTGGTATTTTTTCCTTTGTGGTGCTCATGATTTTTTCCCCGGCATCGCAGCTTTCATTGCTTTTTTGGCCAGCGGCATTTGGGTTCTTTACGGAGGATTCAACGGTTTGAGAAAGGGTTCCATTGCGATTAACGCGCGAATTAAATTTATGGTTTATACACGTCAGGACAATCCAACCGAGTTTTGGTTTTATGTATTCTTCTTCGTTATCGGCGGGCTTGCTATGTGTGCTTGGGCGATTTATTTCGCCTTCCATTTTCCCATTTTACATTTGTCACATGCAATCATTGCGGCCTAACACTTAGATAGGCTGCAACTGTTGATACGGTCGCGGAGCGACCCACGAAGGTAGCCATGGGATTTATCCCATGGTCAAGATGAACAAAAAGATCATGCGTCGCGGAGCGACGCTTGATAATCACCGGTATGCTTCAACCGTCGCTACGCGACGTTGGTGAACTTGTCTCAATTATCCGTGGAATAAATTCCACGGCTACCATCGAAACATCGCTACGCGATTGAAAAACAGCCAGCAATTTGCCAAGCTCGCCTCATGGCAAACATGTTCACGTCGCTTTATTACCATGTCATTTTCAGCACCAAACATCGTGAGCCATGGATTTCACCTGATATCGAGGAACGCGTTTGGAAATTTCTTGGTGGCATTGCCCGCAAAAACGGCATGAAAGCCTTGTTGATTGGTGGAATGCCGGATCATGTTCATCTGGCACTAGCTTTGCCACCTACACAATCTGTGAGCAAAGCCCTGCAACTGTTGAAAGGCGGCTCGTCCAAATGGATCAAGGATGCCCTGCCGCGAATGCGCGGTTTTGCATGGCAGGACGGATACGGAGCATTCAGCGTGAGCAAATCCAACCTGCCGGAAGTCGTGACGTATATCCAAAGCCAACGCGAACATCATCGGTTGAAAACGTTCCAAGAGGAATTTCTGGCGTTTCTTGTCCGTCACGATGTGGAATACAACGAACGTTATTTGTGGGGTTAATTTCAAGCGTCGCTCCGCGACGTTGATATTTTCTTTCATTTAATCCGTGGGATAAATCCCACGGCTACCATCAAAACATCGCTACGCGATTAGGAAATTTGTCTTTTCATTTCCCGCTCCCGCAACCACGCAAAAATCACCGGCGTGACAATTAAAATGCACGCGAGACTGCTCGCCATGCCGCCGATGATGGGCGCAGCCAGCGGGCGCATGACTTCCGAACCCGGCCGCGCGCTCCACATGATGGGCAGCAAGCTTGCGACAATGGTCACCACCGTCATCACTTTCGGACGCAGCCGCAGCCGCGCGCCGTCCTTCACCGCCTGCAGCAAATCGCCGCGGTCGAACGCGGCGCCGCGTTGCGCGCGTTTCTTTTCCACCGCTTCCTGCAAATAAATCACCATCACCACGCCGGTCTGGATCGCCGTGCCGAACAGCGCAATGTAACCGACCCACACGGCCACGCTGAAGTTGTAGCCCAGCAGCCATTGGAGAAAAACACCACCGGTCAATGCGAATGGCACGGCCAGAATCACGTGCGCCGCCTCCTTGAAGCTGTGATAAACGACATACAGCAGCAGGAAAATGATGAACAGCGCCGCCGGCACGATCATCCGCAGGGTGCGCCCGGCGCGAATCTGGTTTTCATACTGGCCGCTCCAATCAATCGTCATGCCCGGTGGCAATTTGATTTCGCGGGCAACGCGCGACTGCGCTTCCTGCACAAAACCGCCGAGGTCGCGGCCCTCCACATTGGCCTGCACGAAGACGCGCAACCGGCCGTTCTCACTGTCAATTTCGTCCGGCCCGATGACGCGGCGAATGGTCGCGACCTGGCCGAGTTGCACGAATTTTCCGGACGGCGTGGCAACCAGCACGTCGCCGAGACGTTCAATGTCGTCGCGTTCGTCGCGTTGCAACCGGACTTGGATGGGAATCCGTTCGCGACCGGCAATGGCGGTGGTGACATTTTCGCCGCCCAGCCCGGACTGGACAACGTCGAGCACGTCCTGCGCGCGCAGACCGTAGTGCGCCATCGCAAAACGGTTCAATTCGATATTCAAATACGGTTTGCCCTGCATCCGTGAGGCCGCCACACCGACGGCGCCGGGAATTTTCCGGATGACACGCTCGACTTCGAAGGCCTTTTGTTGGATCGCATCCAGATTGTCGCCGAGAATTTTGATACCGACCTGTGCGCGGATGCCGGTGCTGATCATCAAAATCCGGTTTTGGATCGGCTGCAAAAAACCGGGGATATAACCGGGCACTTGCGAAAGCTTTTCGGCCAGCTCGGCGATGAGTTTTTGTTCCGTCATGCCCGGCCGCCATTGTGACTTTGGCTTGAGCATGATGGTGGTTTCAATCATCTGCACCGGAGCGGGGTCGGTGGCGGTCTCGGCGCGGCCCAGCTTGCCGGCAACGGATTCGACTTCGGGTGTTTGCCTGACGACCTGGTCCTGCCACGCCATGATGCGTTTGACCTCCGTGAGCGATACATCCGGCAGCAGCACCGGCATGAAAAGCAGACTGCCTTCGTTCAATGGCGGCATGAATTCACTGCCCATGCCGTGCGGCAGCTTCGCTGCCAGTTGAGGGTTGAAGGTTGAGAGTTGAGACACAATTTTCGACGGCACACCAAAGGCCAGAACCAACGCCGCCGCCAGCGTCATCAACGCCAGCCCCAGAACCGTTTTGCGGAACCGCAATGCCCAGTCCAAAATTGGATCGTAAATGGCCAGCAAAAAGCGCATCAGCAGATTTTTCCCCTCGGCCTGAAACGGCCCGCGGATGAGCATGGCGCACAGCGCGGGCACGAGCGTCACCGCCAGCAGTGTCGAGCCGGCCATTGCGAAGGTCTTCGTGAACGCCAGCGGGCGAAACAATTTCCCTTCCTGCCCGCTCAACGCGAAAACCGGCACGAAGGCGAGGATGATAATCATCATCGCAAAGAAAATCGGCCGGCCAACCTGCCTGGCGGCCACAAGCGTCACTTCCAAAATTTCCGACCCGTTGAGCCGGCGTCCCTTTTCCTTTTCAGCCTGTTCGGCATGGCGAACGACGTTTTCGGTCATCACAATCCCCGCGTCCACAAGCACGCCGATGGCGATGGCGATGCCGGAAAGCGACATGATGTTCGATGAAATGCCGAAGTGGTTCATCAGAATGAACGAAACCAGAATCGAGAGTGGCAGCGGCAAGGCAACGATGAGGATGCTGCGCCAGTGCGCGAGAAAAATGATGACAGTCAGCGTGACAAGGATGATTTCCTCGGTCAGCGAATGTTTGAGTGTGTCAATCGTCCGCGCGATCAATTCACTGCGGTCGTAAAACGGTTTGATGCTGACGCCGGGCGGCAGGCTCGGCGAAATCTGCGCGATTTTTTCCTTCACGTCGTTGATGACAGCCATCGCGTTTTCGCCGGTGCGCATCACGACCACGCCGCCGACGACTTCCCGGCCATCCACGTCCAGCGCGCCGCGCCGGAAATCGCCGCCCATCTGAACACGCGCCACATCCTTCAAATAAACCGGCGTGCTGTTGTTCAGTTGCAAAACGATGTTTTCCAAATCCGTGCTGGAATTCACCAACCCGATGCCGCGAATGACGAATTCCATCCCGTTTTCCTCGATGATTTTGCCGCCGACGTTGAGGTTGCTCTGGCGCACGGCGTCCATGACCATTTGCAGCGTCACACCCAGTTGCCGCATTCGCAGCGAGGAAACTTCGATTTGGTATTGCCGCGCGAACCCGCCGATGCTCGCGACTTCCGCGACGCCGGAAACGGAGTTGAGTTGATAACGCACGAACCAGTCCTGAATGGCGCGCAACTGGCCGAGGTCGTAGCCGCCTTGTGGCGATTGGGTGGGATCAACGGCAAGGTAATATTCATAAACCCAGCCAAGGCCGGTGGCATCCGGGCCGAGTTTTGGCGTGACATTGGCGGGCAGAACGTCGCCGAGATAATTCAGCCGCTCAAGCACGCGTGACCGCGCGAAATAGTTGTCGATTTTGTCGTCGAAAATCACCGTGATGAGCGAAAAGCCGAACATCGAGTTGGCGCGGACGGTTTTCACCCCGGCCATGCCTTGCAAGTTGACAGACAGCGGATAGGTGACTTGATCTTCGACCTCCTGCGGGCTGCGTCCCGGCCAGTCCGCGTAAACAATGACCTGGTTTTCACTCAAGTCGGGAATTGCATCCACAGGCGTCTGGTAAAGTGCGTGGATGCCAAAGCCTGCAAGAAGCACCGCACCGCACACGACAAGAAAGCGGTTGTGCAACGACCATTCGATGATGCGGTTGATCATAAAAATGTTGGTTACCGGCCGTTGGCGAGTTGCGCCTCGGAATCAATCAGCAGGTTGCCGGTGGTGACAACTTTTTCGCCTTGATGCAAACCGTCGAGCACTTCCCAAAATTCGTCGCCGGCGCGGCCCAGCTTCACGGCGCGCAATTCGTAATGGCCGCCGCTGTCATCCACATAAACGACAGGCTGGCCGCCCGGCCAGATCACCGCGCTGCGCGGAATGGTCAGCACGTCCGGCGCGTCCGCGAACACGCGGCCTTCGGCGTAAAAATTATAAAACAGCTTGTGTGAGCCGAAACCGCTGACCTCAATGGGCGGGTCGGAAATTTCCGCGCGCACCTTGGTGCTGTCCGCCGTGTCGTCAAATTTCGCGTCCGCGAATGTCTTTGAGCCATACAGTTTGATTTGCGCCGTGAAAGTTTTATCCGGCACGGCCGGCACGGTCACTTCAACGGTCTGGCCGATTTTCAGCCACGGCAAATCGCGCTGGTAGGCGTCGAACTCGAACCATGCCTGCGTCCATTCATTCCATACAATGCTGCCTGCGACGCGCAATGTGCGGCGCAGCATGCGACGTTCCACCGTCCCGGTCTGGACGTGAACGGCAGTGACGCTGGAGGCGTTGAGGGTGATTCCGCCAGCGGTGGAATTCGTGCCGCCTTCATCGGCGTAAATCGGCACCAAATCCATTCCACAAATCGGGCATTTGCCCGGTTTGTCCGATTTGATCCATGGGTGCATCGCGCTCTGGTAATAAAGGATCTTTCGTCCGGCGGGCACCGTGGCACCCGGCGTGGATGGTGTTCGGCGGGAAACCGTCCACCACGCACCCGCGCCGACAATCGCCGCGACGAGGACGATGAAAATGATTTTGGATTTCATATATTTCCTTCGGGTCAACGGCACGCTCCGGGCGAACAGCAGCCCGGCATCATCGCTGCCGGCAGTTTGTTGGTGTTCACCGCCACCGGCGGGGTGTTTGTGCCTTTTGCTGTTTCATAAACCGGCTGCAACGCCATGCCGCAGACGGGGCAATCGCCGGGCTTGTCCGCCTTGACCGACGGATGCATCGGGCAGGTGTAATACAGGATTTTGCGACCGGCGGATGTGGCATCCGCCGCCACTGAGCGGCGCGGCGCAAACCACAGGGCACTGCCGCCGAGAACAGCGGCCAAAGCGATAATCAAAATGGTTTTCGTTTTCATAATTTCAATTGTTTTCTTTTTAATTGCCGCTGTTTGTGCGCAGACGGCTGAATCAAAGGCATTTCACGGGCACAAAATTCCGTGGAGCAAAAGGAAACACCGGGGTGCGCCGACTCAAGGCACACTACGGGCTTGGAAAGAAATGAATCAGATGAGCCGGGCGCAATCCCGCGCGTAAAGCGGTGCGCCTGTCACTGACGACGGCGAGAGAGTGGTGAAAGAAATTGGATGCGTTTCGTTATTCAGCAAAGTCCAGGCTAAAGCGTGTGGAGCGAGAAGCAAAAACTGGTTTTGACTGCCGGACTGCGTCGGAACCGCCGGCGTGGGTTGGGAATCAGGCAATGATTTCGCCGCACAACAATTCATCTTGCCACCGCAATGGCAACAGGCGTGGTTCTGTTTGACACAGGGCGGCGCCGCTTGCGCCAAAAGAAACGGCGCCCCCGCGAGCAGGAAACTGCAAATGATGGCCAACGCCGTTTTCATGTTATAACTGTGGCATCAGGGAACGCTTCCCGCCACAGAATTATTAATCTTTTACGATTAACTTTTGGTGTCCTTTTTGTCGGCCTCACGGATTTTCTTGATGTATTTGGCAGGGTCCTTGTCGAAGATGCTTTTGCAGCCTCCACAGCAAAGTTTGACCTCTTGTCCTTGATACACAAAAACCAAAGGCTTGCCCATCTCGCCAAGTTTGTCGCCGGAGACAGGACAGGTGGTCAGTAGGTCTGGTTTCGGCGGTGTGGAAGCCGCCGAATTTGTGTCTCCCGCCCGGCCGGTCAGCGGCATGGCGAGGAAGGGAATGGTCAGCGTAAGGGCCGCAAGCATTTTCAATGTTTTCATAGTAACTTTCAGCATGATGTCATCCATTATACACCAGACTGCGAAAAAACCCTCAAAAAAAGTTTTCGCGGGATTTTCCGCAACGTAGCGATGACAGTACCCCCATCAACGATGGCAAGGCCCCGCTCACCTGCAATCGGCTAATTGAACTCGAACCGCTTGCATATGCTGAGGCTCCTTTAACCGAGGCACTAAAACGAAGCTTACATGTGCGCCTGGAACTATTTTACTATTTTCTTGTGAAGAAACATTGTCAAAGTGAAAGAAAATAGAATTCTCCTTTTTGGTTTTAACAAAACCAAAGCGCCGCGCTGGCTCCACTTTATCAATCACCCCTCGGAAAACTGGTTGTGAAAGTTTGGTTATCTTTATAGCGTCAAAATCTTTTTTAGGTTTTCGTCCCGTCGCAACTTCAAATTCCACAGCATCATAAATCACCACAGAGTCGCGCTCCCAAACTTCACTTCCATGCAAGAAATAAAATTGCCGCGTCTCGTTGCACCAAATCGATCCAATTTGTCGTGAAGAATCAAAGAGCATTATCACACCCTGTAGACACTGCCCCTTTAAGGCTTCGTATAAACGCATCCGCATTTTAATTGGAAGTTCTTTATTATCTCGAATTATTTTTATTAAATGACCTCGAAAAAGATGGCCGAGACTGAGTCTTGCAATTTGTTTGAGCGCAAATCTTACGCATTCTTCTTTTTCAGATTTTAGCAACCCCATAAAATAGCTGTGGAATCCCGGCGCAGCTGTGAGGACTTTCTCATCTATCTCAATGTGGGTGGCGAGTTGTGAAGTCGCAAGTTGCTCCAGCGAAACCTCATTTTTAGAAAGCATATCAAAAATCGCTGAACTTATCTGATCTCTTTCGAAAGTTGCCAGTGCGTTGAGCGCTAGATGTTGTTCGGATGCACTGCCCAAAAGACATTGGCCGATGAGAATATGCAATGCGGTCGCGTCTTTGATTGTGGCCAATTTTAAGGCTGCGCTAAAACGAAGAGGATTAAATTCTTCAGAGATTATTTCACGCAGAAAGGCGCAGTGTTTTTCCGCATTAACCAAGGAAAAGAGTTTTTTAAGTCCCTTTGTTCCCAAATGAAGACTAAACGGATTAATTTCTCGCAATGCAATCGCAGGATCAAAAGCACAAGCTACTTGTAAAGTAGCTGTTGAAGGCATTCCCTCACAAAGTTTGATGGCTTGCTCAATATCGTCAGTAGAAGATATATCCTCAATAATACGGAACCAAAGTTCTAAAAGCTGTTCTCTTTTAGAGTTATTGGCCATCAATTTCTCAAAAATAGCAGGATCGAGAAGTATACGATAAAGCAAAGTCTTTTCACAAAAGCTAAGTCCATTCAATACCTTGTCATAATAATAAACTCCAAAAAACGGGAGTTTGTTACACAAAAGACGAATTGCAGTTTCATCACAAAGCACCGAAACAGCTCCTACCACTTCGCGAATGTTCGTTTTCGTCCAAGTTTGCCGAACAATATCCGCACAAGTTCTTTCCAAGCATTCAGCTGCGCAGTGCCTTACAAATTCAAATAACTGGGGGAATTCTAATCTCAAAGAGGCAACGGATTTTGCCGCCAACAACAAATTGTTTTGACATAGGATTTTTATCAGATTTTCCTTCTGGGGCAAAAAACCTGCCATTAAAATGATGGGTTCTTCCCATCTTGAATCCTCCATAAGTTTTGTCACTGAATTGGCATCCAGCATGAAAAGTCTTGTAAGCTCCAATGCAGCAAAAAATTCTTGGATTAACTCATGGAAAAAGCGCACCTCATCACGTTCAGTTCGTGTAAGCAATCGATTTTCTACTAACTCCTGAAACAAATCATTAGCACCAACGTTGGGAGAAAGCTGAATTAACTTTTCACGTATAAGTTCAATAGCAACCGGTTTTAATACGATCACGTTGCCTGCCTTGCGCATTTGGAAGGCAAGGTGAGATAATACATCTTTTTTTGTTTCGACGTTGGTAGAACGAGTTTTTTTTTCACGACTGAGAATCCATGAAATAAATCGCATCAGCATCTGCCCACGGTTTTGCGGAATATCGCCTGAGCCAGCAACTTTACTGAGCATTCGCAACAGCAGAGGGTTGCGCGCCCATTCCATAAGCTGCGAGTTGTTTTTGAGCGTTGCAAACAGTTTGCGGCCCCATTGAGGGTCGGCAAATGATAAAATGAGGAAACGTTCAATCTGCGTGTCGTTTAATTCTTGAAGTTCGAACGTCGGAATTTCAAACAAGTTCTGATAACCAGATTTTCTCGAAGAGAGAATCACTTTGGGCTTTGGCCATTTTTTGAGAAGATTTCTGAGATCAATCAGTGCTTCTTGCTGCAATGGAGCTGCGATTTCGTTCAACCCATCGAAAAAGAGTGTGAGCTTCCCATCATTCAGAAATTTCTCCACCTCATCAGTGCTGATACCAAGTTCGCTCTCGACCAAGTCGAGAAACCGGAAAGTTCGAGAATAACGGTTCGCTTCAATGAACACAGGAATCGGCAAGTCAACTGAAGGATCCAAAAGGAGCTTTTGGGCTTGTTCTAAGACTAGCCGCTGAAGGGTAGTCGTCTTTCCCCCGCCACCACCGCTAATCACCGCCAAACGTTGAAATTCTTCTACGAATTTTGAAATTGGTGCTCTTCGTCGAAGATTTAATGGTTTCAATTCGCTAGTCTGATCGGAATCTTCGGAGGTCTGTTTTGATTTCTCAAAATCATCTTCCTCACCCTTCGACGATAAATCAAATTCACATTCGACAGCGATAGGCTCCAGCACGCCAATATCTGCCATGAATTCCTCCTCCTGCCCTTCCAGTTCAATGTATTGCCTTTCCCACGACCGAAAGGCTTCAACGACTTTTTGGAGATAGCGATATTGCGGATAGATCGTTTGCTCGATGAGCTGACTGTTATCCTCGACTGCCAACAGATAGGACGCCAGTACCGTTCTCGCTAGCGCGATAGTTTCGGCCAGCGAATAGTCCTGTGCACGATGCACGTTGTTGCGAACCTCGCGCGCTTTGCCGTAAATCGCACCTTTGGTTCCTCGGGAATCTATGATGGGAGCAAGCAGGTCGGCAGCGGATACACCTGCTTTGGTTTTGCCAACCAAACCGCGGACAAGGTCGGCCAAGGTCGTGTTTACAAGCCCAACGTAATTGGCACCGTCACCACTCCAGCGGAGTGCGTCGCCTCTGTAGCGAAGGAATGCAATCTTCTTGAGAAATGACTCGAACGTGGCTGCCAACCTCTCCACGCAATCTGGCAGGGACCTAACCGCCAAGTCCTCGGCCAACAGAGGCTCGACAGCGTTCCAGAAAGTGGATTCGAGCCGATCGACTGTGGGTTCATCAACCGGGAATGCGAGAAAATCACAGAGGGCTTTTGCTAGCCTTTGTGGGTCGGTGAAACGATACATTTGGCCCGGGTTTCCTGGCTTCTCAATTTCAGCGAGTTCGTGTTTGACGAACTTCTTAAGCCGTTCATGTGAGAGCGTCGTTTCCATTCGATTCTGACCCGCAAAGGAATGGGGATTATATCACAATGGGAATTCGGAGTCGAAACGAATTCTGGAACAATGTAATACGTGTTTTTAAATGTTTTCAGCGTCGGAGGATGGTTCGTCTCTAAAATTCCTGCGGGATTTCCAACCCGCCGGGGTAAGACAGATACAACCAATCGGCGGCGCGAAACAAAGCGCCGCCAAAAATTGAAAAACAAAACATGAAAACACAAATACTCCTCACAACCATCGGCGCGGCAGTCCTGGCCGCGATAACCATCAACGCCAGCGACATTGCGCTTTCCCCGCGTGCCGCAGCCAACCAAATCAAGAGCGTTTCCGGCACCACCGTGGTTCAGGCCGCACCAGCGACGGGAATTGCCCTGTCGCCGCGCACCGCCGCTAACCAGACCATCACCGTCGCCACTGTGGCTAACGACGTGAATCCGACTATGAACTGTCGTAACATGACCGCCAGCCCGAAGGCGATTCAAGCTTGCACCGGCAATCCCGCCAACATGTCGGGATGCCACATGTCAACAGCGGCAAAGAGCACAACGCCATAAAACCATCAGCCGGGTTGTCCCGGCACAACAAAGCCAGTAAACTATGGACGGCGGACAAAATCTCCGCCGCCCCAAATCCGATGAACAAAGAAAATATCAATCCGGCTGACGCCAAACTCAGCATGCTCCTGCGTGAATCGCGCATTGCTCCGGCGTTGCCACCGCGCTTTCAGGAAAATGTCTGGCTACGAATTGAAGACGCAGCCGCATCTTCCAAGTCCATTGGCAGCGTTGCCTGGCTGGACGCGCTTGCGGCCTTGATGCTGCATCCGCGACTCGCATTTGCCAGCGTCGCTGCCTTGGCGCTCGCGGGCGTTTTGTTGGGCACATATCAAGGCACGCAAGTCGCACAACAGGATGCACAAGCGCGTTATCTCGCCGTCGTCGCTCCCAATCCACTGCGTTAATGCATGAATCGCTCGCTGATCATCGTGTTGGGCGCACTGGCCTTGGGCGTGGCGGTCTTCGCAGGCTCATACTTTGTCAGCCAGCGGGCTTGTGTGATGGGCATGACGAATCCGGCGGATGATTTGAGCTGGTTGCATGATGAATTTCATCTGAATGCCGCCGAAATGGCGCGCATCCGGCAATTGCATGAGGGATACATGCCGCAATGCGCAAAAATGTGCGCGCTTCTCGCCGCGAAGAAATCCGAAGCCCAAGCGGCGCTGGCCGATGGCACCAACGTCACTGCCAACGCGCAAAAGAAACTGACCGAACTCGGCGAACTCCGCGCCCAATGCCAGGCGCAAATGCTCCGGCACTTCATCGCCGTCAGCCAGGCCATGCCGCCGGAACAAGGCCGCCGTTACCTCGCCGAAATGCAACGCCTCACGCTCGGTTTCCATGAAGAAATCGAGAAATCCATGTCTCCCGCCTCCGGCCATGAGCATCACCAACACTGATGCCCATGACCGGGCCGACATGGAGCGATTGATCGCCGGTCACGATACGGCGCTCAACGACCTGATGGAACGCCACGCAACACCCGTCTTCCATTTTCTCTGCCGCAGGGTCGGCAATGAGGACGATGCGAATGATCTCGCGCAGGAAACCTTCGTCCGCGTCTTCCGCGCCCGCGCCAGTTTTCGGACGAACGAAAAATTCTCCACCTGGCTTTACACCATTGCCGCCAATCTGGCGCGCAACCATTTCCGCTGGCGCGCGCGGCATCCCAACATCTCGCTCGAAACGGAAATCGGCGAAGCGGAACAGACGCTTGGCGGCACACTTCCGGCGAATGATCCGGCGCCAAGTGAACAAGCCCTCGCCACTGAACGCGCCACTGCCGTTCGGATTGCGGTCAGCAAATTGCCGGAGGATTTGCGTGAAGCGATTGTGTTGTGCGAATGGGAGGAACGCAGCGTAGCCGAAGCAGCGGCGATTCTTGAGACAACGCCGAAAGCGGTTGAATCTCAATTGTATCGCGCCCGACAGATTTTGCGCGAACGATTGAAGTCGTGGTTGTAACCGGTATGTAGGACAGGCTTCCAGCCTGTCTCTAACTTCATATTTCAAATAATGGAGACAGGCAAGATGCCTGTCCTACACTATTTCGGCTTCAACTGCGGGAACAGAATCACGTCGCGGATGCTTTCCTGGCCGAGCAGCATCATGCAAAGACGGTCAATGCCCACACCCATGCCGCCCGCCGGAGGCATGCCGTGTTCGAGCGCGACAAGAAAATCCTCGTCCAGCTTTTGCTGCTCGCCGCCCGCCTGATGCTCCAGCCGTTCGCGCTGCTCGATGGGATCGTTCTGCTCCGTGTAAGCGGGCGCAATTTCCTGACCGTTGATGCAGCACTCGAAGACTTCAACGGTCGTCGGGTCGTCAGGCGAAAGTTTGGCGAGTGGAATCAATTCCTTCGGCGTGTGCGTCACAAACGTCGGGTTGATCAATGTCGGCTCAATCAATTTCTCAAAGACAGCTTGGGTAACTTCAAAGTCTTCGTAGTCCTTTGCGATTTCCGCGCCGAGTTTGACTGCGCGCTCGTGCCGTTCCTTTGGTGAAACGTCAAACCAATCCGCGCCCGCTTTTCCACGCACAAGATCCTTGTATTTCACACGCTCCCAGTTCGGCGTGAGATCAATTGTTTTGGTGACCTTGCCTTGAGCGTCTTTGGTTTCGATTTTCAGCGTCCCCAAAACTTTCTGCGCGACATGGCAAACCATGCCTTGCATGAGTTCCATCATGCTCTCGTAATCGCCGTAGGCCTGATACGCTTCGAGCATGGTGAATTCGGGATTGTGTTTCCGGGAAAATCCCTCGTTGCGGAAAATGCGGCCAATCTCGAACACCTTGTCCACACCGCCGACCAGCAGGCGCTTGAGATAAAGTTCCAACGCAATGCGCAGATAAAAATCGCAGCCGAGCGCGTTGTGATGCGTCTTGAACGGTTGCGCCGCCGCCCCGCCCGGAATCGCCTGCATCATCGGCGTCTCGACTTCCACAAAGCCGCGCGAGTGCAGAAAATTCCGGATCTCGGCGATGATTTGGCTGCGCTTGAAAAAAACATCCTTCACTTCCGGGTTCGCCATCAAGTCGAGATAACGCTGGCGGTAGCGGATTTCAGTGTCGGCGAGCCCGTGCCATTTCTCCGGCGGTGGACGCAGCGCCTTGGCGAGAATCGTGAAGCTGGCGAGCTTGATGGAAATTTCGCCGGTTTTGGTTGTGAATAAATGTCCGCGCGCACCGATGAAATCACCGAGGTCGAGATGCCGGAAGATGTCGAATTGCTCGTCGCCAAGAATATTTTTCTGCGCGTAAGCCTGGATGCGCCCGCTCTGGTCGCGCACGTCAATGAACATGCTTTTGCCCATCTCGCGGTGCGCGGCAATGCGACCGGCAACGGCCACTTCGCGGCCTTCGGCGTAATTGTCACGCGCCTGCCGGCAGGTTTCGCCGGGCGTGAATTTATTTTTGAACGGGTCAATGCCCTTGGCGCGCAACGCGGCCAGTTTGGCTTTGCGTTGTTCAATCAATGAATTCGTGTCGTCCATACGGCGTCAGTTCAGAGTTCCGGCAGTTAATCAGGAAACCGGCTTCTTTGCACGCAATTAACATTGAACCGGCACGACGGCCTTTCCACACTGACCAAAACCCATGGGCGCACAATGGAAACAATCCGGACGCGAAATCAACGCGCAGAAAAAAGGCCAGATGGTCGTCAAGCTGGCCCGCGAAATCATGGTCGCGGCCAAACTCGGCGGACCCGACCCCGACCTCAATCCGCGCCTTTTCGCCGCCGTCGAAAAAGCCAAGAAAGCTTCCGTTTACAGAGAAACCATCGAGCGCGCCATCAGAAAGGGCGCCGGACTCGACACGGAAAAGGTCAATTACGAACTGGTCACCTACGAAGGGTTCGCGCCGCACAAAGTGCCGGTCATCGTTGAGTGTCTCACCGATAGTCGCAACCGCACCGCGCCGGAAATCCGCAATTTGTTCAAGGCCGGCTCGCTCGGCCAGCCGGGCAGCGTCGCGTTTTTCTTCAATCATCTCGGGGTCATCGAAGCCACGCACACCGACGCCAACCGCGATGCCGAAGGCGATGCCATTGAAGCTGGCGCGCAGGAGATCGAACCGCTTGAACCCGACGAAGTTCCCGCTGGACAGAAGGGCGCGCGGTTTTTGACGGAGATCAAAGACCTCGACCACGTTTCCAAGGCGTTGAAGGCCGCCGGTTGGAACGTCATCGCCGCTGAAATTCGTTACATCGCCAAGAATTTTCCCGAAATCAGCGAAGCCAATCGCAAACAAGTCGTGGACTTCCTCAACGCCCTCGACGATCACGATGATGTGCATCGCGTGTATGTGGCGATGAAGTAATCCGACACCAACGGGTCGGCGGTCGAAAAGCCAAGATTATTGTCACTCGTCCACTGTATGGAGGCGCGGGATGTGTCCATGACATGCCAGCGACAAACGGCAGGAATGACTTCAAAAACTGTAACTCAACCCTATGGTTATAAACACTGATTTGCTGAGATCCAACTGCACCGCCTGACCGCCAAAGTTGTGTTCATAAGTGCCCAGGCATTGGTATTGCACGCCACCCTCGGCGTTCCAGTGTTCCGATAATTGCCACGATACCTTCGCGCTTAAGTAGCCGCCCCAGAGCAAACCAAGGTCGCTGCCGCCGCCGGAATCAACCGTCGTGCCAACGCCAGCAATGGAAACAGTTTCCTTCCAGGACGCCGAGCCATCCACCAGTGCCATCGCCAGGCCGCCGGAAAACCACAAATCCACATTCCGGCCGAGTGGATATTCGGCATATGGCCCCAGCCGGAAACCCCAAATGTCTGCGTCGTAATTTCGCTGATCCACAATGGTCGCACCGCCAGGAATAAGCGCGGTGGTCGAACTAATGGGCGTAGAGCCAAGCACGAAGCCCGGCCCATTGAAACTGCCCTGATAGGAAGGCGGTGTCAGCGGTGGAGTTGTGCCAGGGGTAAACGGGTAGGCATCGGTCAAACGGCTGACATTTACGGAAAAGGCGCTGTTGTCTTTCAATGAAAGATTCATGTAGTTCACCGCCGCCTCGAGGCCGTAACGCAGCTTGTCTCGTTTGCCCAGTTCGCGGTCGTAGGTAAATTCAAAACCGCATTGCGGGTCATCTTCATCAACGCCCGTAGCGGATGGTGTATCCGCCACGACGGTGGAACGGTGCATAGCAATTGTATTGCCGGTAATTTGGCCGGGCTGGTCATAACCCCAATACCAGGTTTGGCCACCGGCGTTGCCGCTGACATCGGTGAGGACGTAGCCGTCATCGTAATTATATCGGTCGCCATCCGGGGCGGTGCGTAGCGGCATGGCCAGAGACAGGCTGCCGGCACGCTCGAATTTAGCCGAGATATTCAGACCGAATCGCGCATTTAAACTGAAGCGATTCAACTGGTTCGTATCCGATTGCTCCGCCGAAACGACTGCCGGGACCAGCAAAGCCAATGTGACCAGGGTGGGCAATATGGAAGAACGGTTGTTCATATCCGTATCGAGGATTAAGGCGCGGCAATGACCCGGTAAAACCGGCTGGTCATTGAGAGCGGCTTGCTGTCGGTCTTGGGCGGGCCATCGTCATACCATTGGGTGCTTATTGCGTTGGCGGTGATGGAGGGCGTGGCGACTTTCCATGTCAGGTTGTTGTCGCTGTAAATAATTGTATAAGTCTCCCCGGGAGTCGTCGAGAACTCGATCACGATGCGCGTGTCGCCCACGATGCGCGTGTCCAGAAAAATCCGGTTGATAACAACGCCGTTTGTGCCGGGCGAACCGGAATTCGGCGGCAGAATCGCAATCGCCGTCAAAACGTTCGCGAATGGCAGCCTGTTTTGATCGTAAAATTCCAGCGTGAAACTGACTGTGTTGCCTGGATCCAACGGGAAATTGTATTGCACATAGGGTATGCCGTTGGTGATGCCCGTGGCGTTGTAAAGCGTCACACCACTGCGGAGTCCATCGACCAGCAAACGCACTCCGGCAACTGTCACATTGCCGGTGTTGGTCACGGTCACCAGCTCTTCAAACAATCCGGTCTGTGGATTGAAGACGGGCGCACCGGAGATGAGGAGCGCAAACTGCGCCAACGCAATGGTTGTCTGGACTTGTGACGCTGGCGACGTGCCGTTGTTGTTTGTCAGATTCGGATCAAGCGTGTCGGAAGTGGCGAAGGCGATGTTCGTGAAATTGCCGCCCACGGCGGAAACCGCCGTCACCATGAAATTGCTCACGGCATTTTTGGCCAGACTAATCGCAGGCCAGCTTACCAGGTTGTTTGAAACTGTCGCCGACGGAGTTGCGCTGACAAAAGCAAATCCGGCAGGCAATTGATCCGACACCACGACGTTGGTCGCTGTCGAAGGACCGCTGTTGGTCACGGTCACGGTGTAAGTGAAATTTGATCCGGCAAAGCTGAAGGCCGGACCGCTCTTCCCTATGCCCACATCCGCCAACAGCGTCACGCCCGTCACCACCGGCGGCGTCACATTGTTTGTCGGATTCGGGTCGCCCGTCGGTGAACTCACGCTCGCCGTGTTCGTCAGACTCCCGCTCGCCGGC
>Ga0187873_1001311_pt1 | contig 21012 bp, 21 predicted proteins | sample June2016WEW_16_1_2_FD_133012 | JGI IMG/M metagenome (GOLD analysis project Ga0187873, IMG submission 133012) | Peatland microbial communities from SPRUCE experiment site at the Marcell Experimental Forest, Minnesota, USA - June2016WEW_16_100 | ecosystem: Environmental > Terrestrial > Soil >...
CAATTCTTGCCACTTCCGGTGTAGCGGCGCTTCTGCGAAGCGCCGAATTCTCTCGGAAAATCAACGGCCCGCGCCTCGCAGAAGCGCGGCTACAACAATAAACACCATTTGGGCAACACGCCCTGTAGGTCTGACCCCGTGACGACGCTATACGATATTCGCCACGCCGGGGCTACTGCTTTTGCAGAGTGAATTGGATCGTCGTGGTACCACCGGTACATCCCGCCGAGGAACAGGTCACAGTGTAGGTCACCGTGAACGCGTCGTCGGCGAACGGGGAGTAGCTCACGTTCTGAGTGCAGCCCGGCTCGCTGACGCTCGCCACCGCGGCGTTGAAAGCCTGTACCAGTATCTTCGAGAAGGTCTTCAGGTTCGTCATCGGGAACGTGCCCAATGACGCGGAAGGAACGGAGTACCCGGGAGTAGTTGTGCAATTCCCGCCGCTGCAACACGTGATGCTGGCGATACTCCACGAGTAGGTCATCAGGTAGGTTCCCGTGGGGAGGTCTTGGGGGAACCCTGCAGGCAGTCCCGCCACCGGCTTCCCACCGTAGTTGTAAAGTTCCCGGCTACAGCACTCGACCGGGCAGCCGCAACCGGTCACACTGACGTCAGCACCGCCCTGGGTCGATCCCATTGTGATGTGAATCTCCCCCGACGAGGAGATCGAGTAGTCTGCGATCACTCCCGGAGCCGCCTTGATGGAAACATTCGCGTCCGTGCATTCCGGAGGAATGGCAAACGCCATGGTAACCAGCGCGCCGGCTTTGAGGAACCCCGCACTATTATTCGGCGTAACCTCCTCCAGAAGCGGCCTTCCCGCGAGATTCGCAAGTTTCTGTAGCGACTTGGCGGCGCTGGCGAGTTTGCTCACTGCCGACTTCTCGGTCCACTTGGAGTTGTCGAGGTAGCTCTCCAAGCCAACGAGCTGTTTGTCCGCCGCGTCAATCTTCTTCCCGAACTTCACCGGATCGAAACCAGAAGACGAGAGAGCCGCCTTAGCCTCATTCAGCAAGCTCTCCGCAGTATCGAGCGCGGAGACTGCACTCGCCGAGTCGCCCCCACTGGCGGCAACGCCAGCTGCAACGATTTGGTCGACGCTGGCCCACATGGCATCGGCGACAGCATTGGTCGCCGCCGGTGCGGGCGTGGCCAGCATCATCGCTGCCACCACCGCCACGAAAATCGGAAATACGCATTTCCATTCGAGTCTCCTACCCGACTGTATGAATTCCACATTCATTCTCATTTCGGTATCCTTTATCCAGCGTAGTCTTTCACGCGGTTTGAACCGACATTTCCCATATGACCTTGATTTAGCAGTTGTTATGCCTGTTTGTGGCGTCCTTTACAATTTGATCTGCCAGTTTTCAGGGCATCGGTCTTCATAGGCTCGACCGGTGGCTGGTCTATTGATTCTCCATTCGACAATCGGCCGCGAGTCGGTCGCAACTAGCGCGTACGGCGGCGTGCGTTAGCCTGCTTATTGCACCAGTGCCAGTGTGCTGGTTCAATAAGCACCTCAAGACAGATGGAGTGGGAACTCCATTTGTCAGAGGCCGACAACACAGAGTGCGTTGTCGGGGTGCACCCCGACAATTGGCTCGAGATCCCAATTGTCGGCCCTGCGGGCGCGTGTTGCACGAAGGCTCGTGCAACATGCGGGTTAGCCGCGTCAAGCCGAAAACGCAATTTACAAACCTAGCACGACGGCGTACTCTGAGCCCAAGTTCAACGGAGGAGTGTCATGGCTATCAAGAAGGAACTGTCCGTCGTCCTGCCGAATCGTCCGGGGGCTCTCGCTGACCTGACTGCCGCACTCGCCAAGGCGAAAGTGAATCTTCTCGCGGTCGACGGTTCGGGAGGATTTGAGTACAACATCGTTCGTGTCGTGCCCGATAACACGCGAAAGACCAAGGCTGTGATCAAGCGTTACGGGCTGGATGTCGGCGAGACCAACGTCGTCTGCGTATCGGTGAAGGATGAACCGGGCGCTCTGGCCGACATCGCCGGCAAGCTCGGCCGCGCCAAGATCAACATCGATTATCTCTACGCCACCGGCGGCACACACGGTGGAGAGGCATTGCTCGTCTTGCACTCTGCCGATAACAAAAAAGCGGCCAGACTGCTGGGTAGCCTGTAGCCGCGAATCTCATTCGCGGCCCGGGCTTCGCCGCGAAAGCCGAGCTTGCGAGACATGCGCAGCGAATGTTTCGCGGCTACAACGTCTCCCTCGCTCGTGCAACGGCGACAACAGACGATGCTCGTGCTGAGTTTCTCAGCCCGGTTCATGTCGTCCTGTGCGCGATCCATTCCGTGTGGAACCGCGCAATGCGTTGTGCCGACTCCCGGAGGCGCTGTGCGGCAATCCTGCCCTGCTCCGCTGCCTTCATGAGAGCTTCGTGTGCCGCGAGCGCCTTCTCTGCACTGTGGCATACGAGGATCACGTCAGCGCCTGCGCGGCACGCTTCGACAACGGCGTCTTCAAGCGAACCGAGTTGTGCGATTGCGCCCATTTCCATATCGTCGGTCAAGATCAATCCCGCGTAGCCCATCTGCCCGCGCAGCAGCTTGGTCATCACGTTGCGCGACACCGACGCGGGGACGGGCTTCGGGCCGTCGAACGCAGGATAATGGCCGTGCCCGACCATGATCATGTCGAGCCGTCGAATCCACGTCGCGTACGGCAGCGCATCCTCGTGCAGGATTTGTTCGCGTGAACGCGTGATCGTCGCCGGATTCTCGTGTGAATCGAGCGTCGCACCACCGAGTCCGGGAAAATGTTTGGGGCATGCGGTTACGTTTTCGCGCTCCATTGCGTCGAGGAACGCGCCCGCCCAGTGGATCACTTCGTCTGCGGTGCGCCCCCAGCAGCGTTCGCGCAGTGCGTTGTCCGTCTTCTCGTCAAACAGTTCGAGATCGAGCACGGGCGCGAAGTTCACGTCGATGCGCAACTGGTGCAGCCAATGCCCGATCATTCTCCCGAAGTCCTCGACCTTATCGAGCACTCCTGACCGTTTGAGTTGCGGAATCGTCGGGATTTCGCCGATGATGTCGCGCAAACGATTCACGCGGCCGTTCTCCTGATCGATGGCCACGAGCGGACGAAACGGAAACTCGCGTTGAATAGCACCGCAGAAGTCACGAAGCTGCGCTGCAGATTCGACGTTGCGCGCGAAGAGCACGACGCCACCAGGCCGGACGGTGTTGAGCAGGCGGCGGTTGGCAGGCGTGAGTTCGGTGGACGCCAGCCCGATGAAAAGGTGTTGCCCAATTTGCGGAAATGCTTTAGACATCGGCATCAGAAGGTCAAAGTGAGATGGTCGTCGTGTTCGCGGCTGTTTTTACCATGTCACCGCGCGCGATTGCATCTCAAATCCTCGGAGGCACGCGATGAAGGTGTTCAAGGAACTGACGATCGTCACACCGAACAAGCCGGGCAAACTTGCCGAAGCGCTCAGGGCAGTGGCAAGCGCGAGGGTGAATCTCATCGCCATCGACGCGTCGTCTGGCTATGACCTGAACATGGTCCGCCTTGTAACTTCCGGCCCGCAGAAGGCGCGCAAGGCGCTTGAGAAACTCGGCTACAACGTCACCGAGGCCACTGTGCTCGGTGTTACGATCTCCGATAAGCCTGGCCGACTCGCAAGCATTGCTTCGATCTTTGCCAGGTCACATGCGCACATCGAGTACATGTACGCGTCGGCAGTCGCGCACGACCAGCAAGTGATGGTTATCGTGCATGTGGCGAATCCGATCAAGGGCGAGCGGGCACTGCGGGCGGCGAAGGTCATCTGAGAAGGCGGCGGAGACGCTGAAGTTGGCAATGGTCAGACGCATGATGTCCTTTGAGCAGGGTTGCCCTCCGTCCATCAATGCTTCCGAACGGCAAACCGATCAGCGACTTCCGAGTTTAACGGTGGATGTTCCGTGGTCTTGGCAACCCTGGCTGATGGGCACGTCAGTTTGGCTCAGCCAACCCGCCCCTCATCCTTCGGGGACTCAGGACAGGCTCTTAATCCTTTGCCGCACACGACAGCAGCGTCTCGCGGACTCGGCTCCCCCGCGAGCGGGGAAAGGGTCAGGGTGAGGGTTGTGGCTGCTGCCTGCGAGATGGTTGACCGCCTGAAATGATCGCGCGGCGAGAGCGGCTGACCGCTCTTCATTCCTCGTTCTGCACCCCCAAAAAACTTGTAAGGCATATTTTTGCTGGCTTCGACGGGCATGGACAGTGGCATCTAAGGTGCTAATGTAAAAGCAGATAGAGCAAACGATGACGTCCATAACGGCCAATTGCAGAGACCAACTCACCGCTGAGGATTTTCGGGCCATCGGAGTCACGCTGGCCAAAGACCCGCAAAAGATGGCCTCCATGACCGCGTTACTGACGGACCCTGCTGCGCGTGACGCGGCACTGGAAAGCGAGCAGCTTTTCCGTGCCTTGCTCGAATCTCCAGAATGCATGGCTGTGTCGCCGCGACTCTATTTTTACGTGCTGACACGGCGTTTGCTTTCCGAGTTTGATCGTGAGATTGCGGATTACATCGCCAGTCTGCTTACCGCATTCTTGGATGTGCGACGGCTGCGCGCTTTGCCGCACCTGCCCGGCCAATGCACGGATTATGTCGCCGACATGTTGGCGGCGCTGACGGCAGCTTCTTCTGAAATTGAATTTCACGTCCGCGTCCATGTCGGCAACTACTCGTTGTTCATGTCTGGAATCTTTCCCGAACACTTACGGTACCGGGCGGCTGTCCGTGGCGCACCCGACATTTCCTTCTACGAAGAAGTTGGCAGCACAAACTACCGGCTCGCCTCCGGTCACCGCTTGGCGCATCGCCATGCGCTGGCTGACGTGTACCGCACCATTGCCGATCGGTTTTCGGAGGTTCGGCGCGATCTCAATCGTCTGTCCGACGAGTTGCTCTGCATTGAGCCTGTCTGGAGTCCGGCGCAATGACCCTTCTTCGCGAGATTCAGTTGCTGCTGGAGCGCACCTACGGGCGCACGGGGATCAACATGGAGCAATTCCTTCTGAGCCTGCAGCGGGGCGAGGTGCTGGCTTCCATGTCGGGAGCGAGCGCCGCGCAGATTTCTGATTTGGGCCGGGTATTCCTGCGGGTTGCGGAAGGCAAGCTGCGGATGGGCATCTATTATGATCCCCGCGTGATTGAGGCGCTGGAGGCAAACAATCCACAGTACAGCCTCAACGATGAAAACGTTCTGCCATTCATGGTCTTTCTGGAGGAATTGGACCACGCGGTGCACGCCGCCCTCAAATTCCGCGAAGGCAAGCGCGACATCACCGCTGAAACATTCGTCCGCGACCTGGAGCTGCAAGCCAAGATCGACACGTATCTGATCCTGCAAATGTACTGCGCGTTCTTCAATACGCCGAAGCGGCTGACGGATGCTGACCGCCGCTGGCTGAAGGCTTGCGTGTTCGACTCCGAAAATTTCGCCTACGAAGAACCGCTGCTTGCCGAGCGCTACCGCGCCACGAACCACCTGGGTCGCCGTTACGTGCGCTATCTCGACAGGCTGAAGCCCGCGCGGCGCACGGCTGAGATTCGACGATTCCGCAAACTGACGTACGGCGAGAAGCAGCAGCGCATCGCCTCGCTGGCGCATTAGCCCGCCCTATCGCCGCTGGATTCTCTTTATCGGCCACTCGTCAATTCCCCCCCCGTCGGTCGTGATGGGATCGCTAAAATAAGATGAGGGCGTGTTGCCCAAATTAGCGTTTGTTATTGTAGCTGCGTTTCTATGAAGCGCGGATTCTCCGTTTTCTGAGCAACTTCGGCGCTTCGCAGAAGCGCCACTACATCGGGAGAGACAAGAACGGATTTGGGCAACGCGCCCACGAGACTCGACCCCACAGTCCAGTCCGGCCCGCGCACCCAGAGCAACAATCGGGGCTTGCCACATTGCCGGCTCGGATTTTGCAGCCATTTCGCATTTCGATCTCCGAGCTTCGGGCTTCAGCGCGTTACCGACGGTCGCGACTCGCCAGAATCAGCCACGCCAGATGCGCGGCGGCTGCGATCAGGGCGGCCACATACGTCATCGCCGCGGCGTTCAGCACGCGATTGATGCCCACCATTTCGTCGCGCGCCGCGATATCGCTTCGCTGCAGAATCCGCTTGGCGCGCGCACTCGCATTGAATTCCACGGGCAGCGTGATCAACTGAAACAACACGATCAACGCGTAGGCAATGATGCCGAGCGTGATAAACATCGGGATGCGAAAGAAAAAGCCGCCAATAATCACCAAGGGCAACATTTGCGACGCAAACATCGTCGCCGGCACCACCGCCATCCGCACCTGCAACGGCGCGTAAGCGTCCTTGTGCTGCAAGGCATGTCCTGCCTCGTGCGCGGCAATCCCGATCGCCGCCACCGAGTCACTGTCGTAAACGCCGGGCGACAGCACGAGCGTCTTTTTCGTCGGATCGTAGTGGTCGCCCAGGAAACTGTTGGCCTGCTGGATGGTCACGTCATAGATGCCCGCGTCCTGCATGACCTCCGCTGCGACCTCTGCTCCCGTCTTCCCTCCGCGGGACCGAACTTGTGAATACTTCTTGATCGCCGAGCTGACGCGAATCTGCGCGACAATGCCCGGCACAAGAATCAGCACCAACAGCAATATCGAAATCTCTGAGTAAGTCATTTGTTATCAGCCTCCAAACTTCGGCTAACAATACAAGCACAGGCCCAGAACTCAAGACCCTTTCATCCTGTCACAGATCGAACCCTCACCCTGACCCGCCTGCGCCGAGGCTTCGGCGGGCAGGCCCTCTCCCTTGGAAAGGGAGAGGGGAAATCTCCTCGCCCCGCGCTGCTCAAAACTTCATGAACAAGTCCGGCTAAATCTCCAGCACCTTCGGGAACTTCGTCAGATTGCACGCGCCATGGGTTTGGATGACGGCGACATCCTCCAGCCGCACGCCGCCGCCGCCCCAGTAGTAGAGTCCGGGCTCGACGGTCACCACGTTGCCTGCGCGCAGCGTCGCGTCCACGGCGCTGAGACGTGGCGGTTCATGGATCTGCAGGCCGACTCCGTGGCCCGTGCCGTGGAAGAAGCCATGCATCCGGCCGTTGCGCCGGCCAGTCGTGAAACCGTACTCGCGAAACAGTTGCAGTATGGCGTTGTGAACGTCCTGCCCGTTGACGCCGGCTCGCAACTTTTGAAAAGCGAGTTCCTGTGCCTTGAACACCGCGACGTACATCCTTTTCACATGCTCGCTCGCCCGCCCACGAACGACGGTGCGGGTGATGTCGCCCCAGTACCCCGTTGTACAGTCGCGCGGGAAGATGTCGATGATGATCGGTTTGTGTGCGCGCAACGGCCCATGGCCAGCCTCGTGGGGATCACAGCCCTGATTGCCGCCGGCGACGATGGTGTGACTGGCTGTGCCTCCCAGACCGGCAATGGCGGCGTTGACAAGCCCTTGCACACGCTCGGCGGTCAGCTTGTTGCCGTGCCACCACAGGAAGCCGTCGCGTCCGATACGGCTGGCGCGGATCGCGTCAATCGCGGCGGTCATGCCGCATTCAGCCAGACGCAGCGCCTTGGCGAGCTTCCTGATCTCGTCGGCTGTTTTGATTTCGCGCTCGGGAAAAAACGGGTCGGGCTTCACCTTCATGCGAATCCCCCGCAGTTGGCGAGCGAGGCCAATGGGGAAATCGCTCGGCACTTCCACCGCGTGGACGCGGAACTCATGCAACACGCGGTTGAGCACGTCGATCAAGCGCGGCAATTTCACGCCCGAGCGTTTGAGTTTATTCTGGTAGCGGGTCAGCGAGAGCACGTCATCGACCGTCGCCTGCTTCCGCGCGCGATCGATTTCAAGATCGCTCAGCACGGCGATCTTCCTGCAACCTATCTCAAGGAAGATGAACGGGTCGGGCACAAATATGCCAACAGCGTAGAGCATGTTGGCATCATGCTCGCTGTCGGCCACCAAAAGACGGGCTGTTTTCATACTGTCGCCACACCGAGTCCGATCGACGGCGCGACTTCGAGCGCAAATTCGCTACGCTGGCCGGCCTGAAGTTTGTAAAAGGCCAGGGCTGCGATCATCGCGGCGTTGTCCGTGCACAACTCTGCCGGGGCCAGCAGCAGCTTCAAACCGCGCCGTTGGCATTCCGCAGTCAGCTTTTCACGAAACCGGCTGTTGATGGACACGCCTCCTGAGGCGCTGACCGTTCTGACGCCCTTTTCCACGACCGCTCGAATCAGTTTGCCCACGAGCACATCGACCACGGCCTCCTGAAAACTTGCGCAGATGTCAGCCAGTGACCGGTGATCGGTAATTGGTGACTGGTATTTCCGCAAGTAGTACAGCACCGCGGTCTTGAGACCGCTGAAGCTGAAGTTATAGCTCGGGTCGTCGAGCATGCTGCGAGGAAAGGCGATGGCAGCCGGATTGCCCCGTTTGGCCAGCCTGTCGATTTCCGGGCCGCCGGGATAGCCGAGTCCCAGCAGTTTCGCAACCTTGTCAAACGCTTCACCTGCCGCGTCGTCAACCGTTTGCCCAAGGATCTCGTGCCGCCCAATGGCCGTCGCATAAGCCAGGATCGTGTGGCCGCCGGAGACAATCAGTGAGACCATCGGAAACAGAGCGTCAGAGCGTGGGAGCGTCGGAGCGTGGGAGCGTGGAGTGCGTTCAGCACTCTCAATCAGAAGCGGCAAATAGAGATGGGCTTCGATGTGATTGATGCCAACGAACGGTTTGGCCAGCGAAAACGCGATGCCCTTGGCCGCGTTTAGCCCGATCAGCAGAGACGTGGCAAGGCCGGGGCCGTACGTGCCTGCGACGGCGTCGATCTCTTCGAACCGGGTGGATGCGCGGGCAATAGCCTGAGAAACGATTGTGTCGATCAACTCCAGGTGCTTGCGCGAAGCGAGTTCGGGCACGACGCCGCCGTAAGCGCGATGCAGGTCAATTTGAGAGCCGACAACATTCGACAAAATCCTCCACCCGTCCTCGACAACTGCCGCGGACGTCTCATCGCAGGAGGTTTCGACGCCGAGAATTTTCACCGCAATTGAAGCTGCGGTTATTGCGTGTTCGCCGTGGCCTTGACCGTTTGTTTGCCCAGCTTCGCCTGCTTGGCGAACAGCTCGACGCCTTTGATGACGTCGATGGCGCGATCCAACTGGACATCGGCGATCTTTTCGGTTTTTTCCGCGCCTTCCTCGGGAGGCAAGCTCGCACGGAGGCGCTGCTCCTGCAGCTTGCGTTCGTCCTCCTCGGAAATCGGGACGATGATGTCGGGCGTCACGCCGTGTTCATGAATGACCTTGTGGCTCGGCGTGTAATATTTCGCCGTCGTCAACCGTACGGCTGAGCCATCGGGCAATTGCAGAATGCTCTGCACCGAGCCCTTGCCAAAGCTTGTCTCCCCGACGAGCACAGCCCGTTTCAAATCCTGTAGTGCGCCCGCCACAATCTCGCTGCCGCTGGCGCTCCCGTTGTTGATGAGCACAACGACCGGGGCGTCGAGCAGTTTCTTGCCGCGCTCGGACCTGTACACGAGCTTTTGCGCAAGGTCGCGGCCTTCGGTGGAAACAATCAGGTCGCCCGCACGCACGAATTTGCTGGCAACCTTGCGTGCGGACTCGAGCAGGCCGCCAGGGTTGTTGCGCAGGTCAAGGATCAAGGCAGTCATGCCCTGGCTCTGCAATTTGTCCAGGGCTTTGTCGAATTCACCGGCCGTCGGCTCGTTAAACTGCGTGATGCGAATATAACCAATGCCATCCTGCAGAATCTTAGCGTCCTTCACGCTATCGACTTTGATCACAGCGCGCTCAATGGTGTAGTCCTTGATGCGTTCGCCGGGGTCTTTGGCCCTCTGACGGAAGATGCTGATCGTGACTTTCGTACCCGGATCGCCGCGAAGCTGACGAACGGCTTCGGGCAACGTCATTTTGTCGGTTACCTTCCCCTCAATTCTAGCGATGCGGTCGCCTGGCAGCAGGCCAGCGCGTGCTGCGGGCGTGTCTTCGATCGGCGCGATCACGGTGAGGAAACCTTCCTTTGACATGGCGATCTGAATGCCCAAGCCGCCAAATTTGCCTTCGGTGTCCTCCTTCATGTCCTCATAGGTCTGCGGCTCCATGAACTGGCTGTGCGGGTCGAGTGAGCCAAGCATGCCGCGCAGCGCGCCATACGTCAGATTCGTGTAGGCCACCTTCTCAGCGTCCACGTAGTCCTTGCGAATCAGTTCCATCACCCTCGTGATGAGTTCCATCTGGGCGTACGGATTGTCCTTTTCAGTCTTCGCGGTGGCTTGGGAGTAAATCCGCGCCGCCACGACCAGATTGAGCCCGAGAAGCAAGACCGCCAACGTAATCGCTATTCTCTTTGTCATAATGAACCGTCTCATTGCCAAGTTGTGTTTCCTTTGCCAGCCACTGGTTGAATGCTACGACTGCTGGGGTTTGGAATCAAGTCTGCCCTTCAATTTCCTACGTTGGGGGGTTGTGGTATATCACAGCCGCTGCTGGCGGCTGCGCCCCCTCCTCGGCTTTGTCAGAAAGGGCGATGACTTCATCGTCCCGGAATGTAACGACCTTACGACCTGCCAGCGTTCTCTTGTACGACACGACTTGTCGCGGCTTCCCCTTCCCGCTGTAGTCGCAACGATAAGTCGGCAGATAACGGTAGGTCTTGTAAACCCACTGCTCGTGGTCGCCGGCTGGCAGGCGCACACGGGATTTACGGTCAGGTCTGCCGAGGCTTGCACCGACTTCATCGCGCGTCATTGCCAGCACGACTTGGTGCCGCGCGATCAGTTCCCGACAGGCGATGGCAAGGTGGCGACGCTTGCGAAGTGCATCCAGCAATCCCGCAGGAAGGGATTCCAATGCCCTCACGTCCACCCACCCTCGGGCCTGGTCCGTCACAGTCCGTGCCGCGACGTAATCCATCGTCTCCCCGAGGCCAATGGCTGTCACCGGTTGTCCCTTGGCCAGGTAAGTGATGCTGCTGCTCTCATCCCGAGAACAGGTCATCGGCGTGCGCCTCATACTTTTTAATCGTGGTTTGGTCAGATTACGTCTTAGGCTATCCTTGTTCGTTAGGCGATTTGGACATCGAAAACGTGGTGTCGATGGCCCACTATGCCAGACCGTTCAGATTGGTTGAAGCGTTCGTCCAAGGATGGTGAGTGCAGCGCCCACCAGCAATACGACGCCAATCTGACCGTAGGTATCGAATTTCGACCCGGAGACCACGACGAAGCCGAATGCGGTGTTCGCCGCCAGGCCACCGGTGACCAGCGAGAACTGTCCCAGGTCTGGAGCGTTGGCTGGCACCCATCGTTGTAGCCAGTTCCTCGACTTTCGCTTCAACCGGCCTGGCATCCGCGCCGATCATTCCACCGGCTCAAAAAAAATTGGTGTCACGGAAACATTCAAATGCAACCGGCCATCGGCCACCTGGACGGGCACGACCTGACCCAGCGCGTCGGAAGCCGTCGGTGGCTTCGTCGTCCAAGCCCAGTCAAATGGAACCGGCGGCGCGTCTTCGCCGCTAAAGGCATCGCGTCGTTCCCAGATCACATAAGCGGGGCCGCGCGCGCCGCGATCCATTTCAAAGAAAAATAGGGACGGCTTCCCCGGAACACTGATTTGTCTCACTGCGCGAACGCCATTAAAAACTTTCGCCATGCGTTGATAAGCCTCGGCCGTGGGCGTGCGTTTTTGAAGCGAGCCGTTTTCGTAATCGAGCAATCCAGTCTTGCCGCGCATCAGCGTCATGAGATTGTCGCGTTCGCTCTGGACCGGCTTCAGCTCCGCGTAAAGCGTTTTTTGCACTCCGGCGGCGAACGCGAAGACGTTCCGCATGACCAGATCGCGTGACTGGATGCGATTATACTTCGCCTCCAATTCCGGCGAACAACCAAGCAGGAACATTTGGGTCGCCGGCGCGAGCGTGCTCATGTTTTTGTAAAGTTCGGCAATCCGGTTGCTGCCCGATTGATCGGGAGTCCCAAACCCGTTCGCACCCGTTTGCAGCACCGATTGCGTCCAGGGCGTCAGAAGCGAAACGTATTTCAAGTTCTCGTAAAATCCATAGAAACCCGGCCCGCCGTATTCGGCGCATATAATCGGTTTCTCGTAACCCAACGCGCGCATCTTCTGCCGCATAATGTCAACCCGCGCCATGATCGTGTAAGGGTCCGCATAAAGGTGCAGATCAAACACATCAAACGCGTTGCTGCCCGTTTTCAAAACGTAATCAAAAAAATCCAGCCCCGCCCGCGAATGCGGCCACTGGTATGCTCCCGGCGGCTCAAAGAGGCCGTCATATCCGCCCACCACCACCACCGCGGACGGGTCCGCCTCCTTGACTGCCTGATGGAAAACCCTCAATTGCGCGACGAATTGCTCCTTGGTGCCCGACCAAAATATCGGATCATTCGGCTCCCCATCGTTTTGCCAGTAACGCACCTTTCCCTTGCAATGCCTGACCAAATCACGGATGAAACGGTGGTAGTCCTCCAGGTTTTTCGCCGGCGCAGGTGGCAGCAAGGCCGAAGGGCGCTCCACCGCCCATTGCGAACTTGAGAACAATGAGATTAATCCTTCATCGGGAGAATTCAACTGATCCACAAAGGCATCCACCGACCGCCAGTCGTACTGGCCTTTCTGCGGCTCGATCTGGTTCCAGAATAAACAAACCCTGGTAAAACCGGCTCCGAGCTGCCTCGCTTGCGGCATGAATTGTTCGGGTTTGACGTTTAGGTATCCATAGAGAAAACCCCACGCAATGCCCAGCGGTGAACCCGGCATCTTGATCCGCAAATCCGTCGCTGGTGCGTCTTTGGTCAAAGGAGCGGGAGTCGCTGATTGGGCAGGCAACCGGTCGGGCAGAAATAAAGCGGCTGCAACCATGGTGGTGATGATTTTGGCATTCAGAAAGGGGTCAATCCGGCATAATCGCATATTTTTGCTTTCATTTGGCATGGCGCAACGGGTTCACCAGGGAACCAGCGGGGCCAATGCTTGACTTGTTAGGCGACGTCACCCTCATTTTTATCTCAGTTTTGCGTTTTAGTGCGAATTCGTCATGGTGATTTGGGTTTTGTTTGTGTGTGATGTGTGATGCCGCCTAACTATGTATAACGGCGCTAAGGAAATGGTGGAATGCGGATTGCGGAATACCCCACCGATTCTTACTTCGCCACCTCCAATGGCACATAAATATCCCTGAACCCAAACGCCGACCCTATCCCCTCCGGACCATTCAACCGCACCATAAACGACGGGGCCTTCCGTACTTTGCGGCCGCTCTTAGGCAGCCATGAGCGAAACAATTTCTCATAGCCCCTGGCGATCGCCATGATCGGACAATTCCTCGCCACCACATAATCGCCGCCCGCTATCGTTCGCACACGCACCGGCTTCGTGGGCACATACTTCTCATCCACCGTCACGCAGGTGTCATAACGCAATTTCTCAGGCGGCATGTCCTTCGGATTATCCATGGGCACGCCGATGTACAATGAATCCTTGCGGGGCAGCCCGTCCTTCTTCAGCCTCGTCGTAAAATCCATCCATCCCCGATACGCCCCCTCATACGGCCCCACATGCCGCATATACGCGACCCGCTGCGGCTCCAGCGTTTTCACTTCGATGTTCAGATTCAGGGGCCGCTTCGGCTGCAACGGCATATAAATATCATACCGCTGTTTCGTGCGCGCGACCGCGTCCCGGGCATTCATCAGCATCACAAAGCTGGGCGCAGGCCGCAACTCCCGGGAACTTCGCGCGAGCCATTTGCCGAACAGATACTGGTAGGCGTCCTTGATTTTCCCGAACGGGCAATTTTTCGCCACGGCGTAATCGCCGCCGACGATGGTCTGCAACTCAACCGGCTTCTTCGGCTCATATTCTTCATCCACCGTGAAGCACGCATCGTAACGAAGCTCCGAGGCCGGGGTCACCGATGGATTATCGTGCCCAATGCCGATGAACACCGAACGCTTGCGAATCTGCTTGTCCGCCGATAGGCGTGCCATGAGGTCAAACCCCGTTTGTTTGACATTTTCGTATGGCCCGACATGCCGCAAATAAGCCACGCGCATCGGTTTGATTTTTTTGGTAATGACTTTCATAATTTTGGTTGTGATGTGGTTTGTGTTGAATGTGGTCAAAGGAACTCCCGGCCGAAAATGCACGCCGGACGGCGCGTCGCGAATGGCGATGGGCCCCGTCGCGCGGCGAAACTCCGCCGGCGAAACTCCGTATGCCGCCTTGAACGCCCGCGTGAACGCCTCATGCGCCTCGTAACCCGCGTCCAGCGCCAGTTGAATCACCGGCTTCGCGCCCGACCTAAATTCCATCGCCGCCCGCTCCAACCGCAGCCGGCGCACATGGTCCGCAAGCGTCTCACCCGTCATGGCCGCGAAGACGCGATGAAAATGAAAACTCGAAAAACACGCTACCCGCGCCAACTCCTCCAAATCCAACGACTCATCCAGGTGCTCCTGGATATGCGTCAACACCCGCAGAATGCGCTCCTGATAATCATTCCACGTTGTCTTATGCTTTGGCCGTGTGCCGATCATTTGCACGCTAAACTAGCAAACGCCATTACGGACCGCTTGACTAATTTTGCGGTTTTGCAACTCGGACAAACCAACTATAAACTCAAGGGGCAGTCGGCTCTTCCGTTTGTTTGCAGACGAGGTCGCTCCTGACGGAGCTTTAATTTTGTTAGGGGATTATCCCCTAGGTCAATAACATTGTCTTGTGAAGCGAATATGGGAAATCCGGGTTAATTGGAACGACGGCTGTTTCCATTCGCCGAGGCAGAAAACGTCGCGATCGCGGATTTCCGCCGCCTCAACACCGAACACGACGCATGCGGTCAGAGTCACCGCCAGACATAAGCAGCGGTTGCCCATGGTGTCTGCCTATTGCACGAGACTCAACGCTGCCTTGCGAAAAGCGCTCAGTTGCCGCGCCGTCGGCGCTTCGAGATAACAGCGAAGCACCGGCTCTGTTCCTGAGGCGCGAAACATAACCCAGCACCCGTCGTTCAGCAAAAACTTGAATCCATCCGTTGTGATTGTCTGTGACACTCTTTGTCCGCCAAACTCATCGAGGCCCTGTGCGAAACGCTGCAGCAGTTCTTCCTTGCGCTCAGGGGTTACACGAAGATTGATGCGATCACTCATGACTGTCCCAACCTTCGCTTGAATCTCCTTCAGAATCCTCCGCAACGTTTTGCCCTCGCAGGCGACAAGCTCACACATCAGCAGACAAGCCAGGATGCCGTCCTTCTCAGGCACATGACCTTTGACGCTCAGTCCGCCGCTCTCCTCGCCGCCCACAATGATCGGCTCGCTCTCCATCAACGCGCCGATGTATTTGAATCCAACCGGTGTTTCGTGAACCTTGATACCAAACAACCCTGCCACTCCATCCACCAGATGGCTCGTCGCCACGGTGCGGACGACGGCTCCCGTCCATTTCCGATTTTTAACCAAGTGATAGAGCGTCAACGCGAGCACCTGATTGGCGTTGATAAATGTGCCATCACTGTCAATGACCGCAAACCGGTCCGCGTCGGGATCGAGTCCCAGACCGAGCGCCACCCGCCTGCGTTTCATTCGGGCAAGCAGTTCGCCCATGTTCTCCTTGATCGGTTCGGGACGACAGTTGCCGAACAGCGGATTCAGTTCCCCGTGCAGTGCGTCCACATACCAACCGCGCCGTTCCAGCAGCGCATCGAGGTAACCCCGGCCCGTCCCGAACATCAAATCGACAACAACCTTCTTTCGGTGTCGCTTCAGCGTTTCAAAATCCACGAGCTTCTGCAACTGCGCGAAATACTCCGGCATCGGATTAAACGTCTTCACCTTCGCCTTCGCACGCTCCACGCTCCACGCTCCACGCTGCACGTTCCCCGGTTCCTCCGCCTTCTTCTCGATCCCCTTCGCTGTCTCTGGCGACGATGGCGCACCGTTGGCTTCGTTGAACTTCAGCCCGTTCCATTCGGGTGGATTATGGCTCGCCGTGATGTTGATGCCTCCCGAGGCGTGGTGCGTGCGAATGGCATGAGCAATCACAGGCGTGGGCGCATCACGATCCGTCAACCACGCTTCAAATCCGTAGCCAGCGATGATCTCCGCGCACCGCGTCGCAAACTCGCGTCCGAGAAACCGCGTATCGTGACCGATGACGACGAGCTTCTGCGCTCCCGCAGGCGGATTCTCGTTGAGATACTGCGCAATCGCGTGCGCCGCCAGTTCGACGTTGGCGAACGTGAACGAATCGCTGATGATGCCGCGCCAACCTGAAGTCCCAAATCTGATGACTGACATGAGGCCGTCAGCTTACCATCGTGCCGCAACGCGAGCAAGACGCCCCAGCCGTCTGTTTGGCGCAATTCTCAGTCAGGTAGCCTCTCGCGCCGCTGCCGATCTCGCGCAACTCCGCCAAGTGTCCGTCCACGATCCGACGGGATTCACGATTGCGGATATGGATGGCGCCATCCTTAATCCAACTCATCAGTTCAGTCGGAGGCATACCGTCGGCAGAATGAGTCCCTTCGACAACCCGTTCGGCTGCGCCCATGGCTTCGGTCCACTCAGGGTGATGGACGGAGTTGCGCTTATCCTTCGCTGCCGAATGCGTCGCCATGAGAATGGCGCAACTCAGCGAAGCCAATCCAACGGGACAAGCGAAGACCGCCGGGGAAAGGATGAAGGATGAGGACAGGGAGCGTGAAGCGTAAAGGCGGCAGGCGGGATGCCTGCCCTACTGTTCACCCCGACCGGGCGCAGGCGGAAAACTGACCGCTGATGGCTGATAGCTAACGGCTGAGAGAGCTGATAAATCAGGGCGTCAGTTTGCCAAGGCGCAGCAGAGCGAGTAGGAGGCCGCCAAGAGCTAGGCGATAGATGATGAATACCCAGGTGCTGTGTTTCCTCAGGTAGCCCAGAAGAAACGCTATCGCCAGATAACCGACCACGGCGGAGACTGCCGTGCCGGCGAAGAGGTTGAAGGCGTCCGCCTGCGAGGCGAGCAGTTCGTGCCGGGCCTTGATCAGTTCGAACACGCCCGCCGCTGTAACGGCCGGTATGCACAGCAGGAACGAGAAGCGGGCCGCCGTCTCGCGGGTCATGCCCAGGAACAGCCCGCCCGTGATCGTAGAACCCGAACGCGAAGCGCCCGGAATCAGCGCGGCGCATTGTGAGAGGCCGACGACGATGGCATCGAACCAACCGAGATCGGAAAGTTCCTTGAGCTTGTGTCCGGAACGTTTGCGGTGGATCTCGACGGCCTCGGCAAGCATGAGCACGACGGCCAAACCGATCATTGCGCCGGCGATGACGTACAGCGAACGCAGGCTCGTCTCGACTTGGTGGCGAAACAACAGACCGAGAATGATGATGGGCACAGTTCCGGCAGCGATCATCCACCCCATTTTTGCGTCGGGTGAATCCAGCGGGTGGCCACGCACAAGTCCGGAGATCGTTGCCCGCGTGATCCGCGCGATGTCGCGGTTGAAATACATCCACAACGACGCCAGCACGCTGAGTTGAATGACCGCGCTAAACGCGGGACCGGGGTCTGCCCAACCCAAAAGCTGCGCAACGATCTTCAAGTGAGCGATGCTGCTGATCGGAAGAAACTCCGTCAGTCCCTGAACGATGCCGTGAACGACAGCTTGCCCGAGTGTCATTCGGAGTGGGCCTGTTTGCGGAATACCGGCTTTTGTTGCGTGGCCGCGCCGAACCGCGCCGAGGCCAGAAGAAGTGACTTAACCTGCTTCACTCCGAGTTTCCTGAGACACTCATTCCCTGCAATGTTAACAAAGCCACTCCGCATGTCAACATGGCACATGCCTTTGGAAAGCAATTGACCCTGGCCTGCTCGTCGTTGTAGGTTTCAGAAAAACCAGATCCGGGAATCGCCATGGCTGAGAAAACTAAAGATAACATTAACCGCACCGCCAATGATTTTTACCAAAGGGCCCTCGCCGCTCTCGAACGGAAGAATCTTGATTACGCCATTGAAATGTATCTCCAGTGCCTGTCGCAGGAGCCGAATTTCACGGAGGCGCGACGACATCTCCGGGCGGCACAGATGAAAAAAGCCGAGTCGGCAGGCGGATTCAGACGAATGTTCGTGGCCGCCAAAACGACACCCTTGCTGACCAAGGCGAAGATGGCCGCCTCCAAAAACCCAATGGAGGCCATGGGCCTGGCCGAGCAGGTCCTCAGTGAAGATCCCAAGAACGGTCAGGCGCTCCTGGTTTTGGCGGAGGCGGCCGAAACGGCCGGTTTCCCCGAGACAACGGTTCAGACGTTGGATCATTACACCAGGCTCAATCCGCGCGACACGAAAACCATGCACTGGCTGGCGCGCGCGTACCTTGCGGCTGAACAGCCCGATATGGCCCTCGAAGTTTACGAGCGGCTCCTGCGGATGAACCCGAACGACTTCGCGGCGCAAAAAGGACTCGGCGACGCCACGGCTCGCGGCGCGATGCAGGGCGGCGGCTGGGAGGAAGCACAATCGTATCGCGACGTCATCAAAGACAAGGACGAAGCAGTCGCCCTCGAGCAGCAATCACGCGTCGTGCGCGCTGAGGACATGACAGCCAACCTGATTAAGGATAACCTGGAGAAGCTTTCCAAGGACCCGGACAACCCACTCATTCAGCGCGAACTCGGCAAGCTGTATGCCCAAAATAAAGATTTCGATGCGGCGCTGCGTTACCTGGAAAAGATTTTTACCTCCGAAGCCGGTGCCGATTCCACGTTGGAAAGGGAAATCGCGGAGATCAAGGCGAACCAGATTTTGGCCAGGATCGCAAAGAGAAAAGAAGACCTTGCTTCCTCTCCCGCCAGCGCGGCGGCGATCGAAAAGGAAATCGCGGAGCTGGAGAAAAAGCACACCCAACTTCTCTTGGCAGACGCGGAGCGGATCGTCGAACGATATCCGAACGATTTGATGTACCGTTATGAGCTCGGCGTTCTCTACATGCGCGCGGGCAACGTTCAAGGCGCGATCAACCAGTTTCAGAAATCGGTCGGCCAGCCGCAGCGGCGTGTCGCATCGCTGAATTACCTTGGCCAGTGCTTCCAGCAAATGGGGATGCACGATATGGCGATCGACCAATACAGCCAAGCCATCCAGGAACTTCCGTCGATGGACGGCCTCAAGAAGGAACTGCTGTATAATCTCGGCACCGCTTACGAGACGCTGGGCGAACACGAGAAGGCCATCGCCGAATTTAAGAGGATTGCGGCTGTGGACTTCGGCTTCCGTGACGTTAAAGACAAGATCACACGGCGCCCGCCTCAGAAGCAGGGCTAGCAGACGTTATCCCAACGCGGCGAGTATCCCGTTCAAGTCCGTAACGACTCGACAATCGCGCTGCTGCCCGCCTTTTCGGCCAATCAGGATCGCACGCATCCCAACGGCTTCGGCGCCCCGCACGTCCTCCTCGTAACTGTCGCCGACGTGCAAGGCTTCGACCGGACCGGCACGAGCCGTCCGAAGCGCCGCTTGAAAAATTTCCGGGGCCGGTTTCTCAGCTTTCACTTCACAAGACACAGTGATGGAATCCAATTGTTCATCCAAATGCAGCGCCTTCAATAAAGGGCGCAACCGGGCGTCCCAATTGGAAATCACGCCGGCGTGCAACCCCCGTTCGCGAACTCCACGCAGCACCTCCACGACGCCAGGATACAGTTGCCAGGCGTCGGCGCGCGCGAATGCAGCAAAGAGCTCCTCGAAATACGCGTGTTTGGTGCGATCGTCTCCTTTGAGCTTCAAAGCATCCAGCGCCTGAAACACCAGGCTACGCCACCAACGCTTGTCTGCCGTCGTCAACGACGTGCCTTCGACCGATTTTGCGGTCTTCCACGCCGTGCGGAAGGCGCGCTCCCATTCTTCGGCGGTCGCGGTGAATCCGTGGCGTTCCCCCACCCTGGCATAGACTGCGCCCACGGATGGATAGGGTCGCAGCAATGTGCCGCCCACGTCAAAAAACACCGCGCGCAGCGGTCTTTGTTTCACTGCAGCACCAGCTCGTTTTCGGCGGCTGCCGTGAGCGAAGATCGGAATCCCAACCGACTCAGCGCTTCGCCTACCAGGAAGAGTGAACCCGTGATAACGATCGCTTCGCTGCCGCCGCCTTTTGCCCGGGCATAGGCGTCGGAAAGTCTTGAGGAAACAGTCACAGTCGCCTTCGCATTGGCTGCGCGGCAGAGGTCGGCAAGCTGCGCGGGATCACTTGTGCGCTCGCTGTTGACGGGCACGCAGAAGATGCGTTCGGCCAACGGAGCGAGAATCCTGCACATCTGGTCGTAGTTCTTGTCGCGCAACACGCCGAGAATCAGTGCGAGCCGCTGCCCACCGAAATGTTCGCGCAACGTCGCTGCCAGACGCTCCGCTGCTGCGGCGTTGTGCGCACCGTCCAAAACAACCGACGGTTGATGGCTGACTATCTGGAATCTGCCTGGCCAACTCGTTTTTGTCAGCCCGTGACGCATGTCTCCCGCGCCAATTTCCAGTCCCGATGCTTCCAGAGCCGCTACGGTGGTGGCGCAGTTCACAGTTTGGTGTTGGCCAAGCAGCGGAACGGAGAGCACGCCATAGTTGCCGCGGCAGCGCGTCAGCCGCAGTTGCTGACCGGTCTCATCTTCACCGAGCCGTTCCCAGCGGATCTGTTCTCCGATGACTGTCAGGGGGCTGCAGCTTGCGCCCGCAGCACGTTGAATAACCGACAGGGCCTCCACGTCAGCGGCGGCGGTGACGACGGGGACGCTTGGTTTGATGATGCCGCACTTCTCAGCGGCGATCTGAGAGAGCGTTTCGCCCAGATACTGCATGTGGTCGAAGGCGATGTTTGTAATCACCGAGACCAAAGGCGTGACCACATTTGTGGCATCCAGCCGACCACCCAGCCCTGTTTCCCACACGACGACTTCGACTTCCTGCTCGCGGAAGTGCTGGAGCGCCATCGCAGTGACGGTTTC
>Ga0187873_1001312_pt1 | contig 21012 bp, 16 predicted proteins | sample June2016WEW_16_1_2_FD_133012 | JGI IMG/M metagenome (GOLD analysis project Ga0187873, IMG submission 133012) | Peatland microbial communities from SPRUCE experiment site at the Marcell Experimental Forest, Minnesota, USA - June2016WEW_16_100 | ecosystem: Environmental > Terrestrial > Soil >...
AACGATGTGCTCAAAGACGACTCCAGGATCTCGGTAGATCAGCCGCAGCCGATGCACTCCAGCCGGAAGCTTGCCGAGCGGCAACTTTGCCAGCGCCGAATTCCGCAGCACATTGTCGGCCCAGGTTGGCGCTTTGTTCTCATGCCACTCGCCAGAGCCGCTTGCGTCCATTTCCACCGGGGTCGCTCCATTGAGGGCAATCGCGTAGCGGAGACGGTGCTGCGAATCGATGGCAAATGTCGGCAACAGATGTAGTGTGAGCGTGGCGTCCCCTGTCCTCACAACCGTGAATTCGTACTCCAGCCACGGCGCCTCCTCATCTTTGGAGTGTGTAGAGGTATTCCCGAGTAATCCTGACGCACCGTACTCTACCGAAGCGCCGGAGATGCCTAGCTCCGGCAGCACCGTCCACTTTGCCCCAGCGCCATCGCTTTTTCGAGTAAAGTGAGTGGCGTTGATCGAGATCGTCTGGGCCGCTTCTACGCCTGCACCCCAAGAAGACGGAAGCTGCGCGTCTGCTGCCGTGGCTGTGCGCGGCATGAGAAACACCTGCCGTCCGCGCGGCGACGCGGACATCATGCCGTCCCACTTGCCGCCTCGGAGAGAGTTGTACTCCGCCGTCAGGCTCTGGATTCGGTCGTACGCCGCCTTTGCGTTTGCCACGTCGGTGCTTGGGTCTACGCGCTGATATGCGTCAAGAAAGCTGCGATCGGTAAAGAGGAACTTCGCGTTCTGCTCAGCCGCCGCCTCCACTGGGTAACCCACCAACTCGAAGAAAGCGTCGCGATCATCGTCGGTCATGCGCTTAGCCAAAGCGATAGCATCATCACGCAAATATTGCCATTGCGACAATCGCGTCCGGTTTTGATCGCCCCATGCAAGTGGATTGAATGCCGTGCGGTTGATGCCGTCATCATACCCATTGAAGCCCATGAACTCCGGCTTCCGCACAAAGTTCAGTTGGTAATAATGAGACAAGACCTCGGCGATTTCGTCTGCCGGGCTGGAGGGAAACTGCTCGGCAAACCAGCGGCGAAGAAAGCTCTTTTGATCTATCTTAGATACTCGCGGCACATCCCACGCCAGCTGCATGAAATAGTCGATGTCAATCTCCGCCGGTTTGATGTCGCCTACATTCAATACCCAATAACGGCGGGCATTGTGGTCATACGCTTTCGTCATCTCCTCGCGAATGAGCGCAGGAGGCGTCGAACACAGCCATAAGTAGTCGTGCGGAAAACCCCAATAAGAGACGTGGTAATAAACGCCCGATCCGCCCGGCCGTTGTTGCTCGGCAACCGTGGGAAGCTGGCGTAGGTAGCCGTAGTTATCGTCGGTCCAACCTAAGGTGACATCGCCGGGGATGCTCATGCCTGCACGGTAGAGTTCCAACGATTCCTTATAGAGCCAGATGACTTGCGGAATCTTTGTGACGTCCTTGTCAACATGGGCCGCAAGTATCTTCCGCTGTGAACGCATTACGTCTTCCACCAGTTTTGCTTTCTCTTCAGCAGTGCCGGTTGCCTCCAGCCCGGAATCATGCACTCCGCGCATACCCACGGTATAGAAGTTTTCGTAGCCGCCGTTTTCCCGCACGCGCTGATCCCAGTAGGCGTCAATCGCGGCGCGATTGACCTGATAGTTCCACGGGCCGTCCCGCTTCTCGTCCCACTCGCTCACGTTATTGCGCTGCAACGCCTCGGAGTGCGACGAACCCATTACGATGCCCCACTTATCGGCGAGCTTTGCGTTTTCCGGTATCGCATTAAAGGCCAGCGTACCAGGATGCATCGCGGGCCACAGAGTATTGGCGCGCAGCCGCAGCAGAAGTTCAAAGACGCGCTCGTAGGTGTGCGGTCCAATATTGCCTAGCGACGAGTCCATCTTCTTGGCCGCCCACGGCCGCAAACCCCAGTCTTCATCGTTCAAAAATATGCCGCGATATCGGACTGAGGGCTCATGTTGCACATGGGTTGCCGCATCCACATAGATCGCGTCGTGATGCACTACCGGCACATCCGCCCACCAGTACCATGGCGACACGCCCATCTGGCGCGACAAAGTGAACAGAGCAAACGCCGCGCCACGACGGTCGCTGCCGGCGATGATCAACGCCCGGCGAACTCCCGGCAGCGGGCGCTCGACCACCGCGGTCATTGCGCTTTCCCACTTGCCCTCGATTTCGCGTGTGTCCAGCTTGCCCGCGCGCTTCAAGCGGCCCAGAATCGCCGACTGGTCTGCAACGCCAACGATCACCAGATCGACTGGCGTGGATGAGGTGAGCGAACTAAGGATCGCGGGCCGCGCCCCCGTCACGCGCTCGACATCGTCCGCAAAGACGCCGGTAACCGTCCGAACTGTCTCGGAACTTCCGGCTTCCACTAGAATCGGCGTGGCGTGCCCATGCGTGGCTAGCGGAAATGCGTGAGACACCGGAGTGAAGCGAACGGCGGTATCCGCGGACTGAAGCGTTCTCTTGTCAGCTTGATGGGGACGCATTGCGCGGCAGATTGGCGCAATCGCCAATGCCGTAATCAGTATCAACGAAAAGCTGCGACAGAATCGTGAGCGCTTTCGGTTGCTCCCATCGAAATAACACACTGGAGATATATATCGTAATCGACGCATAGTTTCTCGCACCAGTTAAGTTTCACACAACAACGCCGCGGATACAGTTACTATTTCATAGCACAACTTGTGGCGAAAGTCATCTGCATTTGCCTTACCTAAACAATTGAAGCCGGAGTTGATTGTGCCTATGGATCAGACATTGGAGTGTCCGGCACTTTTTGTACTATATACGAACTATTTTGAGAATTTGCTCAAGACTATGACCAACTTCTTCGCATATGATCGATATTAGGGCCAAATCGACACCCGAGCAAGTTCTTGCCAAAATGAGCGTTTCCGAGAGATTTGCCCACGAAATGTTGCGCGAAATCTATGAACAGCCAGCTGCCCTGCGCCGTACGCTGGCCTTGTATCTGGAGGGCAACCAGCTTCGCCGGGAGGTGGCGGAGCGGCTGGCGGGGTGGGCAAGTCCTGACGGCGAGGTGCTGATTACCGCCTCCGGCTCAAGCCGCCACTCGGGACTGGCCGCGGAGATCCTGCTTGAGGACATCTGTGGGCTGGCGGTGGATGTGGAGTACGCCAGTGAATATAGTTGCCGGGGCGGCAGCGATCCGCGCCGTCCGGCGGTGATTGTGATTTCGCAATCGGGCGAGACATCGGACACGCTGGCAGCGCTGCGCGAGGTGAGCCAGCGCGGCGAAAGGACCCTGGCGATTACCAACGCGGACTTGTCGACCATGGCGCAGGAGGCAGGCATCTCCATGCCGCTGGGCGCGGGCGTGGAAAAGGCGATTCCGGCGACCAAGAGCTTCACTTGCCAACTGGCCGTGCTGTTTCTGCTGGCACTTTATGAGGCGCGGCGGTTGGGACGGATGGAGGCCACGGAGCTGGCGGCGAACATTGCGCGGTTGCAGGCTCTGCCCGGCGACATCGAAGAGCAACTCGACGGCTGGCGAAACCAGATGGCAGACCTGGCACACAAGTACAGCTCAGCGAACACATTTCTTTTTCTGGGGCGCGGGATTCATTACGCCATTGCGCGCGAGGGAGCGTTGAAGCTGAAGGAGGCTTCGTACGTTCATGCCGAGGGTTACCCGGCTGGTGAGTTGAAGCATGGGCCGAACGCGCTGGTGAGCGAACGCGTTCCGCTAGTGGTGCTGGCCACGGTGGACCGCGCCAACGAAGCTTCTATTGTGCGCTACAAAAAGACCGTGCAACTGCTGCGCGAGATGAAGGCGCAAGGCGCAAGAGTGATTGCGCTGGCCAACGCCGGCGACCGCGAAGTGGCAGAACTGGCGACGGATTGCGTTCCGGTGCAGACGACGACCGAGTATTTATTGCCCATCGCTGAAGTCGTGCCGCTGCAACTGTTTGCCTACTTCATGGCTATCGTGCGCGGCGTGGACGTGGACCGGCCAAGGAATCTCTCCAAGGCGGTTGTGGAAAAGTAGAGCGGGGCGCATAGGCTATGGCAAAAGTGAAGAATCGGAGAATCGTGCGCCCGGTGGTAGTGACCGGAAGTTCACATTTTCACAGTTACACAGGAAATTTGGGAAAGGGGATGTACCTTCCGGTGGTACAGACCGATCACCTCCCCTGTCAGATTGGACAGGAGATGCCCACTCTTCATCTATTTGCGATTGTGCGCCAAGGGAGTGTAATTATCTGCAGGACTGGCCTCTTCGGCTACGCTCAGAGGTTGTAACTAATTTTGTTACGTGCCTTTTTGATTTCGATTGGTTTTGCGCTCGGCTTTTGACTGAGTGCAGAAGATCGGTTGCATGTAGGACGGACAGGTGTGACACGGTCCGCTATGGCCCGTTGGGGGTCTATCGCTCGCCTTCCAACACACGCACGCAACATTTCTCGACTCAGTTGGTACACCAATCGGTACCACCCAAGCGCTGCTCGGACACTCATCTTCGAAAATCACACGAGAAACATACATTCACTCGGTCCCGACGGACGCATGTCGAGCTGTCAGAGACGTGGATAAGCTAATTGGATCCAAATGGACCCAAGTTCCGATACAATCCGGAATTGGCAGTTCTCTAATTCATTGATTCTATGGGATTTGATGGTCGGGGAGAGAGGATATGAACCTCCGACCCCCTAGTCCAGAACCAGGTACCCTTTTCCCTCGATATAGTTTTCTGCCGCGCAATACAAGGGATTCCCGCAAGAGAAATTCGAAAATTCACAAGCGAAAAATCAATTTGCAATTCCCCTGATTTTTCTCGATGGCGGCGATAGTTACAATTTCGACTACAGTGATGTGGTGGTAAAAAGCAGATGCGTGGCTGAAATCGGCAATATTGCTTTTATTTTCAATGATATATGCTGGTCGGGGCGGAGGGATTTGAACCCACGACCCTCTGCTCCCAAAGCAGATGCGCTACCAGGCTGCGCTACGCCCCGACACTCTTCGATTGTAACGCGGATTGGTTTCCTGTTGGAGCGAAGTCAACAGATCCATAGCCCGGGACTGATCGGTCAACCCTGTTGCCATGGCCGCAGGTTATCTCTTGTCTGCTGTCCAGGTCCAATGATGTCCCTTGATATTCCAGGCTTTGCCTGCGATATGCGTGCCTGAGATTCGCCCTTGATATTCGACGAATTTATTGTTCATCTCGATGTAGATCGAATCCACATCCTGCTTCCAAGTGCCGTTTGTGTAGGACCCATTCTGATATGAATAGGACAAAGTGCCATCTGCCAGAAAATTGAATATGTCTCTATCACCATCCGTCTCAACAACGGTCCAGGAAGTTCCGGCAAGGCTGGCAACGCCGCCGTTGATGGCTGATGCGGGCAAATTCTGCTTGTCTGCAACCCAGGTCCATTTTCGCCCTTTGACGTTCCAGGCATTGCCTTCCATGTGCGTGCCGGAGATTCGACCTTGATATTCGGAGTATTTGTTGTTCGTCTCCATGTAGATAGAATTTCCATGTTGTTTCCATGTTCCGTTTATATGGAACCCTGACGGAGATTTGTAGTACAAAGCGCCATCTGCCTGGAAAGCATACTCGTAGTAATCGCCATCGGAATCTGTACCAACCCAGAGGGTCCCAGTTACGTTTATGACCGATTGCGCCCTCGCGCTCGGCGCGAAAGTGGTCATGAACAGGCCCACCGCCAAAGTCAACAGCGCGGAGATCATGATGTTCTTGACGGAAATTTTCATCTGCTCCTCCTCAGGGAAAGACCGCTCATTGAAAACAGGAAAAGTGTACCGCGTTTGCGGCACAGAAGCTACTAGTTTCGCATGCTCCCCTCTGCAGCATATTAAATAGATGAACAATGTTTGGCCTGTTTGCCAAACACATCAAGCGAGCAAGCCGCAGTTCAGGGTTGCTCGCCAGCTCAATATCAATCACCGTCTATCAAACAGTTGTCATGGCGTAGTGGATCTCAGGTCCGCAACCCATGACCATGTTCTGCCCACAACGTTCATGGCTTTGCCTTCCATATGCGTGCCTTTGATTTGGCCCATTCGTTCCGAGTATTTCCTACGTGTATCCATGTAATACGTCTGCATGTAGATCCAATCTCCGTCTTGTTGCCAGGTGCCATTCGTATAAAACCCTGATGGAGACTTGAAGTACAAAACGCCATTTGGCTGGAACGTGTACTCGTAGTAATCGTTATCGGAATCGGTGCCTACCCAGGTAGTTCCAGTTACGTTGATGACCGATTGCGCCCTCGCGTTCAGCGCAAAAACAGTCATGAACAGGCCCATTGCCAAAGTTAAAAACGTGGAGATTCCAATATTCTTGACGGAAATTTTCATCTGTTCCTCCTCAGGAAATACCGCTCATAGACATCAGGAGAAGTTTACAGGGTTTGCGGCGGCGAAGCTAGTGGTTTCGAATGCTTCCCTGGGCCGAACACTGATTCGATGCTACAATCGGTGTATACGGCGGCTATAGTTCAGCGGCAGAACGCCTGACTGTGGCTCAGGATGTCGTGGGTTCGATCCCCACTAGCCGCCCCAACATGCACTTGCCGCTAGCGCCAACCTTCTCGATTATCGAGTCTTTGTGATCCTGAAAATCAAAGAAAATAAAGGACTTGACAACAATTCCTTCGGATTGCCGGCGGGGTTCCCCACGTTTGTTCCCTGCCGCGGATTGAGCAACGGCCACCTGCAGACGATTGCCGGGAATTTTTACCCCAGGCAGGCCTTCCGTTTGGCGGCTGTCTCGGAAACAGTCGAGGTGGACCCGGCGGATGGCAGCCGCGTGCTGTGCCATTGCCACTGGCAAGCAGAGCCGGTTCGCGCTGCACGGCTGACCCTGGTGCTGGTTCATGGCCTGGAAGGCTCATCGGACTCCCGTTACATGCAGGGCATTGCCACGCGCGCTTGGGCTGCCGGCTGGAACGTGGTGCGGATGAACATGCGCACCTGCGGCGGCACGGAGACGTTGACGCCCACACTGTATCACTCCGGACTATCTGGCGATGTGGGCGTGGTGGTGCGTTATTATGCGGAGCGGTTCGGCCTGGAGCGAGTGGCGCTGGCGGGCTACTCGATGGGCGGCAACCTGGTGCTGAAGCTGGCCGGGGAATGGGGCAACCGCAAGCCTCTGTGCGCCGTGGCCGCAGTCTGCCCGTCCATCGACCTGGCGCCCGGCGCTGACGCCTTGCACGAGGGATTCAACCGCCTCTATGAGTGGCGTTTTCTGCGCGGGCTGTTGGCGCGCTACAAGCGCAAGGAGAAGCTGTTTCCCGGAATTTATGCAAGCCGAAAGTCCATCGGGCCGGTGCGTTCCATTCGGGAATTCGACGACAAGATATTGGCCCGCTACTGGGGTTTTCGCGACGCCGACGACTACTATGACCGCGCCGCCGCCGCCCGCGTGGTGGACAGGATCGCGGTTCCCGCGCTGATCCTGCACGCCCAGGACGACCCCTTCATTCGCCTGCTGCCCGAGACTCGCGCCAGGCTACTCGCTAATCCGCATGTTACCTTTATCGAGACCCGCCACGGCGGCCACTGCGCCTACCTTTCACGCGACCCCGGCAACGAGGTTCACTGGGCAGAGGCGACGGTGATGCGGTTCCTGCGAGCGGTGACGGTCGAGTCAAATGGAAACTGACTGGGAGTTCGAGATGGGCCCTGATGCGGCAGGCCTTGCTGCACCGGTAATCGAGGCGCACTGGGAAGGGTTTGTCGATCTGCAACGCCAATCGGAACGCGCCGGGGACCTGCCTGAGGCTGCTCAGGTTCCCGCGCTGGCTGTGGCTCTGGCCAGGTTGAATGCCGCTGATTCTCCGGTCTGGACCTCGAAATGCGCTTACTGGCCGCATCTGGAGGCCGGTGAATTTGACCCCTACGAGCTGGATGCGCCGCCCGGCTACGCTGCTCACGCCATGGGCTGTTTCATTGACCTGTTGCCCAAGAGCGAACAACAATGGACTCTGCCAGACCTGGCCGAGAAGGCGTGCAAGCGCATCTGCGGCCTCCTTCGCGTTGTCCCGCTCCGCTGCTGCCGTGTGGATTTGGTCATTCGCCACGCAATCATCACCCCGGAGATTATGGACCTCGGAGTCACTGCCTATCTGACCGCCTGCGGCGAGTCGTCCGCTGCGGCGGAAAAGACCCTGGAGGCTGCGATGGCGGCGTTTGCAGATGCGCTCGGGCCCACTCAACGCTAAAATATATGTATGTGGGCGAGTAGCTCAAATGGATAGAGCACCGGCCTTCTAAGCCGGGGGTTGTGGGTTCGATTCCCGCCTCGCCTACCACTGGCAGTGAGAAAGTGAAGAATCCTTACAAGTCACAGCGGAAATGGGTAGTGTCCTAAGAGTGCGTTGCTGATCGGCAAACCGCCCTAATGCACGAAAGCCCCTCGATTCCCCTCCGAGAGGCTTTCGTGTTGATCTGGGAAATAGTACCATTAGCCTGACAATGCGCTTCCTGTCGAGTTCTGTCTACATTTGAACACTCGGTCAGCCATAATTTGAGATTGTTCCTAATGGCACTGACAATTATAAGTGAGAAGAATTCAGATCAGCGAAACAGATTGGGGATTCGAGAACCACTCAACCTGGACTTGGTGGTTCTAAATTTTATCTATTCTCGTCAGTTGAGAACCCCGCACCTGGTCACGTTCCTAGACACTGGCCGACTCTCCGTTCCTGATCCGACGTTCAACGAGTGCATTGGCGATTTGTCAACAACTGACACCGCTGACGGCTGAACAAACCCGCTCGCTATGGCTGGCTATTGTTGGCAGATAACCATCTGACGTGGTGCCTGTATGGAAGCATACTGCGGCTAATAGAGGCTTTGCCTCTGCCGACTGGATAAGCGCCACAACCAGGCGAACCAAGCTGGACGATAGAGGGGAGTTGACGCAGAAGTGTCCGAGAAATCGCTTCAAAATGGGATAAATGATAGCTTTTTGATCCCGGCAAAGGCCCAGCCGGGCACGCCCGGGGTTTGGGATGGAAACAAATGTAAAAAAGATTGCGAGCGGAGGCAACTAGTAGTATATTGCACGCAGCAGGAAAAACAAAATGGAAATTCCGGTTACGGCCCATTTGCCGTTCCCGCCCACAAACTGATAGCATCGGCACAAGTTTCTGGCCATCGATGGGGGGCACGATGTCACGAGGAATTCGAGTTTTTGTTCTTTCGCTCATGTGTTACGGCGGTCTGCTGATTAGCGCCGCAAAAGCGGAAACGCCGAACTACGTCTATTTTTTCAACGCCGGCAACGGCGCCTATCACGCCTATCTGGACTACAACAACCGGACGACCGATGCGTCGGGAAATCTGGTGGTCAATGTAAAACTGGATTCTTTCAGCGAGGCGTACCGCAGCATGATCAAACAATATTTTCCCGGCGCGGAAAATACGGCATACGCCATCTATCCTATCAGCGTAAATTGTTCTGCAAAAACCATCGGCGGACATGTTCTGGTGTATTATGACGGCAATGGTTTTCCCATCACGAGCCATGATTACGGCGGAGTCATGGCATCACCGGTCACAGGCGCGATGGAGTTCTATTTGATGCAGAAAGTTTGCGGCTTTTAATTACCCGTCATTCCCGACGGGCCATCTAGTCCAATGTTAGCGCGAGCTCACCGGCGTAAGCTCGTTTTGCACTGCCGCGCCGTAAGCGGTGTGGGCAGTGAACAGCGGTCAGTTTCCAGTGCTTGGTTTATAACGTATCACATCGTTTGGAACATTTCTGAGCACACTGTGCCATGAGTTCTGTCACCATCTCGACTACCACCTGTTCAAGTTCAGCGATTCGTGGCACACTAGAGGATTCTACGAACGCACCGCCGTTCTCTACCATCATGCGCGCGAGACGCCGTACACGCGACTTTTCTGGGCTCCCGTGGCCGGAGAACGTTGGCGGATTGACTGGCCGAGGACGAACAGAGGTGGATGACAGGCTCAGGGTTCCCGAACGCCCATCTTCTCCCAATAACACATGTTTTTGGAAGGGGGCTGGAGGGCGCAGCAGGCCGTGCCGACACTGATACCCACCCGCTGCGGGATGACCTTCCACGAGGCGCCGGCGGCTTGTGGCGTGGCCACCTGCTCGGCGTTCACCACAACACGCGGGCGCCCCAACTTTTTATCTTTCGACTGGGCGAGTCGCAGGCAAACCCGGGGTTAACCGCCATGATTGTAGATGGGTAATGATAAACGTCCATATAGCCTGGAGTATTTCTTGGTTTATACATAATCGCGAAGGCATGAGTCGATGGCGACCAGTGCTGGAAACACGCATTGGGCTGTACGCGCCGATTGACCTGGCACGCTCTCCACTACTTGTAACAAGTGAAGGACTTGGTTGTGTTGTCGGCCACGCACGTCTTTCCGAACTGCGAGACTTGCTTGACCAGGTTGCCCGAACCGGACGGCGTAGAGTATCCGCAATTCAGCACAATCCCGTTATCGACATTCACCGAGGTTACCGGCAAGTTCATCGCAAACGCAGCGCCGGCGCTCAGCTTCCAATCCGAGGGCTGGTAATTCAGATAACCTCCGTTGTTCGTTCCAAAGTCCGCCTGCTTGATCTGCAGAGTTGGCGGGCATTTCACCACTACCGCCTGCACGCACGAGGTGGGCTGCCCACTGAGCACGCCGGCGTAGTCGCACGATCCATGCGTCGTTGCTCCCGGTGGCGGCACAAATCCGGCATTGCATTTAACGGTGTATGAAGTGTTAGGGAGCATGGGATTGGTCACGGGTTTTCCCGAAGCATCCAGAAGCTGCGCATTCTGAGCCGCCTGTAATGTGCACGAATTCGAACATGTGCCGAATGGAAGTCTCCATGTGCCTCCAGAGGCAGATAGCCCGCAGTAGTTGGCGCCGTAGCCTTGCAGCGTGGCGCCCGGGTTACACTTCACACTGACATTGGTGTTGGTCATAATATTCGTGGTTGCCTGTTGGCCGCTGGAGTAAACCACGATTCCGTTGCCAACGGAAGGCGCTGTACAAACAGCCATGCAGGAGCCAAATGGAGCAGACCAATGTTCTCCGGCGGAGGTCTTGCTGCAGGTGGCATTGGCATTGCCGGTAACCGCGTAGCCAGAATTGCAAACCAGGCGATACTGGTTACTGGACGCACTTCTGCTGATGCTGCCATTGGCGATCACGGGCAGGCTGGTGCATGGAGCGGCGGAATTCAATTGCGCTTCGGCAATTGTGCCGGCAAAAACATAGGCGACGCAACAAAACATAAACAGAGGGCGCATAAGAACCTTTCCGTGGATCGTTTTCAGGTAATCCGGGCCGGACTGCTGGAATTCATGCAGGAATCGAAGTCTCCGCACCAGATCAGCCATGCCCGGAACCTCAACAGGCAGTTTACATCTTGTTCAGGTGGCGATATTGACTGGAGAGAGGATTTGAACCTTTGGCCCCCTGGTCCCGAACCAAATGAAAAGTCAAATCTAAGTGCTTCATTTGGCGCCGCTTAGGGACGAAAAAACCAGACTTTCTCTTACCTTCAAATGTACCGAAGTTGTACCGAGGTTTTCGGACGTGTCAGGCCTAGCCATCATTTAACTGGAGGCTAAGCCAAACCTGTCGCGAGAACACATCCGGTAGCGCTAGGCAGGCATCACAAAAGGTTGGGATCACGCAAACGCCTTCCCCAACTCCCTAATCCTTCGCCGCAGGAAAGCACATTGCCTGCGACCTCCTTACAAAGCCCTAGCCGCCTGTTCCCAGCTACCCGTACTCTGAAATGCTTCCAAAACAATTTGAATACCGGGGATGCTGGCCTCCCAAAAGCGCAGGAACGCATCAATCCGGAGCTGGCGCCCTAGTCAGCGAACTGACTGAAGCCCGCGACGAGAACCATCCGCTGCGCTTCCAGAAGCAACTGGTCAGCCACGAACTGCTCTTCGAGTCCTTCAGCCAGCGCCATGAACGCGCTTCCTCGCTGGTCACAAGCAATTTGACATTCGAGGAGTGGTCCGAGATCTTCGGCTCCGAACGGCTGACTGGCGCCCGGCTCGCCCACCATGTCCACATCCTGGAAATGAATGGCGACAGCTACCGCCTCAAACAAAGCCGACGAAACAGGACCCACTCCGCGGGCCGCTGAATCACCCTCCGAACACGCCTCGGGGGCGAAGGGCCTCTTGCTACGCTCCAGAGCCCCGTCGCCCCCGAAATGTTATGCCAGATCGCTTCTCCTACTGGCTCCCTCTTGCTCCGCCTACTGGTTTCCCTTTACTCCGCCCTTGACATTAGTGCCAAGGGCGGTTTTTTTCGGTAGGCGGCTATTGCTTTTTCCGGCACCTACGCAGGGCAGGTGCAGTTATTGTTGTGCTCATCAGAAGGAAAACCTCAACGCGAGTTGCATCACTCTCGGATTGGTGCTCATCGCAAAAATTTTCCCAAAGGTAGAGGCGGAAGCGGAGTTGACCGGAAAGGCAAAATTCGGGTGGTTGAGAGCATTAAAGAAGTCCGCTCTTAACTGTACGCTGGCGCCTGCCTTCGGCCAATGCACTTGCTGGCTCTTGCTGAGCGAGAGATCGATATCGGCCTGGTCAGGTCCCCGCAGGATGCCGTTGGGGGTGTTCCCAAAACCCGTGGCAACACCGTCGTTACCAATCACTGCCGGAGCCACGAAGCAAGCCTTGTTGATGTAGTTGTTCACTCTGCTACTCACCGATCCCGACGTCGATACATTCTTCGCGGTGCAACCCGTAGCGTAGCTCGCACGATCGGATTCAATGCCGTAAGCGCTGTTGATGTTGTTGTAGGTAATGCTGCCCTGCTGGCCTGCCTGAACCACAGTAGCGGTTGCAACACTCCACCCACCGAGCGTGTTTGCTAGCACAGGATGAGATTTCGCCGGGCTGGGGAGAGCATAGTACGCGGACAGAACAAACCGCTGCGGCCGGACATTGTAATCCGGTCCGTATCCAGCGCCGTGACCGTGCAGCGCGTTCTGATCGCCGGATGGTCCGAATTCGTTCGACCCGGTGGTAAAGCCAGGTACGGGGCTCAGCAATCGCTCCCAGGTGTATGCAGCCTGGTACTGGAAGCTATGTCTGAATTTCTGCGTCAGCGATGCTTGCAAGGAGCTGTACCAAGCCTCGCCATCGGTCGCAAAGTAATACATCGAGTCCGGTGTCCACCCGAGATAGGGTTTGCGAAGGGCGACGTTCGCAGTGGTATTTGTGGTCTGGCCGCGAATTGGGTTTCCGGCAGAGGCCAGAGCCGCCTGGTTGATCGTCCTGCCCAGGATTGAGTGCAGGTCGCGTGCTCCGGCGTACGCGACGTCTAAGACGGCGCCGCCCGGGAGTCTGGATTGCAGGCCAAGACTGTAGTGATAGGTTGTCGGAGGACGCCACTTCATAGACAGAGAAGCCAGGGTGAAATCGGTTGAGGGGGAGTAAGGCGTAAATACCGGGAAGGCCGGAGGATCCGGAAAGGGTTTGGCATCGCTTGAAAAGTAGTTATTCTGTCCTGCCAGGACACTCCATATACCGGTGGGAGCTTCCGCGCACAGCAGCAGATTCATCTGGCCCTCGGTCGTAGTGTGATACATGCCTACGCCTCCCCTAAGAACAAACCGATCCGAGTGGGGCAGCATCCAGGCAAACCCCAGACGCGGATTCCATGTATTCTGACCGTCGCCATTGAACCCGAATGTGTTCTTCCCCTGTATCACTCCGGTGGGGATAGCGGGGCCGCTGTAATTGGAGTTAACTACGTAGCCGGCGAAACTGCCCCCCGCAGGAGGATTGGGATTAATCTGGGACGCATCCACGTTACCCCCGCCATTGGCAGATCCGAGGTCGCCTATACGCTCGAGGCGCAAGCCGAGGTTGAGCGTGAGATGCTTCGTTACTACGAAGTCGTCTTGAACGAAGCCGTTGGCATCCTTGTACCGCCAGTCGCGCTTGAAGTCCCCGATACCCTCGTACCCCTCCCAAACATTGCCCCATCCGGTTCCATATATGTTGGGCTGTCCCAGCAGGAAATCCGCCCAGCTCAGCCAAAGCACATAGGCCTCGAAGTTAAATTTGTACATATTATCCCTGCCAAGGGTGAAGCCGCCGCCGAAGGTGAGCCGGTGCTTTCCCTTGACCCAGGACAACGTGTCAGTGATGGCGTACTCACTCTCCAAAAAGCCCAACGCCGAAGTCGTGCCCGTCTGGAAGCCATCGCTGATCATCCAGAGATTCGGGTAGGCGTTATCCTGTGCCGGAACGTTCATGCCCAGGTCAGAGAAAGTGAACGCATTGCCGTAGTGTTGGTCCGAGGTCGACCGATGGTAACCGATCAGGAACTGGTTCACCATGCGAGGGCTCAGGGTGTAGGTGTCTCCGATCGACGCCACATCGAAGCGCTCCGGCTGATAGAGTGGATTTCCTTCAGTCTCGTATAAAGTGCTCCATTCCACGTTGCTGGTCGCACCGAAATAGCGGAGCGCGATCTTGTTGCGGTCGGACAGCAGGTAGTCGCCGTTCGCCATCCATTGGTTTTCATTGAAAAAGCCGGGCTGGCTGATATATGCAGTGCCCTCGCTATCGATTGCGCCATAGTTGGCAGGGTTGACACCGGCAGTGTTGATACTCGTCGGTGTCGGTACCAGATATTGTCCGTTGGGCAACCTAAGCTGGAGCAGCGCCAAAGCCTGGGGAGCGATATTTGAGCCATTGGCGGCGACCACGCCGGCCCACGAGCCAAGGTAGCCTGTCTGGCCACCGAAAGTCGCTCCCAATCCCGCCCGCGTTCGGTCGTTCGTAAGGGGAGGGAGATAGTCTAATTTATGGTTCGCCGGGTCGGTTTCATTGTACTGTTTTGTGCCCTGCCAGGAACCAAAGAGCAGAAACTTGTTCTTGATCAACGGACCGCCTGCCGTGAAACCATATTGATTCTGCCGCAGAATGCCACGCTGCTGGCCGGAACGCTTGGCAAACCAGTCATTGGCGTTGAGATCTTCGTTCCGTAAAAACTCGAACAAGGTTGCGTGGTAGTCGTTGGTGCCGCCTTTGGTAATGACATCGACGTTGGCCCCGGCATTGCGCCCCGTCGTGGCATCGAATAGGGCCGTCTGCACTTTGAATTCCTGGATGGTATCGGGGTTGGGAGCCGGAATTCCCGACGAGTAAATCCATGAACCCTGCACGTCGTTGATCGTGAGGCCGTTCATTTCAAAGTTGTTGTCAGTCGAAGTGGCTCCCTGGGTCATGATACTTCCACCCGCGGGATTCGCGTCCTGGCTGCCACCGCCTCTTCCGATCTGGGCCGCGTTGTTGACCTCCTGGGCGACGCCTGGGTTCAAGCCGATGATCTGCGTAAAGTTACGCGTAACCAAAGGCAGGTTGGCAAGCATCTCGGAATCCGTCACGCGTCCCAATTCACTCGATTCGGTCTGCAACTCCATGTTTGCAGAAGTTACGGTAATCGTTTCCGACACTGTGCCCGTTGCCATTCGTATGTTCAGTACCGTTGTCTCCGCCACGATCACCTGTACGTCCGGCGACGAGGCCGCCTTAAACCCTTGTTTCGTGACTTCGAGCGTGTATTGCCCCGGCGGAAGCAGGGAGACAAGATACAGTCCGTGGTCGTTGGATTGCGAGGTTCGCGTGGAGCCCGTGGTCACTTCTGTAACCTTGACCTGAGCGCCTACCACCATGGCGCCGGTGGGGTCCGCGATCGCACCGCTGATGGCGCCTGTGCCACCTGTCTGCGCGCATAGCAGCCCGCAGACTGCAAATAGCGCGCATATGACGAACGCCACGAATGCGCAACGGTAAGGCGAGACAATTTGTTTGCTAACGGGTTGTATTTGTTGAGAGTAAAGCATCTGTTTTCTCCTCTTCAAAGCTGGCCTCCCCGAATCTGGCCTCAGAAATCAATTGGCTTACATTACAAAATACATACATGAGGCAACAGGTCCTGAGCGGACATTTCATGTCATTTACTGACACCGGCACCCTCAATAGAAACCTCAGAGAAAATTGGTAACTGCTGCAATTGCATGCAGTTAAGCCAGAAGAGCGTGGCGGATCGGATTCCCTTTCAACTTTGCGGCAGCTGCGGTGGACGCCAGCGCAAATTCCCCACTGGAGGCAGCGGTGGAATGTCTTTGAAATAGGTGATTTCGTCCTCCGCACTCCCTGTAACTTGCCGGTCTCCACAGTAACGATAGTCTGAACATGAAGAGGCGAGGCCCGAAACAAAGCCATGAGCCCAAAGACGAAGGCAACACGCGTGTAAAGGGACATCTCCGAACAGCCGGGCATCGGCGTCGGCACGGTCGCTCGGGCAGTACAAGGGTGTTCTAAAAACCTGCTGGAAACGGGCGCCCTAAACGCCTGATTCCACGGCACCGAAATCGGCCGGTTTGACCGTTCCAGAACCTGGTGTTATTTGGATGAACCGAAGGAGTGTTTGACCTTGGCTACCGTCGCTGCGATCGTTGTATGACGATGGAGAAAATCTAGGAGTAGCTGATTGAAGACTTGCGGGTTGTCCATATTTGCTATATGTCCGGCGTGGGGAATCACACGGTATTCGCTTTTCGGTTCGGCATGTGCCCACGTAGGAGCCAACTTGCGTATATTCCCGATTTATCATTCGCACCGTGCAGCAAGAGAAAGGGCACTGGAATCTTGTAGCCTGGTTCCTCGTGAAGGTCTTTCCAGAGCTGGGGAAGCAACGCCTTAAATTCGGTCTCGCTCACCTGCTCAAATGCTTCACGTAAATAGGCACAAACCTCTGGATGGGTGCTGAACATACCAGCGCTCTGGCGTAGAAGCAGTTTGTACGGATATAACTTCATCATCAATACAACTATGCTGGCTAGCCATTGTTCTGCGCGTGAAATTCTCTGGGTATTAGACGTGCATCCCAACAACACCGCCGCTTGCACACGCTCAGGGGCGCGAAATATAACCTCTTGAGCGATATTGCCGCCCATCGAATGTCCAACGAGAATTGCTTTTTTAGCACCTATTGTATCCAGTAACGCCAGTAAATCCTCGGTGGCACGAGCGAGAGTGAACGGGCGACCTTCGGGTTGCGATTGTCCATGTCCACGCACATCCCAACACATCACACGAAACTCTTTTGCGACTACATCCAACGTGTCCTTCCACTCTCGATGATCAACACCTGCGCCATGTGTGAATACAACAAGCGGATGCTCCGCTGATCCTATAAGCCAGAACCGAAGCGTACTTCCTTCCCTAACGATTTCGGATGGCCGCATCATTTCATTGCCATTATAGTTTGATCTGGAACTCCCGTTTTGCCTTATAAACATTGACGATTGTGACACTCTGAAAATTCAGACTCCTGATTCAAAAAGGAAATGAGGGGTAAAATCCTTAGAGGATGGCGCGCATAGAGTCTCCTATTGAGTAGACAGAAGTTCATCGACTAGGCTCGTCACTCACATGGCGAGCCGCCGCCGCTCATCGGGATTCGCCCGTCACTGTTTACATTGCGCCTGCTGAGCTGGAAGCTTGGGCGACCAAAGTCCAGCGTTCCAGTTCCAGGCAATGTCCCCGCTCGCTCGGCGCCGGCAAACGACCTCTTCATTGAACTCGTACATCCCCGGCAAAAGATGATCTAACGGCCGTGGAGCTTCCTCGAATGCCATGTAGGAGCCTGTCGGTCCGAACGGCGGCCAATCCGGCTCGTTTGCGGCTTGGGGCCGGCCCGTGCGCGCAAATGTGCTCCAGTAACTAATCATCGCGTCGGAAAGCCTCCTCTCCTGCGCCGTTTCTGGAACCTTCGGCCAAAGTGGCGGCGTACCGTCGAACGTACCGAACACATACGGCAATTCGCTTGCGTGGAAGCCGTGCAGACCAGCAGCGTCGGCGGCCGGGTACCCATGATCGAAAAAGTAGAGGAAGGCCGGCTGCCCCAGTGCGGTTTGTTTTCTGACAAGCCGCTGCGCCGTCCACCCGTACAGGGCGTCTCGCGTTGTGGCCAATATGCTCTCCTGCATGTTGGCGCTAGGATAGAGCCGCAGGAATTCATCGGCGAGATCAAGATAGCGGTCGCGAATGGTGGTTTCATACTCGGCCGCATTCGCGGGAGGACGGGGGGCGAGAATCCTCAACGAGCGGATTTCGCCGCTGTTGAAGCCGGCGAGCAACGGCACGGGCGCTTGTTCGCTCTTGTCGAAAACTTCGACCAGTTGGCGTGGTAGCACGTGACCGTCAATCGTGCCCCATGGTGCATACCCGGCCGCTGGAGCGGCGAGACTCAGCTCGCTCGCATCCATCGCTCTCATCGCTTCGATATTCGGTGCGTGCAGCGCGGCAGCGAGCTTCACACCGCTCTCCTCAGCAGATGGCGAGCCGAAACTGGCCGTTCTCAACTCGGGCGTTGAGATCATGTACGCGCTTTCTGCAATTGCCTTCGAGAACAGACCTCGCGCGGCGGGCGAAGCCATCAGGTACATGACGCTCAGCGCGCCCGCGGATTCGCCTGCGATGGTTACGTTGGAAGCATCGCCACCGAAAGCTCTAATGTTACGCCGGACCCATTGCAGAGCCTCGATTTGATCGAGCAAACCATAATTGCCGGATATGCCAAGCGCCGACTCTCGGCTGAGTTGGGGATGTGCGAGCCAACCGAAGACGCCCAGCCGATAATTGATGGAGACCACAACGATGCCTCGGCCAGCGAGCCGTGCGCCGTCATTGAGCGCGTCTCTGCTCGACCCTCCTGTGAGGGCGCCGCCATGAATCCAGAAAAAGACTGGTGCATTGTGTGATCTGTTGGGAGTCCAAATATTCAGCGTCAGGCAATCCTCGCTCATAGGCATCGGATTGGTTGCATAGATATTTGAGAGATGGGCTTTAGGTTGGAAGCATGCGGACCCGAACTCGGTTGCTTTTCTAACGCCAGTCCATCGAGGCATCGGACTGGGCGGTCTCCAGCGCGCTGAGCCCACCGGAGGCAACGCATAAGGGATGCCCCTAAAAACGCGCAACTCGCCTTCCATCCGCCCCTCTATCGATCCGGCAGGAGCATTTACGATCAGGCCATGTTTGCGATCGGATTGTACAGACATTGTATTCTGTTGAGCAAAATTCAAAGGCGCCAAAACAATACAGGCGGCCGCGGCAACCCAAACAAGCAAGCGACGAAGTATGATCATCGGATTGTTTCTCCATGTGTACGGCTTTCGTTTTTAAGCACGCGCGCCAATGCCAGAAACAGCAATACAGCTGCAACGTACAACGGCGCGAGCAGGTAAAGTGCGATCTGCAACGACTGATGGGGATGACTTGCGTGGAAATAGTCGCTGGCCGCGCCCACGAAGGTGGGGCCAAGACCGAGACCGATCAGATTCATGATCAGCAAAAGCAGTGCGCCTGACATTACGCGCTGGTCGGGACGCACTTCCTCCTGCACCAGAGTAACCGCCGATGTCAGATAAAAATAATTCAGAAACATCGTGCCGATGAGGAAGAGCAACGCGAGATGCCAGGAGTGGGCCCAGACAAATGCGAGATAAAACGGGAGGGCAAGAGTAAGCGAGGCGGCGGGCACCAGGGCATAGGCCTGTTTCGAGCGCCGCGTGAACCTGTCTATCGCCCGCCCGGAGGCGAGCATGCTCCCGCCCATTCCGATTGCGACAACCAGCGCGTAATAGACCGCAACCTGGTTGAGCGTCATCCCTTTCTCACGCATGAGAAAGAGGACTGCGAAGTTGGTTATACCGTACGTGATGAATTGGGTAGCGCCGCTGGCCAGTGCGGCGAGCATGAGAGAAGGCCGCGAAACGAACATCGCCAACGTCTGCCGGAATCCTGTTTTGCTCGCGGTCACTGGGTCAGAAATGCGATCCAGGCCGCCGCGACGGGGCTCAGGCACCAGAAGGAGGATGCCGATCACCGCGAAAAGACCGACGGAGCCGAGCAAGACAAATGCATAGCGCCAACTGAAAGCAGCCGCGATGGATGCGCCGAAGGCGATTCCCAGCGCTGCGCCAACCGGCGGTCCGATGTTGTAGAGGCCCAGCGCTCTGCCGCGGCGGCCGGGCGGAAAATAGTCGGAGATGATCGAGTAGGAGGGTGGAACGCCGCCGGCTTCGCCGAAGCCGACCGTCATGTACGCGATGGCAAACTGCAGATAGCTAGCCGCGCCGCCGCAGCACATCGTTGCAGTGCTCCAGATCGCACACGCGACTGCCAGAACCTTAGCCCTGTTCGTCTTGTCGGCGAGCCACCCGACAGGAATTGAGATGCAGCAGTAGAAGAGCGCAAAATATAGGCCGCCAATCCGCCCAAGTTGACCGTCTGAGACGTGCAGGCTATCCTGGATCGGCTTGGCAAGAATGCCCGGCAACTGCCGGGACAGGAAGTTCAGGACATACACCACGCACAGCATGCCAAGCGCAATCCACGCACGCGGTCCGGGTGGGGCAGGTTGCGGCTTTGACGGTTCACTGGCCTGCCCATGCGGTCCAATCGGCGACCGGGATGTTTGCGTTGCCATGATCACCATTAAAGAACCTCAAACAGGGCCGCCACGCCCATGCCGCCGCCCACGCACATGGTTACAACGACGTATCGGACTCCCCGTCGACGCCCTTCAATCAACGCATGCGCTGCCAGGCGGTTACCAGACATGCCATAAGGATGGCCGATGGAGATGGCGCCACCGTCGACGTTGAAGCGATCATTGGGAATACCGAGCCGATCGCGGCAATAGACCACTTGCGCAGCGAAGGCTTCGTTCAGCTCCCAGAGCCCGATGTCGTCCATTTTGAGATCAAAGCGTTTCAGGAGCCTAGGGACAGCGAAAACCGGCCCAACTCCCATCTCGTCAGGCTCTGTGCCAACAACGGCCATGCCACAATAGCAGCCGAGTGGCTCAAGGCCGCGGGCAGCGGCCAGGTTTGCCTCCATTATCACGCAGGCGGAGGCGCCATCGGATAGCTGGCTCGCGTTGCCCGCGGTAATAAAGCCGTCTTGCCG
>Ga0187873_1001319_pt1 | contig 20926 bp, 23 predicted proteins | sample June2016WEW_16_1_2_FD_133012 | JGI IMG/M metagenome (GOLD analysis project Ga0187873, IMG submission 133012) | Peatland microbial communities from SPRUCE experiment site at the Marcell Experimental Forest, Minnesota, USA - June2016WEW_16_100 | ecosystem: Environmental > Terrestrial > Soil >...
TTCAGAATCTTCTGTACGGTGTTTCCGGACAGCGTGATCTGTATGGTTCCTGGAATGCGCGGATTGTCTCTTTTTGCAATTCGGGGACACCGCTTCATCCTCTTCCTGTTGAAAGTCGGCATGGGCAACCTCCTATATCGACGTAAGGGCTTTTTCTGCTTCTCGTGCGCATCATGGCAAAACCGCTATCCTATTCAAGAGCGAACTGGTTTGCAACCGTAATCGCTCCTCTGCTCTGGATTATGAACCCATGACGACGACAAATGGAACAATTGTTGGCACTATGACGATCCTTGAAGCGGCAACCCTTTGGTCGGACCCGCGCTGCGAGCAGTTGAAGCGCTGGGCTGAGACGTTTGGTGTCCGCCTACAGGATTTGCATCCCGGCCATGTCCGAACCTACCAACAAGATCGCGGCACGGAAGCCTCTGCATCTCAGGTTGATTCCGAAATTGACGCTCTCCTCACGTTGCTTGAGCAGATAGGGCTTGGAGACGATATCAAACGCTACTACCATCCGTTCAGCGAGACGGACGAACTCACAAAAGCTGAGATCAACACGCTTTCCGAACCCGTCCGCAAGTACATCGATAAATTATTGGAGGATATTTCAGACCTCAAGGCAGATAATGAACGAATGCGGAATCGTATCCGACGAACAAATTGGGGCAGAAGTCGATAGGAACATCGACAGTACCACCCACCGGGCCAACACAGCGGCTATATTCAACGTTACCAGTTTAATTTATTGAACATGGGTTACGTCATAAATGAAATGGGAATTGGCAACACCCTACGCGGCTGAGCGGACAGGCGTCAGTGGACGCACAATTTTCGCAAGAGCGCATTGTGCCATAATAGTCAGTAATTCCCTGAATCACACTGGAAATGCCATGCCCACATATATTGAAACCCTAGAAGAGTTCGCTCGGCTGCGAGATCACCTCCGTTTGTTGATGGACGACAAGCCAGAGGTTGCAATTGCTGAAGCCAGGCAGTTAGGCGAAAGTACGTTTTTTAGCATACTCAAAGCCGGAGTTCTGGTTGATGCAGGGGCAGCCTCAAAAGACAAAGATGCGATCACCGAAGGTATCGCCATATTCAGAACTCTCGCAGAGAAGAATCCATGTAACGGAAGAAGTCACTACAACCTCGCAAATGGGCTGATTGCTCTTACTGATGCGATTCCCCACAGCGACGCGGATTGGTATCTCACAACTGTGGAACAAAGGCGCGATGCGCGAAGGCATTTCGCTCTCGCCGGAGATTTGAGCGAGGACAGCGACACGGCTGCAAGATCGTACACAAATCTGGGCAATGCATTTGGGAAGGCTTTTCGCTGGAGTGAAGCCTACGATTCGTACAAAGCAGCACTGCTTCGCGATCCAACGAATGGTATTGCTCTTACGGGCGCAGCAAAGGTGCTCCTCAGATGCATTAAGAATCATGTTGGAGACGCCGATTCGCTGCGCGAAGTTGCGGCACGCTATCTGAGAACCGCAAAAGAACATCAATATCGTATTTCTGAGGTCGCCGGCCAGAGAGCACTTGAAGAACTTTCTAAGCTGTTGGAGCGCGATTTGCGCGGCGGTGAGATGCCCGACTTGACTGATGCGAGCCCTTACGAGAGATTTGTGGCTAAGAACCGATTGGCTCTTTCTCCGACAATTGAAGGGCTGGATATCAGCCTTTCAAGATGGGATTCGCTCAGGATTCTATCTATTATCGAGTCAACGGACTCACCGGCAGGTGCACCGATCATCTTTCCGATGTTCAACGTGATAAAGGCCGACTATCTTGCTGCACGTTACATCGCATTTCAAGCGCTTTCAGAGAACCTTCCGGAAAGCGGCCTGTATTCTGATACGTTGGACTACGCTCGTTATGGTATCGTTCCCTCCATGCTTACGCTCTCACAGCGCTCTTGTTTCGATTTGTTAGATAAGATTGCGGTTGCGACCACTGAGTATTTTCATCTCAATGACCCAAAACGGGAGATTTCATTTTCGACACGTTGGTTTGAGAAGTCAAAACCTGGAGTGCCACTTGAATGGCACCACTCGCTTGTCGATTTCGTCAAACGAGGCAACTATGCGCTAATCGCATTGGGTGAGTTGGCGTTGGATATGAGCAACCAAGGCGCATTGCGCCCAAAAAAAATCTACCGTGACGCATCTACTCATAGGTTCACCGTAATCCACGATATTGGCTGCACCCCACATCGACAGTCCAGCTACGTCGAACATTCCGGCATGAGCAAGTTTGCAGAGTATCTTCTTGAGACGCTGCGACTAACTCGTTCTGCGCTGCTTTATTTTGTGGAGATGATCGCAATTGAAGAAGCGATCAAGGAACGTACGCCCGGAATCCGTGTTCCGCTCATTATCCCAAACCATCATGACATAAGGGGAGATGATAGCCATTAAACTGGTTGTAAAATATGTGATCTGGATCAACCAAAGAGTTTTCCTTGTTGCACGATATGCAGATGCGCTGCCATGCTCTCAATCACGTGACGCGCTGGGATTTGAGCAAGCTCCTTCGGCTCTACCTTATGGAGACCACCGCCGTACACCCTCCCCTCGGAAAGCATCTGCGCAGGAGTAATGCACTGGAGCGCTCGAAACACATTGCCCTCAAGTTCCGGGTGGTGTTCTAGGGCATCTCGCAATTGTCCCTTCGGGTACAGCATGAGATACACGTTGTGGGCCGTCGCCTGTGAGCGGTTCCAGAGGAATCGAAAAGGGCTCTTGCGACTTCCCATGCGCCCCATATAGGTGCAAAGGAAAGGTGCGGGGGGGCGTTTCTCCTGGGAGTACCACGGCTCGCGGCGGCTCGTGAGATAGGAAGCATGGATGTTCTGTTCGCGCCCCTTTTGCAGGTATTCATAGAAGCGTGGCCAGGATGCCTTGATTGTGCTCTCTGGCTCAGCACAGTCGAGCAGATAGAGTTGGGAAGAGTCTGGCAATCCGTCAACAATATCCGCAGTCAAATGGCGCGGACCAGGAAGAATCGGCTTGAGGAACTCGCGCGGGATTTTCCAATGTTCAACTTCCGCTTCGGTCAGGATAAAAAAGTTGTTGGCACCGGTGGCAAGCCCGCGCTTGATGGCGAAAAGATCGCCGAGCGTCGGTTCCCCGTTGCGTTCGGCAGCCGCTCCCTCGGGAAACTGGGTCCATTTCCCCGAGTGAACTAGCGCTTCAAGCGGCACGAGCACTTCATTTGTCGAGGCTTCAATCGATCCCCCAAGCGAAAAACGAACGTGGTGCCCCGCTGGGGGTGGCGACTTCCGGAATACAACGACAGCGGACGATACCAGTGCATCAGTGAATTGCACGTCTGTTGGGCAGAAGCGATGAATATGGACGAGTGTGACCGACTCGGTGAGGTAACGCCGTAGCGTGACGCCGTAGTTAACGTCCATGAATTCGGAAGGAATGAGCCATGCGGCGAGGCCCCCGCCTTCCATCCAGTCATGGCAGAGCAACAGAAAATAGCAGTAGAGTCCGGCAAGCCCGCTAATGTCCATGCAGAGCGATTGCCCGAGCCGCGCCTTAAGGCGAGCCTTTTCAGTCACCGAAAGATGGTGATGCCGGACGTAGGGAGGGTTCGTAAGGACGAGCGTAAAGCGTTGATCGGGCTTGGGTTGCGCTGTGAAATCTCCCCGTACTACTTCCAGCCCAGATGTGGCCCACAGGGCACTGGCGCTCGTTGCGAAGAGCGGATCGAGTTCAACACCGACCGCCGATTCGACGCCATGCGGAGAAGATTCCTGGCAGAGAGCCGAGAAAAATGAGCCGGTGCCGACCGCCGGATCAAGAAACCGTACCGGCTCATTGCCTATCTGAGCCAACGCATACCGAACAATGCTCCTTGCGAGTTCCGGTGGGGTAGCAAACTGCCCCCACTTATTCCGCTCGGCAGCCGTCTTTCGCGCATCAAGACGCACCTGCTCGTGCAGGCGTTGTTCCTCAATGCGCTGTATCTCTTTTGTTTTCATAACGATTTCAGATGCCGAGTTGATCCAGGTCACCGATACGGTGTTCCCATATCCAGTCTATGCCTTCGGCGGCTTCATATCCAAGATACGCGGCATCGAAGTAGCCGCACAGGAACAGGGCAAATACGACCTGTTCATCGAACGTTGCCTTGAGTTGGCTGATCTTGATCGCTTCTTCTTTGCGCCGCTTGTTGACGTTCGTAAAATCTCCGGCGGACTTGGCTTCGATGAAGACTGGCAAGTGCGGCAACTTCGCGTGCTTGGGTTGGATGACGACATCGATGGGGATTTTGACGGTCTTCGTGTCGGTTTTGGACGGCGTTACAAGGACGTTCATTCGGAACGCAAAAGTGCCGGGTTCCATCTGGGTGATTGTGACGCCGGTTGCGTGCTCAATCTTCCGATAGCCGCGCTCAGTGAGGTAGGTCTCGATCAAAACAAGCTGGCGTTTCTCCTGGGCGTTGCGCACAATGGGGTCCGCCACCGCGCCACAGAGCCGATCGGCAACGATGGTGGACGAACGGTAACGCTCTTCTTTCGTAGGACGCCGACCTTCCGCAAGCCACGGAAAAATGTCCGCATCGCGCATTTGCAGGAGAATCGCGGTGATCCTTTCAAGATGGATATGAAGCAATTCGGGAGACAGACGCGGAGGAATCTTCCCCTCTTCCAAAGAGCCGACCAGATTCTTGCTGGAGTCTGCAAGCCCGATAAGCCGGTCACGTGCGAGCGGTGGACACGCGGACATTCTGAGCGTCGGGAGTATGGCGGGGTGGGCATGAAGTATCGCGGGGGTAATGGCCGTCAAATCCTCGGTCAAGAGGAGGCCATGCTCCACGCTCTCGACCGTCGTTTTGCGCGTGTCGCGGTAGGCCTTTGGAGCGAACTGCAAGAACCATTGATTGAACTGGTCTACAGAAGCCCGCGTATCAGCCTTCCAGAGATTGGGTTTGTCTGCGTTGATGGCCATGAGCTTTACTTTACCAGCCGGTGTAGAGAATGCAACCCAAGGGAACACCTACCGTATTTTCTGAAATGCGAGGCAGTCAGATCAAAAGCCACGCTATCCTATCGGCACTGAGTGAATTGAGGCATTTGGGCCACGTGGTGGATATGTGTCATAGCCTGCATTGCTACAACTCCGACGAATCACTTTGGCAAAGCCACTGGAAAGCCAACAGGAACCGCCGGTAGCGTCGTGCCAAAGAAATAGTGCACTCCTCGAATCACATCACCATCGACTAACATGGAACGCTCTTGTTCCTCCATTTCTTCCGGATGACACCAGCGGAATCGCCGAACAGAATTATGCAGTTTGAGTTCGCAGTCAATATGTACCATCCACTTTGGCGCGGACTTCATGTGAACCGTGCAGAATTCAAATATATACAGCACCAATTCTGAATACCCCGGGTCGGGTTTAACGCTTACGACAAATTGATGGCCGAGGCTCTTTACTTCGATTGTGCTCGGATCGATTCCAAAAAAGCTGGCGATATCTATAGCGTTCTCGCTTTGACGCATGTCTTCATTTTCACCGGGCCTTCTATGTCTGAACGGCAACATGAATGCCCGCCAACCCGAAACGGGTTTACCACTAAAATAGTTGAATAGGCATGGACGGCCTAATTTGTCGTTCGATCTGAGCAGGAAAATATCGAGGTGCATGATTCGCGGCGGCAAGACTCCGAATGGCGAGAACGTACTAGCCAGTCGCTTCCGATCTACATCTGGAGTGAGCCTCCATATGGGGTTGATGACCGCTTCCGTGGAAAGCGTCATCACTTGTGGATAGTCCTCTGATGTTAGCACTCGCGCAATAGACTGTTTGATTTTTGATGATACCCCCAGTTCGTCTATACGTGCACGCAGAGAAGCTGGAAGGCTGTCAGATCCATCTGGTTGGATGTCGTCTGGAATTGTTTGTGGTAAGTCTCCTAGTCGGAACGCCGAATCGGAGGTGAGCATACCAACGAACTTATATCCGCCCGTTCCCTGCGGATCACGTTTCTTGGGAACATTCTTTATATAGGCGTGGAATTCAGTCTCTCCCATCAAGCCGGACAATTCGCTCAGATATTTTGTGAGTAGTCGGTGTTTGTCAATTATCTCCGGCTGAGAGGATAAGGTATCAGAAAGACAAGCATCAGTGCACCGAACAATCTCTGGCCGTTTTTCGATAAGGCACTTAAGAATTGAGTAATGTCTACTTTCAAACGGCAGAACGACGTTCTCCTTCTTAACCGTCAGCGCGACCGAATCAAATATGAAGGGGCCGAACTGAAGGAAGCGATGCTGTTGATCGTCATGCATTATCCAGCTCCTCCCCGAATACGTGGACAAATTCCGGACAAAAAGCGGAGTTCTTTGAACTGGCAAAACTTGGTACGTTCATGCTACTACAATCCGCCGCCACAGAGAAAAACCCGGGGGTTGGCGCCCCCGGGGTATTCACTCACATGGTGAGCGGTCAGGAGCATACGTCACTATGCGCCCAACCGACACAACACGAGCTATTCTCGCTTCCGAATCCCCGAACATTACCGCAACTGATTTGGTATGTCAAACCCAGTCACGAGGGCAAAGGGTCATCCTATGGATCGGCTCACACACGGCTCTTGATGACCAGCTTGCGGGCCTTCGAGACAGACGATCCGTACAGCCCTGCGTCTACACTTCATACGCCATGCCGCCAGCAGAACTGCTGTCGAATGCTGCTGCCGTATTCGTCTACGAAGTTGAAATTCCCGAAAGGCTCCAACAATTGAAAGCCTGCTGCGAGCATCAGCGCCGATACGGCGGGATTCAATTGATCTTTGGTCTTTCGTGTCGCCTTCAGTTCGATGACACACCAAAGCGTGTGATAGACACCGGTGCCCAGTTTCTTCCGCTATTTGCTGCGGCGTGATTGAGTCGGTCACGACCGTTGGAGGCGCGTCACCATGCAGTATGGCAATCTCGATCTTGCGTTGCTCTATTACGATCTGGCGATGTACCATATCGAATCGGTGCGTCGTGGCAAGGTGAGGCTTGTCCTTGTGCATGAGTGTAAGGATACCCGGTTACCTGGGCGTTGTGTCTCCGGGGAGAGAATACTGTCTGCTTGGCTAGTCCACGAGGGACACCCTTACTGGTTGCCGTTATCAACAACCCATCTAGTCCTATTGGACTTCTTGGCGCGGCATAACGGCATTTCATTGAACGCAGAGCAAATACAAGAGCGTCTACAAAGCGAGCTGTTTTATATCCATCTGGCCCGTGCGCGGTCGAGCCGGACAGCGGTACGGCAACAGGTGCATCGTATTCGCGCCTGCATGGCGCAATGCTTTGCAGAGGCGCATCTGGACATTGACCCGGAAGACGTTCTCCGTTCCGAGCCGACCAGCACGCGAGAGAAGACATACAGGCTCGTCGCGAACGTAAGCTGGGAACATTGATATAGGTTGTTGGCTGCTTACCCATTCGATTCTGAGTTGGACGACTTCAATTACAGCAACTTTACCGCACCCGCGCATTCCGGGCGCGTGCCGCCGGTGGCTCTGGATTGCGCAAGAACTGTTCGACCGTCTGGAACACGACGGATGGGCTGGTTTCGAGCGCCTTGGACAGCTTGAAGATGACCCCCAGGCACGGTTCCTTTTCCCCTCGCTCAATCTGGCTCAGGAAGCTCCGGTCAATGTCGCTTCGGAATGACAACTCTTCCTGAGAAAAATCTTTCTCGATGCGCAGGGAGTACAACGCGCGCCCGAAGGCGACCGAAGTAGCTGATTTTCCAGCACTTTTCCTTGACTTTAAGGTGTGTTCCATTCTCCTTTCATTTTTTCTCTTGTTGTCTATAGCCGCCAGAGTCTATAGTCTACCGAGGTATGCCTATAGACGACATACTCTCGACCGCATTGCCGTCGAAGCCCGGATGCCGCCTCACACCCTGTCTGGCAGGTGGGAGAACTACCGCCGCAGACTTTCAGGGTTGGGGGTTATAGAAGTTCATCCGCACCAGGACACAGTGAAACGCCAGGAGCGAGGGATCAATGACACGCCTTGCAATGCAGTCCAGCAGCTTCTATGTCGCGAATAACGCAGTAGATGATCGATCTTCCTTCAGACATCTTCTTGCAAGCCACAGCCGCACACAGTGCTCGCCAAGGATTCTTCTCGCCATCTGTCTCCTTATAGGCACAGGATTTCTCTCGGGTTGCGGCGGGGGGAGTGGCGGCGGCGGCACTCCTCCGGTATCCCCCACCATCACCTCGGTTAACGCCTCCTGCTTGCCAACTTCCATCACCACTACGCAAACCAGCACCTGCACCGCGACTGTTTATGGAACGGGTAGCTATAATTCCGGCGTCTCCTGGACGGCAACCGGTGGAACGGTAACGAGCGCGGGAGTTTTCACCCCCTCCGCCACGGGAACCGCGACGATCACCGCGACCTCGACCGAGGATTCCACCAAATCCGGCTCGACAAATGTGGCAGTGAGTGTACCGCCTACGATTACTTCGGTGGCAGTGGTCTGCTCCCCGACGACGCTAATTCTGCGGAGTGGAACGACCTCGGTATGCTCGGCAACAGTGCAAGGCACAGGGTCATTCAGTTCTGCCGTAACGTGGTCGGCAGCAAGCGGTTCAATTACATCATCGGGAACCTTTACGCCAGCCAGCGGTGGCGCTGTTACGATCACGGCTATCTCTACGGGGGACATAACCAAATCCGGTCACGCCGTCGTGACCGTCCTGGTTCCACCCTCCAGTGCGAATTTCAAAATTGTTGGCCCCGGAGGAGGTCACATCACGTATGCTCTAGACCCATCCTCACCTGGAAGGCTTTATGCTTCCGCCTACCAATCCGGGTTATACAAAAGCACCGACAGCGGGGCTAGCTGGGAACCATTTGCGACAAATCAGTCATTTCCCTTTTATGGCGGACTTGCCGGAGTTTCAGTGAATGGAACGATATATGTCCAAGACCCCACTGATGGCACCGTCTACAATTCCGCGGATCAAGGAACTACTTGGACTCATATCGTCTCACCCTCCGCCAACTCTGTTTCGGCGCTAACACTGGACCCATTGAATGCCAGCGTTCTTTACGCGACAGACTCAAGTGGAGCCATTTACAGATCGAAGAACACTGCATCGACCTGGACCCTGCTGAGTCTTCCAGGTTTTTGTGCAAGCACATCACTGTTTCCCGACTCATCGACGGAAGGAAAACTGTACTTCGAATCCTCCTGTACCGGCCTCTACGTATCCAATGATTTTGGAAATACATTTTCTCTTTTAACAGGCGCAGCGAACGTCGGAGCGATCACGTTTAGTTTCTTTGTACAGGCCCCGAGCAATCCTCATCGTATCTATGCTGGCGGACCGACAAACAACCCCTACATTTCATATTTGTATATCAGTTCGGATGGTGGCGCCACTTGGTCTGAGAGTGTCGAACCCCTCGGTTATTCGGGTGCATCTATAGCAATCAATCCCGCAAATGATGATCAAGCATACCTCCTTGGAAATCAACTATATGGCCCACCGACTATACCCAATGGCCCCAATTCATGGGCCGCTAGGATCATGGCAACAACTACCGATGGAGGGAAAACATGGTCACAGGGAACATACCCCAGTCTTCAGCCAGTGGTTGGCGCAGCCAATGGAGGATACAATGGCTATTCATTGCAGTGGATCGCTGCCTCCTCTAACCTACTTGGGGTGATCGCCGAACATCTTTGGCGTATCCCGCTCGATGGATCGGCATGGACGGAGTCGGATCAAGGCCTGACAGGAAATTTCGGCTTTCAAGTTGCGGTGGACCCGAGCGTACCAACCACACTTTACTTGGCCGCGGGTAATGGTTCAGGTATTAGTAAGAGTACAAACGGCGGAAAAACCTGGAAGACCACATTTAATGTTGACGCTGATTCTATCGCCGTTGATCCCTTTAATTCAAGACATTTATTGGCAGGTGTCGATACATCTGCTGACCCATTAAGTTCGAACAATAGCGAACTGCAAGTCTCCAATGATGGCGGCGTAACATGGGCAGACGGGCCGCTGACACTATACTTAAATTCCACTCCCACAACAATTGTCTTTGATCCAGTGACTTCCAAGACGATATATATCGCTTCAAGATATGCCGGCGTATCTAAATCTATCGATGGCGGTGTCACCTGGTCATCCATCGTCAATGGCCTCAGCTCGCTATCCGCCAAGGAGGTATATTCTCTCGCCATTGACCCATCGAACTCGCAGATTCTTATCGCGGGAACGCTGGCCGGAACTTACAAATCCACGGATGGGGGTGTGAGTTGGGCTTTGAAAGACCAAACGCAAGTAGCGATTTCGATAGCGTTTGATCCAAACCATCCCGGCTACGTTTATCAAGCTGATAACTATCTGCTAAAATCTACCGATCACGGGGATACGTGGACAAAGGTTGTGCTAGCAGGAGCCAACTTGCAAAGTAATTCATCCACGACCGTAATAGTAGACCCAGAATACGCGGACAACATCTTTCTAACAGGGTATTCCCAAACTGGTACTGGACTTTTTCTAGGACTTGTTGGATGGTCACCCGACGGTGGCACAACTTGGGTATGGCTTCCTGATAACCTGCCCCAGGTAGCTATGCCAAATAGCTGGAGCTTATCTGTCATCGCTAAAAGTTCACCCGAGGTTCTCTATATGCCGAGTTCGTCGGTCGGGGTATTGGCGTTGACTTTACCGCATTGAATGGCTGTGTGCAACAGGTCTCAATCCTGAGGCCTGCGGGATTCTGCATCAGTTAGAAATTGCTGTACGGCCTTAGCATCTCCCTCCGATGCGAAGTAGGCCAGTCCCGTTGCGGCAGCATCGAAATACTGCGTTCTCCTATCTTCAGGCATCCACGGCTTGCGCTTGCGCGGCACATACCATGTAAATGCGGGATAACAGGCAGCGAGCAGCACGGCGATTTTGTGCTTCGTGGGTTTGCAATGCGGTTGAAATGCCTCATCGATGAACCGTTTGTCGATGAATACGATAGGAACGGAGAGGTTCCTTGCTTTGGCACGGATGCTTTTGATCGCTGCCCTCGAAGCCGGAGTGTCCCTACTGCTGCCTGCTTGGACTGTTCGCAGAACGATGACATTGGGCTGAAATTTGCGCACAAGCGTTTCGACGCGGCCCGCCTGGAATCCGCTGTGGGTCGATCTGCTCACACTGAAATCAAGCAGTTGCATGGAACCTTCAAAAACAGCGTATGCAAGAGTCTTGGAGTGAACATCCAGAGATACTATGCGTTTTTCACGTGAATGGTGGTACATGGATTAGGTGAGGGTTAGGCGCGACGCGAGGTGAGCCATTCCAGTTTACGTGCGGTGGGGGTTGCCTCCCTCCCACGGGCATCGCGCTGTTCAAGAGACCTTTTGAAATCACTGATCCGCTCTTCGACCACGTACTCAACGGTATCGCGCAGACCAAAGAAGATTTCTCCGACCGGGGCCTGGAAAATGATCTCGTATGCGAGCGCATTCAAGAAGGGCGGCAAAGAGCGGAATCGCTCATGTCGTGCGACCGCACCTTCGTCAACATAGCCGAGGAGCATGGCAAGTTCGCGTTGGGTGAGGCTGGCTTTGCGGCGCGCAACATAGATGCGGTTGGGAATAAGTTTTGATTGTTGTGGCATGGATGGTAATAATTATTTTCAAAGTACGACGTTTTTATTTTTAGCGTACCAAGCCATGCTCCCACGCCATAGATACACAAACCGGATTGGCGAGCCAGGTTCTGTGGAAAACGACTACAACTCATCCCCAGACTGTTGACATTTCGCTTGAGCTCCGTACTGTTAATACCAATGGCACGGGCCACTAACCGCACCATGCCACATCCCTCTTACCAACGCAGGTCTGTGCATCTTTTTCCCCACGATTTGTTCGGGTACCTTTGGCGGGATGCAATTTACCGATTCCGACCTACAAGAATTTATAGCAATCTGGAAAGAGGAGTTTCACGAGACAATCACGGAGGCGGATGCCCGGATCGCGGCAACGTCACTTATGGAACTGTGTTCGGTGTTTGTTTCACAAGAGGAGGACTGATAACCCATGCAACGCACTCATGAAATACTTTTTGTACTGCCGTAAATCAAGCGAGGACGAGGACCGTCAGGTGCTCTCCATCGAGTCCCAGCGCCAGGAGATGGAGCGGTTGTCCGCCGGATGGCGGGATGTTGAGATCGTGGAGGTTCTTGAGGAATCTTTCAGCGCAAAAGCTCCGGGCCGTCCGGTATTTGACGCGATGCTCAAAAGAATCGCCGCCGGACAGGCGGACGGCATCATCGCGTGGCACCCGGACCGTCTGGCGCGGAATTCCATAGACGGCGGGCGCATTATTTATCTCTTGGACACCAAGGGTCTGAAGGACCTTCGCTTTGCTACATTCAGCTTTGAGAACAACTCTCAGGGCAAGTTCATGCTCTCGATCATCTTCGGGTATTCCAAATACTACGTCGATTCCTTGAGCGAAAACGTCCGTCGGGGGAATCGGACGAAATTGCAGCACGGGTGGCTTCCGAACATTGCTCCATTGGGCTATTTGAACGACAAAGAGACTCGGACGATTGTCATCGATCCCGAGCGTTTCCCCTTGGTCCAGCGGATGTGGCAACTCATGGCAACCGGGGCTTACTCGCCGCGCCGCATTTGGGAGATGGCAACGGAAGACTGGGGCTTGCGCACTGTAAAGCGAAAGCGGATCGGCGGAAAGCCGCCGTCTTTGAGTTCCACCTATCGTATACTCACCAATCCCTTTTATGCCGGGATTCTCGAACGGGAAGGAAAGACGTATCCAGGAAAACATCCAGCCGCCGTTACCATCGAGGAATTCGAGCACGTCCAGCATCTTCTCGGACGCCCAGGACGACCGCGCAAGACGCGCTCCTTTGCCTACACCGGCATGATCCGATGCGGCGAATGCGGATTCATGGTCACGGGGGAAGAGAAGGTCAATCGACATGGAACTCATTACACTTATTACCATTGCAGCAAACGCCGCCTCGACCGCCATTGCTCCCAGCCGTACCTTTCGCTCGAAAACATTGAAGCGCAGATTGCCACGTTTCTCGGTGAGATCACTCTGCCGGACCGGTTCCAGCAATGGGCGACGCACCGCCTCGAACGTACCATGAAGCAGAAACGGCAGGATTACGCGGCGCAAAAAGATTCTCTTCTCCGCGCGCAGGCTGCATCGACGAGAGAGTTGGAGAACCTGACGAAACTTCGGATTCGTGACTTGCTCTCCGATGAGGAATACGTCAAAGAGCGACAGGAACTAGAACGGAAGCAGATTGGGTTCAACCAAAAGCTCAGTGCGCTTACACAACAAGCAGAACGGTTCGCACCCTCTGCGAGCATTGTTTCTTTCAACCACAGCTTGATTTCTCGCTTTCAAGCGGGCAATCTGCAACGCAGGCGCATGATTCTCACAACGGTCGGTTCGAACCTTGTTCTAAAAGATAAAAAACTCAACATTGACGCACGTAAACCGTTCCGTCGCTGGGCAGATTCACCAAATATTTCCGACTTGCGGGCCTTCGTGAGGGATGTTCGCACCCTTGTCGAGGAGGATGGCGCAGAAATCCATGCGCTCATGCAGAGTATCCGCGAGATCATGGGTTCGTCTTCTGGAGACAATCCCTCACGAATATATGACCCGCTCAATCATTGTAAAGATTGAACCCCATCTGAAAAGATACCTTGATCTTGCATCCCGTACCGGCTCTTGCCATCTTTTGTTTTATAGCCTTGCGCGTAGGATGGAAGCGGGCCGTTCGACGGGTGTTAGCCACGCGAGGAGCAAAGGTGGCTAAGGCGCAACTATTCTCCTTCGGTTGCGACATTACTCCCCGTGCTCGGAAAGGACGAACGGCCCACCTTTCATTCATAGAGGTTCCCCTGTCTTACTGTGCGATTGTAAAAGTCCTCCGGTCGTAATGCCCGTCGCTGTATGACATGGCATACCCGGCGCGCCGCGCCGGTAAATGCCATCTTTTCTTTCTTCACGCGAGCTTTATGATGACCTGACGCTTCGATGCCATAAAGGTCGAGTCGAAGTGAAAAGAATCATCTTCACGCCAGAACATGACAGGACCGCTTTCCTATATCGGCGGCAAGCGCGCCATCGCCAAACAGATCATCGCCCTCTTCCCGGAACATACGACATACGTTGAAGCCTTCGCCGGAGGAGCGCAAGTGTTTTTCCGCAAAGAGCCGTCCGAGGTCGAAGTATTGAACGATCTCGACGGCGAGGTCGTCAATTTCTACCGGGTCTGCCAACAGCATTATGAGGAACTGATCCGATACTTCCGCTTCATGGTCATGAGCCGCGCATGGCATGGACTCCTCAAGTCTACCGACCCGAAGATGCTCACCGACATCCAGCGCGCGGCCCGGTACTTGTACCTCCTCAAGAACTGCTACGCAGGACTGGTCCGCAACCTGGACTATAGCTGTAGCGTGACGCAACCGCCGAGCTTCAACTTGGAACGCTTGCCAGAGAACATCGAGCAAGCCCACAAACGGCTGGTGCGCGTCCAGATCGAATCGTTGCCATACGAGGAAATTCTCAAGCGGTACGAACGTCCCGCGACACTCTTCTACCTCGATCCGCCATACTATGGACGCAAGCTCTACAACTATAACTTCGAACCGGAAGACTTCGCTAAACTCGCCGAGCGGTTGAAGACATTACAGGGTAAGTTCCTGCTGTCATTGAACGACGTGCCGCAGGTCCGTGCGCTCTTTGGCGATTTCGTGATCCGCGATATTGACCTCCACTACACTGCGCAAAAATTGGCCGGACGCCGGTACAAGGAACTCATCATCACGAACTACTGAAGTTCCCTTCAGTGCAACAACAAAAACTATTTTTGCGAAATCAAGTCGTTGTATTTCTGCGTACTAGCGGCACACTGCACTGGTTTTGTCACCGATATTCTCACCCCGCCCGCCACAATCCATCACATATGCTCGACTTCATCGAAAAACTCATGACTTCACTCTGGAACCACCTGCAAGGGCGGCGTGGCAAAGGGGAACAAAGCGGCATTGCTCTCGGCTTCTCTGTCGCCGATGATGCGGTGACGCGGCGACGTATGGGCCTCAGTCATACCAGGCGCACGATGCACATTGCGGTGCTCGGCAAGACGGGCAGCGGGAAAAGTTCACTCCTTCGTTTCATGGCCCAGCAAGACATCCAAGCGGGACGCGGGTTTGTCTACTTCGATCAGCACGGCGATACCACGCCATTTCTCTTAAGCACCATCGCCGCAGAGGAATCGAAGCGTGAGCAGGAATTGCACGAGAAGCTGATCGTGGTCGCACCCGCTGACACGGAGTTCTCTGTCGGTCTCAATCCTCTTGAACAGGCGGAGGTGAGCTTCGTTCGCGTAGCGGAATTCGCGCAGGTATTGAAACGCCGCTGGGGGTTGGAGCACTTTGGGGCGCGTACCGACGAACTGCTGCGGAATACCTTGTTCGTGCTCTCCGCAAACGGCCTCACGCTCTTGGAACTCGCACCGCTCTTGACACACTCCGACTTCCGCGCCAGTTGCCTCAAGAAGACGCCGAACATCGAAGTGCGCCAGTACTTCGAGTCGCGCTACAACCAGGCGAGTGAGCCGATGCAGGCGACGATGCGCGAACCAATTCTGAACAAGACATCGGCGTTCACCGCCGATCCAAGTTTCCGCCATATCGTGGGTCAGCCGCAGTCCACCTTCTCCGTTACCGAGGCGATGGACCAAGGCCATTGGATCATTGCAAATTTGGAAAAAGGCAAGCTGGGCGAGCAGTCGCTCACGCTTGGCAGCCTGCTCTTCACCATCGTGAAGAATGCGCTCTTCTCCCGAACGAAGCGAAGCCTCTTCACCGTGTACGTGGATGAGGTACAGAACTTTCTCGCCTACGACACAGGCATCGAAACCGTGCTCTCGGAGGCCCGCAAGTTCGGCATTTCGGTGGTCAGCGCCAACCAATACCTCAGTCAGTACCCTGACGAAATGCGCGCGGCCATACTCTCGGTCGGTACGCATATCTTTTTCCAGTTGTCGCCCGTGGACGCCACGCAGATCGCACAGGCGCTTGACGGCGGTAAGTATCTCGCGGAGCGGCTCAAGAATCTTCCGCCTCGGCAATTTGTCGTGAAGAGCGGTGCCGACCACTGGGCTCAGGGTTGTACGCCGAACGTCGTGGACCCGCAGGTGAGTTTCTCTGATCTCCTGAACCGCGCTCGCGTCCATCGCGGACGCCCTCGCGCAGAGGTCGAGTTGGAGATCGAACGGCGTCATGCGGCGCTCACGCGGACAACCGACGAGGTGCTGAATGAGTGGGAATGACGGTGGGAAGAGAGGAATGATGCTCCAGCCGCGCGACCTGCATTTGTTGCGGGAACTCTCGGTGATGTGCGTCGTTGACCGTGAGCAGGTAAAGATCGTGGCCGGATTCGGTTCGACCACGCGGGCGAACGCTAGGTTGCTGGCGCTCACCCGCACAGGATTGCTCAAGAGATTCTTTCTCGGCTCAGGCGGCGGAAGGAAGGCGCTTTACACTCTCTCGCCGAAGGGCGCACTGGCAGCCGACGTTCCCTGTCGTGGTCCGCGGCGTCCGCAGGATGCGTTGCTCGTCGCCGACTACTTCGTGGGTCATCAACTCGCCGTTAACGGCATCTACTGCGCGTTGAAGTATGGAACCATCCCGATTCCGCAGGTCTCCTTCATCAACTGGCTCACATTCCACGAGCCGGTGGCTCCTGGAATCAGCCTCATTCCCGATGGCTACGTCGAGTTTGCGACTCCCATCGGCATCGCCGCTTGTTTTCTGGAGGTTGACCTTGGCCATGAATCGCTCGCGGTATGGAAAAGAAAGATTCAGCACTATGTGCAACTCGCACTCTCAGGTAAATACCGGACGCAATTCAAGCATGAACGCTTTCGGGTTCTCATTGTAGCGAACTCCGAACGGCGGCTGCATTCAATCAGAAAGGCAGTTTCCGAGATCACGCAAAAGATTTTCTGGTTCGCAACGTTTGAATCCGCCCATAACCGATTCTTTGCTCCCGTGTGGTTCCGGCCAGCCGACAACAAACCAACAACACTTTTTGAGACAACCCCATGAAGTATTGCTATCAATGCGGAAAGATGACGGCGGGTGAACCGTTCTTTTGTGCCACGTGCGGAAGAACCTATGACGTGAAGCTCTGCCCGCGCCTGCACATGAATCCGCGCGGCGTGGAAATTTGCTCGAAGTGCGGCAGTCGCGATCTGTCCACGCCACAGCCGAAGATTCCGATGAGCTGGCGATTGCTTGCCATCGTTGCGCGGCTCGGACTGGGACTCGTGCTCTTCTATGCGTCCCTCTGCCTCGTCATAGCCCTCATCCGTACCCCGGAGGTACAGAACGTCCTGGTCGTCTTTGGGTTGCTTTTGGCCAGCCTCTGGTGGTTCTGGTGCAAATTGCCCGATTGGCTTCAGGAAGCGCTCCGTGCGCTCTGGAGGCGGAAGGAGAACAAAAATGACTAGGCGAGAGAGAGCATTGTCGGGTTTCGCGGAACGCGGAAACACATTGCAAATCAAAGGGTTTCCGTCTGCAAGCTACGGGCAGAGCTGCCCGCAGCAATACCCGCAGGCGACGGGGTGCGGAAACGAGCCGTTAGGCGCGCCGCTCTCCATCCGCGAGGTTGCGCAACTCATCGGCTGCTCGGCCTGGACGGTACGGCAAAGCTACCTGCCGCAGGGGTTGCCGCATCTGCGCTCCGGCCCGCGTAGCAAGCTGATCTTCTTCCGCGACCAGATCGTCCGCTGGATTCTTGAACACCAACAGAAAGGAGGAAAACACAAATGAGTCTCTACAAGCGAGGCAACGTGTACTGGACGGCGCTCTGGAACGAAGGCGAGCGCACGATGCGCTCGCTTGAGACCTCGAACCGCCGCCAGGCCGAGACGTTGGAACAGCGATTGCGCGATGAATTGCACACGAAGCGGTTCCAACTCCCGAACTTCAAACCTGAGATGCCCTTCGGCGAACTCTATGCGCGATTTCTTGCAGAGGGAGAGGTCAAAGCATACCACCGGGACCGCGCGAAGATGCTCTTACCGTTCTTCTCCGAGACGCCCATCGGGACGATCACGAAGAACGACATCGCGCGTTACCGCAAGTACCGCCATGAAGAACATCGGCGGAAGTCGAAGCAGTCGGACACAAAACCGCTCTCTGAAACCACCGTCAACCGGGACATCGAAGTCATCCGCCATCTGCTCTTTTGGGCGGCTGATGAAGGATTCATCCCCGCAAACCCCATCGCCCGCATTCGTATGGTGCGGGAACGCGGTAAGCGCCGCCCGGTGGTGTCGGTGGCAGATGAGATCAAACTTCTCGCCGCCTGCTCCGAGCATCTTTGGCCCATCGTCGTCGCAGCACTCGACACCGGGATGCGGCGGGGAGAATTGCTCACAGAGCTTTGGGAGCACGTGGACTTTGACCGCAACTTGCTCTCGGTGAGCCACTCGAAAACCGCCGAGGGGGAACACAGGCCGATCCCGCTTACAAGCCGCGTCCGCGCAATGCTCACCCTGCATCGGAAGCCGTCGGGGTTGATCTTCACCTATGAAGGCAAGCCCATCCGCCGTCCGAAGACGGGTTGGACCGGTGCACTGCGCCGCGCAGGGCTGCCGCACTTCCGCTTCCACGATCTCCGCCACACCTTCAACTCGCGTCTGGTCGAGGCGGGCGTGATCGCAGACGTGCGCAAGGAACTGATGGGACACAGCCGGGGCGGAGACGTGCATTCGCTCTATACCCACATCGACATCCCCGTGCTGCGCGAGGCGATCCACCGCCTCGATCAGTGGTACGCGGAAAAGGTGCGATCACTCGGCACCGTCCACAACCTAGGGGAGGAATCTTCTCTTCCCCACAACGATCACGAAAAACCAACCGAATCGAGAGATGAACCATATGACGGAAACCAACGCGCACTCCCAACCCCATGACCCGGATGAGGCAATCCGTGAACGCATTCTCGTCCGGGCTAAAACCGTGAACGCCAAGATTCTGGCACGGCTTTCAACCGCGCAAGGTGACCTCGAAGCCGGTCAGCATCGCGCCGCCCTCGGTGCGCTCGACGGCATTGAGGCGCAGCTCACCATCGTTCGCAGTGTCCTGCTCCTGCTCTCGTAGGAGTTCCGCTCTTTCACAACTAACCCATAACCCAAAGGAGGGTTTATGAGCGCACAGAATGCCACATCATCCGCAGCATCGGATACGGGTCGAAAGGCTTGGATAAAGAAAACTCCCGTAGAGATTGTCCTTGAACAGATCGGCAAGCAGGAAGCGAAAGTTGCCGAGATGCGCAAGGAACTCGCTAAGGAGGAACGCGAGCTTGCCAAACTGCAACAGGCTCGCAAGGTGCTCGAAGCGCAGTAACCAACAGGGGAGTTGTCCGTCCGGGCAACTCCCCCTTTTCATACCAGAGGGAGGATACCATGACGACTTCCACACGCAATCTGCATCAAGGAAAGCTGAAACCGCGCCAGCTTGAGGCGTTGGCCTTCTACCTCGGCGCGCACGACAACGATCCCGCACCGGTGCTCAATGAGATAGAAGCGCGGTTCGCCCAGGAGACATCGGAGGAGAAACAGGAACCCTTACGCAAGCTTCACGCTCTTGAGGCCAAACTCCAGCAGGTGCGCAAGGAAAAGCCAGAGGCCGAGGCCCTCTGGGCTCGCATCCGTAAGGAGTTCGGCGATACGCCGCCGCCCTACTTCCAGACTATTGTGCTGGCCTGTTGCGCGTTCTTCGCGCTCACGCTTGACACCTTGTTTCTTGCACCCACGATGGACATCTTGAACATCGCGATTCCGGCGCTCCAGTTCCTCGCCGCTTGGGGCTTTGCGGCCCTTTGCACCGTGTACTTCGAGTTGGTAGGCCTCCTCTACATGGGAGCGAAAAACTCCAGGCCGCAACGGCTTACCGCAATCGCTGTTGGGATCATCGGCGTTTTAAGTCTCATAGCTTGGGGACTCCTGCGCGGGTATCAACTCAGGTTTGCCGCCGTGTTTGCCGGGAATCCCTTGGGGCAGTTCCTTACCGCGCACCCGTTGCTCGCATCGGTTTTTTACATCTTTATCACGCTCGCAACTCCGATGATCGGCGCAACGGCGTTGCTCTTCGGATGGCAGGAACTATCGCGCGCCCGGACGTGGCGAAAAGTGCGGCAACGGTTCGAGACACTCCGCACCGCTGAAATCCAACTTGCCCGTGAGGTCCAAACCGAACAGGAAAATCTCAACGAATTCGACAAACGGAAGCTAGCACAATGCTTGGAGTGGCGGGCGATCTTCGCTCAGTTCTATGAACGCGGACAGCGCAACGGCGCTTGCAAGGAAACACGGTGGTCGGTCCTGCGCAAGAGCCTGCTCGGCGGATTGTGCGCGGTGCCGCTCGCATTCGTTTTGCCCTTAGCTTGGCTCCCGGCACTCGCGGCCATTCCCGGGCTCGCCGTCTTTGTCTATTTCAATCATCGCCGCCACCATCCGAGTCACGAACACTATCTAAAGCAGGAGAACACTCGTTTCGCGGTGATTCCCGACGCGCCCCAGCCGCGTGAATTGCACGCGCCGCAACAACGCTTCTTAACAAAGGGAGACGACTCGAAGGGAGAGAACCAATGACTACAATCAACGCCGGACGATATGCTGCCATCACGCTTTTGTTTCTGCTGGCAGGTTGTTTTCACCCTATTCCGCAAGCGACCGTTGAGGTCGTCGATACCAGTCTCAGCATTACGCCCCGTGCGGAGAAGGCTGCGCTCGATGCCGTGGGTGACCAGATTTCGCACATGGGGCGCGGAGATCGCCTCATCCTTATCCCCATTACCGGTGATGCACAAA
>Ga0187873_1001324_pt1 | contig 20870 bp, 18 predicted proteins | sample June2016WEW_16_1_2_FD_133012 | JGI IMG/M metagenome (GOLD analysis project Ga0187873, IMG submission 133012) | Peatland microbial communities from SPRUCE experiment site at the Marcell Experimental Forest, Minnesota, USA - June2016WEW_16_100 | ecosystem: Environmental > Terrestrial > Soil >...
ATGCGCTCGAATTCGACGCTGCCGATTGTCGCCTACGAACCGCAGCCTTTTCTTTGCGATTTAGCCCGCCGAAGTGTCGCGCTCAACCACTTTGCTGATATCGAAGTGCGAAACGTCGGTTGCGGCGCGGAACGCGGTGAGCTTCCGTTTCATAACAATCCAAACGGCTCGGTGGCGGTCGGAATTGACGCTTCTTCCGTTGCTGCGTCCCCGCTTTCCGCGCCAATGGATTGGGAAACACAGGCACACCGGCTCTATTGCGGCGATACGATAACGAAAATACCGATCACAACGCTCGACGAGGATTTGGCGGACAAGTCATCCATCGCCTTGTTGAAAATTGATTGCGAAGGTTTCGAGTATCAAATCCTGCAAGGTGCGCAACAGTTGCTTAAACGCCACCGGCCACTGCTGTTCATCGAAGTCCACCCGGAACAGCTTGTGACCTTCGGACATTCAACCCGCGAGCTGCTGGAATTGATTTCGCCGGATTACGAACTCGAATTTTGGTATTTTCAAATTGGCCGCCACACCTCGCGTTTCAGGCGAAGCCTGGAAAAATTCCGCCGGCCCAAGGCGCAGCGCTGCACCACCGTGGCGGAAATGCTGGCCGCCAGCACCAGTGTTCCCGGCCCGGCGCAGATTTATTTCATTGGACGACCGAAAGGGACATCCTAATTTTGGCGGACGGAAAATTTCCGCGCGCGGCATGGTCAGTGGACTTTAGCCGGGGTGGAGAGCAAGGTTCGGAAGAAGAGATACAGATAATGCAGCCTTCTCCAGACAGAAATGGCATGGCGTGCGAATATATGGCGCAGGTGTGGTCGTTTATAAAGCACCCGTTCACTCTTCCACATTTGTAAGATGACAATCCACCGGCTCACACCATGAAAATGATCTTTGTGCCGGGCCAGGACGCGATACGATTCGTCCTTAGGCGGACGATGATTCTTGTCACGGCAAAAACTTTTATCATGAATGCGGTAACATCCAACCGTCTGCTCGACAAATCCCAGGGCCTGACGGGACATGAAGCGCAGATACATGTCAAAATCGTCGCAGGCCAGACTGCCATCATAAAGGCCAAAACCATCCTTTGCATCAAATGTCTGGCGGCGGCACATGAGAATGGAGCCGGCTAAACTCCAGTTTAAGAGCAAATTTCTCACCAGTAAATGAGGATGCCGCCAAGCCCGGATGCCACGCGCGTGCGATTTTTGGATTCGGGACATGGCTTTTCCGGCATCCCCGATGAGTTCTGTTTTGCCAAAGACGGCGAGATGTTCTGGGTGATTTTGCAAATGGTTGAACCGGGACCGGATGCCTCCGCGCACCAGCGTGTCATCGCTGTCGGTGATGACAAGAAAATCGCCTTGGGCTGCTGCAATCAGCTTGTTCAATGTTTTGCAAATCCCCTGGTTGGGCTGGGATGCGATCCAAACATTCTCAAAACGCGCGCCATGTCTGGCCACCCAGGCTTGTAACCGGGTAAAGGAATCGTCCTTGGAGCCATCATCCAAAACCAGCAGTTCCAAGCGCGGCCAGTCTTCATCTCGAATGGAATTCAGACACTCTTCTACATAGGCAGCGTGGTTATACAATGGCACCAATACGCTGATAAGCGGATCTTTTTGTAAACTGGATGGACTCATGGTCGATAACTATTTACAGCATCAATAACAGCATTAATTTGCATTTGAGTCATCACCGGGCTAATCGGCAAGGAAAGAGTTCATGCAGAAAGGCCATCGGAAGTTCCAACGCCGTGCGGACGGCCAACCCAGGCGGCGAACTCGGTCTCAAAGGCTTTCACCTCCTCGCCAAGGATATACAAGCCAGAATTGATGACCCGGGCGGCGGCCTTCAACTGCTCGGCATCAAGCGCATTGATAGCGCGCAGATCGAGAAAAGGAATGTTTTGCATCGAATCAAATTTCCCGGATTAACTTTGCGGGATTGCCAGCAACCACAACTCTTGGTGAAACTGAACGCGTAACCACCGAACCGGCAGCCACCACGCTGCCTTCCCCGATTTCAACACCTTTTAGAATAATAGCCCTGCTGCCAATCCAAACACGGTCCCCCAGCACGACTGGCGAAGAAGGTACACCCGGCTCGTGGCGTCGTATGGGGTCAATATGATGAAAATCGGAATCCAAAATGAGAACACTATCCCCAATCAGACATTCACGACCAATCCGAACGGATTTTTCTGCGATGATTTGGACGTTGTTAGAAAAAAGAGTTCCTGCCCCCACGCTGATGATTGCATTCTGGCTTCGTGCCTGAAGGCGCACCATCCCGGAACCTAACAAGGGTGCTTTTCGATAACCAATTCCGACCTTGGGGCCAATCTCAACTATGCCATGACCATCGCACAAGAGGGACACTTCAAAAACAGGAATGCCTTGCAGTCGCAACCGTCCGCCCACCAATGCGGGAAGCAGGGCAATCAGGTGAATCAGGCGGGATATAGTGGTCATCGGAGAAGGCGAGCAGGATTCCCTATGACTACAGCGCTAGGAGGCACATCTTTGGTGACTACAGCCCCGGCCCCAACTATTGCACCCTCTCCAACAGTTATTCCGGGAAGAATAGTTGCATTGGCACCAATCGAAGCGCCCTTCTTGACCAGAGTAACCGGATTCTGCTCCAGTAACTGGCGAGAGCGCGGCATGGGATTATTGGTAAAAGTTACGTTTGGACCGATAAAAACGTCGTCCTCAAGAATCACGCCATCCCAAAGTTGAACCCCGCATTTGATGGTCACACGATCGCCCACCAAAACCTTGTTTTCAATAAAGCAATGGGAACAGATGTTGCAATCTTTGCCAATTTTAGCTTCTGGCAAAACTACCACAAACTGCCAAATATGCGTTCCCCGGCCAATTGACTGAGACTGGACATCAGCGGTTGGATGAATGAGCATAATTTAAAAACTGCTTTTTATCACGAATGTAATCAGCTTCTTCATATGGGGCATCAGCCAGCACCATCATGACGCAATCCGGGGAAAAATCATCCATTTCAAGCCAAACTCCAGGTCCTATAAAAAGACCTTTGTCAGGTCGATTGAGAATCACCTCAGCACGCTCAAATCCATTGTCCAACATCATGCGCAGACTACCACACACAGCAACACATACTTGCCGGAACGTCTTATGGGCGTGCAATCCGCGCACCACCCCCGGCTGGGTTCCAAAGATGTAGTAAACACGTGCAATGGTAAATGGAATTTCTCGTTGCGTTTCCAGCGCAATGAGCGAACCACGGCGGTCTCCCCTAATCGTAAAATCAATCAGCTGAACCAGAGGAAATCCAGTGTTCTGTTGTGGAAATGTGTTCAATTGATTCAGACTTCAAAACAACCGGGCTTTTGACATGAGTTTTGACTGCACTGTTGTATTGGCTCAATTTTATGTGGTTTCTCATTCGCAAAACAAGATTTTAACTTCTTCACATGGAATAAACAATTAAACGCACAGTCGCTCCGGGTCGTTGGAATAAAACTCGCAACCGTCGTCCATTGATGGTTAAATCCTGCCGTTGCATGGCTGAATTTCTCCACCGATTACTGAATCTGGCCAAGCCGTATAGGCTGCGCCTGGTCTTGGGCATCGTATTTGGGTTCCTTAGTGGCTTTGTTGATCCGCTGCTAATGTTAGTCATTCCGGTGGTGGGGCTGGTGGTTTTTACCGGCGCGGGCGCGGACAGCGCCGCGGCCGTGCTGAAAAATCTGTCGCCCCGGCTGCAAACCGTTGCGAATATAATCACTTCATGGTTTCCCCATTCCGAATCTCCCTCGGCAGCTACAATAAAAATTCTCGTGATCTTGCTGGTGCCGTTCATGTTCATCCTGCGCGGCCTGTTGAGCTACTTGAATGTGTATTGCCTGCAATGGGTTGCCATCCGCGCCGTCACTGACTTGCGCACTCGATTGTTCACCCATCTCCAAAATCTTTCCGTCGGTTTTTTTGCCCAGTCCAGCACCGGAGATTTGATGTCGCGCATCAACATGGACACCAGCGCCTTGCAGAACACCATCACTGCGCCGCTGGCGGTTGTGGTCAAGGACCCGGTCACAGTGATAGGCATGGTGGTTTCTCTGTTTCTTTTCGTGGACGCCAAACTCACACTGGTCGCGATGCTGGTTTTTCCCGTCAGTCTCATTCCCATCATCATCTACAGCCGCAAAGTGCGCAAATCCAGCGCCGTCATTCAAGATAGTTACTCCGAATTGTCAACGGTGATGCACGAATCCTTTACCGGCAATCGCATCATCAAGGCCTATAACCTCGAAGAAAAGGCCGTCCAACAATTCAAGGATGTTTCCCAGCGCTTCGTCAGCCATTATATGCGGATCATCCGCTCGGTGGAAATTCCAGGTCCGTTGATTGAGTTTTTTGCCTCCATCGGCGTCGCCCTGTTGTTCATCTACTTCGCGTTTCAGACGAGCCCTCACGCCGTCAAATTCATCCAATTTGCGATAGGAGTGTTTCTCGTGTATCGCCCCATCAAAAATATCGTCCGTCTTCAGAGCCAGCTTCAACAGGCGCGTGCCGCCAGCCAGCGGGTCTTCGATTTGCTGGCCATGGAAAACTCCGTGCGCGAACCGGCGCAACCCGTGCCCCTGCATGCGGCGGGCGCGGCGGTGTGTTTCGACAATGTCTGTTTTTCCTACGGCGACAAGGAGGTTTTGCACGACATCAATTTGCAAATCCGTTCCGGCCAACTCGTTGCACTCGTTGGCGCGAGCGGTTCCGGTAAAACGACACTTTCCAATTTGCTGCTCCGCTTTTACGACCCCACGCGCGGCGCGATTCGCATCGGCGACACGGACATTCGCGAAGTTGCCACGCGTGACCTTCGCAGCCAAACCGCCGTCGTCACACAGGAAATCATCCTTTTCAACGACACCGTCAGCCGGAACATTGAACTCGGCCGGCCCGGTGCAACGAGGGAGGAAATTATCGCCGCCGCACGGCACGCGAACGCGCACAATTTCATCATTGAAAGCCCGAATGGCTACGACACCGTCATCGGCGAAAAAGGCGTGATGTTTTCCGGCGGCCAACGCCAGCGCCTCGCCATCGCCCGTGCCGTTTTGCGAAATGCGCCGATTCTTATTCTCGACGAGGCCACCAGCGCGCTGGACACGGAATCCGAACGCGCGGTGCAGGCCGCACTCGACGAATTGATGCGCGGACGCACGACCCTGTGCATTGCGCACCGGCTTTCCACCATTTTCCACGCGGACATGATTGTCGTGCTCGACCAGGGCCGCGTCATTGAAACCGGCAAGCATGACGAATTGATCCGGCGCGGCGGCATTTACCAGAAACTTTACGAACTGCAATTTGCCTCGTGAGCGCCCGGCCCGAAAAAATTCTCGCCCTCCAGTTCAAATACTTTGGCGACGCGGTGTTGATGACTCCGGCATTGCGGGCGATTCGCGAACATTTTCCGCAGTGTGAACTGCACGTGCTCGTGCCGGTGGAAATCGCGCCGTTGTTCCAGCATCTGCCATGGCTCACGAGCGTCTGGGCCATGCCGCGCCGTCGCGGCAGCGCGAACCTGCGCGAAACCTGGCCGGTCATCCGCGCATTGCGCCGCGAAAAATTCGACCGTTCGGTGGATTTTGCCGGCAACGACCGCGGCGCGATTGTGAGTTTTCTCGCCGGGGCGCGCCAGCGGCTCAGCTGGGCGCAGCGCGGCGGATTTTTGGGCCGCCGGTTTTGTTACAACCAGCGCGTTCCGGCCGCGCCGGCCACGCAGCACGAATCGCTGCGATTGGCGCACGTTTTGTCTGCTTGGAACATTGCACCACCCTCTTCGCTGGAACTGGAAATCCGGGCCGAACCGACTTTGGCGGCGGCGGCGGAAAAGCTGCTGCCGACGGGCACGATCATTTGTCACATCGCCTCAAGCCAGCCGAAAAAAGAGTGGCCGGTCGGTCACTGGGTGGCCTTTTATCAATTGGCTGCCGAGGCGGGATGGCGACTGGCTTTCACAACCCCCACCGGCGCGCACGAACAGACGTTGATGGCGGAGTTGAAGAAAATTCTGCCGGACGCGCCAATTTTGCCGGTCGTGCCCGAATTGGCGCAGTTTCTCGCGCTGTTAAAACGGGCGGAAGCCTTCATTTCCGGCGACACCGGTCCGCTGCATTTTGCCGCCGGTTTGGGCGTGCCAACCATTTCGTTGTTTGGCCCCAGTTCCGCCACACGGTGGGCGCCGGTGGGTGAACGTCATCGGGCTCTGACGGGGAGTCTATGTTCCTGCGGCGCTGGCGCGAAGGTTTGTCACAGCGATAAACATTGTCTTGCGGCTATTTCGCCTGAGCAGGTTTTTAATTGCTTGCAGACTGTTTTGGCCGAATCCAAACGCCGGTAGATGCCATGTGGATTATTTGCGCCCCAGCTGTTCCAGCAGTTTTCCGTGAATTCCGCCAAACCCGCCGTTGCTAAAAACACAAACGACGTCGCCACCTTGTGCACTTTTCGCCAGGTGGGCGACAATGGAATCCACGTCGGGCAAATAAGCCGCATCCTTGCCTGAGGTTTTCAAATCCTGCATCAGCTTTTCGGGATTGAGGCGGTCCTCGGCGGGGATTTGCTCCAGCCGCGCCACCTCGGAAATCACCACCGCATTCGCATCCGCAAACGCGCCCACCAGTTCATTCTGAAAAACCTTGCGGCGTGTCGTATTCGAGCGCGGTTCGAAAATGGCCCAGATTTTCTCGTGTGGATATCTCAGCCGCAGCGCCTTCAGCGTCTCGCGAATCGCTGTCGGGTGATGCCCGAAATCATCCACCACCGTCACCCCGCCCGCAATGCCACGCACCTCCATCCGGCGCTTGATGCCTTTGAACGTGTCGAACGCGGATTGAATCTGCTTGTTGGATAGCCCGCAGTGTTTGGCGCACGCGACGACCGCCAGCGCATTCCGCACGTTGAGTTCGCCCACCATGTTCAGGTGAAATTTGAAACTGGGAATTTCGAACTCCGTCGCTGTCGGGCCATAACGGAGGTTGAATGCCTGGATCGCGTTGCCTTCGCCGAGACCGAAACGCCTGACCGGACAATGCGTCACATTCAACAGCGCCGTGAGATTGAGATCGTCGCCATTGCCAAGCAGCAGGCCGTTGCGCGGGATGAGCCGGATGAAATGCGAGAACGATTTTTTGATCGCATCCAGGTTTTCAAAAATGTCCGCATGATCAAACTCGAGGTTGTTGACAATGCCAATTTCCGGCATGTAATGGACGAATTTGCTGCGCTTGTCGAAAAACGCGGTGTCGTATTCGTCACCTTCGATGATGAACCATGGACTGTCCGTGAACCGCGCACCCTGGTTCAGATTGTTCGGGATGCCGCCGATGAGATAACCCGGATTCAGTCCGTTGTGCTCGAATACCCACGTCAGCAGAGAAGTCGTCGTGGTCTTGCCATGCGTGCCGGCGACGACGATGGAACGTTTGCCGCGAATGAAAAATTCCTTGAGCAACTCCGGCAGCGAGCAATAGCGGAGTTTGTGCTCGAGCACGAACTCCGCTTCCGGATTGCCGCGCGAGATGACATTACCAATCACCACCAGATCGGGCTTGCGGGTAAGATTTTGCTCCGCATAACCGTTCATCACCTCGATTTTTTTTCCGGCCAGAAACACGGACATCGGCGGATAAACGTTCTGGTCCGAGCCCGCGATCTCGAAACCTTTTTCCTTCATGGCCACCGCGGCGGACGCCATCGCCGTGCCGCCGATGCCGACGAAGTGAACCGTTTTGATTTCCGATGAAAACATGACCGACAGGATAAGCGGTGATGCAGGCGTGAAAAGTTAAAAGCGGCCTCACCAATTTCCGGCGGTAAATTCCATTGCCGCCACGGGCAAAGTGCATTTCAATTCCGAAACGCATGAAAACATTCTTTGCTGCGCTTGTTGCCCTGGCCTTTTTTCATTCCGCCGTTGGCGCAGAACTCAAGCCGGACATCGAATACGGCCGCGCCGGGAACAAGGCGTTGTTGCTCGACGTGTCCGTGCCGGACGGCGACGGGCCGTTCCCGGTGGCCATCATCGTCCACGGCGGCGGCTGGAGCAGCGGCAGCAAACAGCGCGACTCGAATTTGGGGCGCGACATCTCGCCGTTGTTCGCGCCGCTCACACGCGGAAATTTCACATGGTTCTCGATTGATTACCGGCTCGCGCCCACGAACCGCTGGCCTGCCGGTCTGGAAGACGTGCAGACGGCCATCCGCTGGGTAAAGGCGCACGCGGCGGAATTCAAGGGCGACCCGCGGCGCATCGCGCTCATCGGGCATTCCGCTGGCGGGCATCTGGTCTGCGCGGCGGCGGTGCTGGCCGGCGACGACACGCGTGTGCAAGCCGTGGTCGGCCTCGCGGCGGTGACGGATTTGGTGGCGGACACCACGCGGCGAGGCGAGGTCAGCAAGTCGCTGCAGGCTTTACTCGACCGCCCGCAGACGACGAATGCCGGGACGACAAAAATCCTACACGACATCTCCCCCATCAATCACGTCAAGCCGGGCCTGCCGCCGTTTCTGTTGATGCAAGGCGACGCGGACCGCACCGTGCCGTGGTCGCAGTCGGCAAATTTCCAGGCGGCGCTCCACTCAAACAACGTGACGTGCGACCTTATCACGCTCACCAACGCACCGCATCGCATTGTGGAGTGGGATAAATCCGATCCGAATTGGGGCGACAAAATGGTCGCGTGGCTGCAGCAAACGCTCGGCACAACGACGAATGCCGGTTCGTCTGCCGCCACCAGCGAGCCGCCGACCGAGTGGATTGATCCTGACACTGGTCATCGCGTCGTCCAGCTCTCGCGCGAGCCGGGCAGCGTGAGCCTTTACTTCAATCTGAACCCGTTCACGCCGGACGGGAAAAAAATGGTCATCACCACGCCGACGGGACTTTCGACGATTGATCTGAACACGCGCGCAATCGAAAAAGTCGTGGATGACCGTGTCAACCTCATCATGGTCGGGCGCAAGAGCGGACAGATTTATTTTGCGCGAAGTAATGCTGTTTTTGCGATGGACATCACAACCAAAACGACGCGCGAAATCGCCCGGTTGCCGACCAACGGAACAGTGGCGGCCGTCAATGCCGACGAAACATTGCTGGCAGGCACAATCACCGAGGAAACGGAGATTCCTGAAAATTTTCGCGCACAGGAAACGCCTAAAACCAAGGCAAAAAAAATCGAAGACCGGTTCAACAAACATTTGCCAATGGAACTTTTTTTTCTGAACCTCCAGACGGGTGAAGTCAAAAAGTTCAATCATTGCAACGACTGGTTGAATCATCTTCAGTTCTCGCCCACCGACCCGAACCTGTTGATGTTTTGTCACGAAGGCCCATGGCACAACGTTGACCGCATCTGGACAATTCGTTCTGACGGCACGGATTTGAAGTTAATCCACCAGCGGACGATGGCGATGGAGATCGCCGGGCACGAATTCTGGAGTGCCGACGGCAAAACCATTTGGTATGACCTGCAAACGCCGCGCGGTGAGGATTTCTGGGTCGGCGGCTACAACGTCTTGACCGGCGCGCGGACCTGGTATCATTTGCAGCGCGACGAGTGGTCGGTGCATTTCAACGTGTCACCGGACGGGAAACTTTTTTCCGGCGATGGCGGCGGTGCGGGCATGGTTGCCCACGCCAGGGACGGCAAGTGGATTTATCTCTTCCACCCTGAACTCGTGCCGAACCGGATGGATGCCGGCGCAACAAACTTGATCCAACCCGGCGTGTTCAAGGCGGAACGATTGGTGAACATGGCCAAGCATGATTATTCGCTCGAACCCAACGCGAACTTCACGCCCGATGGCGAGTGGCTCGTCTTCCGCTCGAACATGCACGGCGCGGCACAAGTCTATGCGGTGGAAATCAAAAAAGTGAAAAAATAGTTCTTGAGTTTCCGTTCCAGGATTTCGTCGGCAAATGTCGGGTTTGCCACGCCAAAGAAAAAATGTGACCCTCCTGGAAATTATGCCGTATTCAGCCATCTCGTTTTCGGTATTTCGTCTGAATCTACTGTTCGTCGCGCTCAGTCTGCTGCTTGTCGGTTGCAAAGCTCCGGTCGTGGCGCCGCTGGCAACGGCCGAGGCAAATGGGACCGCCCCTCAAGCCACGCCGTCAAGAGAAGGCTCGTTGCCCATCCTGTTTCTCGTGGGCGATTCCACCGTTCACAACACCGCGCCGGGCATCGTCGGCTGGGGCGATGTGATTGGCTGCTATTTTGATCCCGCGAAAATTAAAGTGGAAAACCACGCGCGCCCCGGCCGGAGCAGCCGCACGTTCCAAACCCAAGGCTGGTGGGCGCAAATCCTTGCCGAAGCGCGGCCCACCGATTTTGTCATCATCCAGCTCGGTCACAACGACAGCAGCCCTATCAACGACACGAACCGCTCGCGCGGCACGATTCCGGGTATTGGCGAAGAAAGCACCAACATCGTCAACGGTCTCACGCACCAGTCCGAAACTGTCCACACCTACGGCTGGTATCTGCGCCAGTTTATTGCCGATGCCCGGGCCAAAGGCATGACGCCGATTCTCTGCACGCCCGTGTCGCGCCTTCCCAGCCAGGGCAAGGAACTCGACACAACGCGCTATGCGGCGTGGTCACGCGAACTCGCCGGCCGGGAAAACGTGCCGTTGATCGATTTGAACAGCCTCGTGCTCGCCCGATGGGATGGAAAAACACCCGACGAAATCAAAACAAACTACTTCACGCCCAAGGACAACACGCATTTCAACCGGGCAGGCGCGGAATTGAATGCCGCGTGCGTGGTGGAAGGCTTGCGCCGGTCGACGAATTGCACGTTGACGGAATTTCTTCTGAAGGAACCGACGGCGGCAGTCAGCCCTTGAGTTTCCGTTCCAGGATTTCTCCCACCAGTGCCGGGTTCGCCTTGCCCTTGCTCAATTTCATCACCTGGCCTTTGAGAAAATTCAGCGCGGCGGCCTTGCCGGCCTTGAAATCGGCCACCGGGCCGGGATTGGCGGCGATGGCTTCATCGCAGAATTTTTCAATCGCGCCGGTATCGCTGACCTGCGCAAGGCCTTTTTCCTGAACGATGGCAGCAGGCGCTTTGCCGGTGTCGAACATTTCGGCAAACACCTGTTGCGCTGATGCGCTGTTGATAGTTGTGCTTCCAACCAAACCAACCAATTCAACAATTCCTTCTGGTTTGAATTTCAATTCCGCCAGTGTTGTTTGTGATTCCGTTAATTTCGCCCGCAAATTGTTGATGACCCAGTTCGCAATGGATTTCGGGTTCTTCGACTTTTTTGCAATCCCTTCAAAATAATTTCCTAGCGGCACGTCCCAAACAAACGTCTGCGCGTCGGATGCGGGCAATTGATAATCACGCATAAACCGCTGCTTGCGCGCCAGTGGCAGTTCCACCACGCGCGACTTCACCTCCGCGAGCCATTTCTCCGTCGGCTCAAACGGCATCAGGTCCGGGTCTGGAAAATACCGGTAATCGTGTGCGTACTCTTTCGTCCGCATCTCTTCGGTAACACCCGTCGCGTCGTCCCAACGGCGCGTGGATTGGATGAGCTTGCCGCCGCGTTTCAGCATTTCGATCTGACGCGGAATTTCGTATTCCAGTGCGCGGCGCACGCCGCTGAAACTGTTCATGTTTTTGATTTCGATCTTCGCGCCAAGTTCCTTCGCGCCTGTGGGCCGCACGCTCACGTTCACGTCGCAGCGCACCATGCCCTTCTCCATGTCGCAATCGCTCACGCCGCCATAAACGAGGATGTCTTTTAGAGCGTTGAGATACTCGTAGGCCATGTCGGCGCTGGTGAGGTCAGGTTCGGAAACGATTTCCATCAATGGCACGCCGGCGCGGTTGAAATCCACGCCGCTGTTGCGCTCGAAATGAAAACTTTTGCCCACGTCTTCCTCGAGGTGCGCCCGGGTGATGCGCACGCGTGAAATGCCACCCTTGAATTCGAATTCCACAAAACCGTTCATCGTGGACGGCTTGTCATATTGCGTGATCTGGTAATTCTTCGGCATGTCCGGATAGAAATAGTTCTTCCGGTCGAACTTGACGTAGCGCGATACGGTGCAGTTGAGCAGAAAACCGGTCAGTGCCGTGAGCCGCAGCGCTTCTTCGTTCGCAACTGGCAATACACCAGGCAGACCAAGGCAAACCGGGCAGACGTTGGTATTGGGCGGCGAGCCGAAGGCGTTGGCGCACCCGCACCACATCTTCGATTTCGTCTTCAGCTGGACATGGGTTTCCAGCCCGATGACCGCTTCGTAGTCCATAAGTCGCGCGGAGAATTTAACCACAGATAAACACCGATGCACACGGATTTTTCAGACGCATGGCGGCGGTTTCACCTTCAAAGATTCAGCCCACGGAATCAGCGCCGGCAGGATGGTGGAATGCAGTTGGACGCCGTGGGCGAGTTGGTCTGCGCGGCGCGCGAGCGCGGTGTGACCGGGCAGGCGCACGGGCGGTCTGCCCGCGGGCACGGGTGTTTCGGTGCAGTATTGGGCGAAGAAACTGGTCTCACGCAGGAAGGCTTCGCGTCCGCCGAATTGGTCCGGATTGATGAGCTGCAAAAACACCGAGGCACCCCAGCGCGTTTCGCCATCGGCGCGGCCATGACCGCCAAGGGCGTTGGTGAGGGCTTCGACGAAAAGACCCAGGGCAAAACCTTTGTAGCCCAAATCCGTTCCGCCCAGCGGCAGGATGGCCCCGCCGCGATTGTTGAAAAGCACCTGCGGGTCGTCCGTCGGTTGTCCTTCACGATCCACGAGCCACGGCCCGGGCAACCGTTTGCCCGCCGCCGCCCGCCGTTGGCAAAGAGCATTCGCGGTTGAGGACATGCTGATGTCAATGAGCACCGGATCGCTGCCGGTCGGGATGCCGACGGCGAGCGGGTTGGGACTGTAACGCGGCGCCGTGCCGCCATGTGGCGTGACGGTGCGGGACTGCGGGTCGGAACAGGTCAGCAAAATGAAACAACCCGCGTCGGCGACCGGTTTGAGGTAAGCCTGAAGACAACCGATGTGATGGCTGCGCCGGATGACGACGGTCGTGACCGGATGTTCGGCCAGACGTTTTTGAGCTGTGTGAATCGCGCGCCGCACGAGCCACGGGCCGGGCAGGTAACGTCCGTCCCACGTGAGCGCCGCGCCGTGGTCCGCCACAACGAACGGCTCGCCGCGTTTTTCCATCGTGTCGTCTTTGAGCGCCTTGAGGTAGGCGGGCAGCAGGGCGAAGCCGTGGGTGGTGTGTCCGAGCAGGTCGCCTTCCAGCAGCACTTCCGCCACGTCGCGGGCGCGCCCGTCCGCAAGTCCGGAAGTAACGAGGAGCGCCTCCCCGAATTGCCGGAGCGCGGCGGCATCAAATCTTTCATTGCCTGTTGGTTTCATGAAATCGAGCGGAACGAAAAGGGTTTTACACCGCCGCTGGATCAGTTCCCATCTGAACTGCGGTGTGTCTGGCGCGTTTGTGCAGATACCATTGATGGAATGATTCCAAGTAGAGATAAATCACCGGTGTGATATAGAGCGTGAGCAGTTGGGACACCAGCAGTCCACCAACGACGGCCAGGCCAAGCGCCCGGCGGGATTCGCCGCCCGCGCCGAGGCCGAGCGCGATGGGCAGCGTGGCACAGAATGCCGACATCGTCGTCATCATAATCGGACGGAAACGCAGCAGGCAGCCTTCATAAATCGCGTCTTCCGGATTTTTGCCGCGCCGTTGTGCTTCAATGGCGAAATCAATCATCAGGATGGCGTTTTTCTTCACGATACCGACCAACATAATGAGGCCAACAAAGCCGTAGATGTTCAAATCAAGGCGGAACAGTATCAACGTAATCAGCGCGCCAAAGCCCGCCGAGGGCAGGCCGGACAAAATTGTCAGCGGATGAATGAAGCTTTCGTAAAGAATGCCCAGGATGATGTAGATGATGAGAATGGACATGATGAGCAAAACGAGCAGTCCCTGTTGTGAGGATTGGTAAACCTGTGCAGCGCCTTGAAAGCTGCCGGTGATGGTCGCTGGCAGGCGCATTTGACCTTCAAGTTTCTGAATTTCCGAGACCGCCGTGCCGAGAGCCACGCCAGGGGCGAGGTTAAAGGAAATGGTGACGGACGGCAACTGGCCGACGTGGGAAATGCTCATGGGACCGATGCTGCGCGTGAACGTGGCAACGGCGCTCAAGGGAATGAGTTTGGGTACGTTATTGGAATCGGTAAACGAACTGGCGACGTAAAGTTGCGCCAGTGCGGCGGGGTCGAGTTGAAACTGTGGTTCGACTTCAAAAACGACCCAGTATTCGGCCACATCGGAATAGATCGTGGAGGCCTGCATTTCACCGTAGGCATCGTTGAGGGCATTTTCGATTTGTTGCGCCGTCACGCCCAGCGCGGCGGCTTTGTCGCGGTCAATATTCACATTGACGTACGGGTTGGCGATTTGCAAATCACTGGTCACATCCTGCAAGCCGGGCAACTGGCCCATTTTTTCCTTCAAAATCGGCGCCCAGTGAAAGAGCTCTTTCGTGTCGGTGTCCTGCAAGGCATATTGATACAACGCCTTGGTCAGGTTGCCGCCGACACGAATCAACGGCGGATTTTGCATATAAACGTTGAAGCCCGGCACCTGCGCCAGTTTCTTGCGGAGTTTTTGGATGATTTGGTCCGCGCTCAACTTGCGTTCGGAGCGCGGTTTCAAGCGCATCAACATGCGACCGTTGTTCAAAGTGGAAGCCCCACCAGCGCCAATTGCGGACATGAACCCGTCAATATTCGGGTCTGCGGCGATGATTTTCGCCGCGGCCTGCTGATGTTCCTTCATCGCATCGAAGGAAATGTCCTGCGACGCCTCGGTGATCGCGAAAATCTGGCCGGTGTCTTCGCTGGGGAAAAAGCCCTTGGGAATCCAGACAAACAAAAACAGGGTGACGAGGAAAATCACCACCGAAACGACCAAGGTCGCGCGCCGGTGGCGCAATACAACTTGCAGCGTGCGGTCGTAGGTTCCGCGCATTCCATCGAAGAAACGCTCGAAGGCGTTGTAAATCCGTCCGTGCTTGCGTTCGTGTTCCGAATGCACGAACCGGCTGCACATCATCGGCGTCAACGTCAGCGAAACGACTCCGGACACCAGCACGGCGCAAACGATGGTCACGGCAAATTCATGCAGCAAACGGCCGAGCAACCCGCTCATAAACAGCACCGGAATGAACACCGCCGAAAGCGACAGTGTCATCGAAACAATCGTGAAGCTGATTTCCTTGGAGCCGTTTAGCGCCGCCTGCATGGGCGGTTCGCCATTTTCTATGTGGCGCACGATGTTCTCGAGCATGACGATGGCGTCATCCACCACAAACCCGACGCACAGCGTCAGCGACATAAGCGAGAGGTTGTCGAGGCTGTAGCCGAGCAGCGCCATTACGGCGAACGTGCCGATGATGGACATCGGCAGCGCCAGGCTCGGAATAATCGTCGCCGAAAGATTTCGCAGAAAAATGAAGATGACCAAAACGACGAGGCACACAGCCAGAAAGAGCGTGTGTTCGACATCCGCCACCGAATTGCGAATGGACTGCGAACGGTCAAAAAGAATGTCCAGGTTCACCGCCGCCGGAATTTGTTCGCGGAACTGCGGCAGTAATTTCTTGATATTGTCCACCACGGCGACGGTGTTCGCGCCCGGCTGGCGTTGAATGGCCAGCACGATGGCGCGGGTGCTGCTCTCCGGCGTATTATACCACGCCGCCACTTTGTTATTTTGCACGCTGTCGAGCACATGCCCCAATTCCTGCAGACGCACGGGATTGCCATTGCGATAGGCGACAACCATCGGGCGAAAAGCTGCCGCGTCCTCAAGCTGGCCGTTGGCCTCCACTGTGAACGCCTGATGTTTGCCGTAGAGGATGCCGGTCGGCTGATCCACGTTGCCGTGTGCAACCGCCTGCTCGACTTGATCAATGCCCAGGCCGTAAGCCGCCAGCTTGTTCGGGTCCACCTGGATACGCACCGCGTATTGTTGCGAGCCGTAAACGGAAACTTGCGCCACGCCGTTCACCATCGAAATGCGTTGCGCCAGCATGTTCTCGGCGTAATTGTCCACCGTTGATAGCGGCAGTGCCGGCGACGACATTGCAACATACAAAATCGGCGCATCTGCCGGATTGACTTTCCGATAAGTCGGCGGGGTGGGCAGATTGGGCGGCAATTGTTTCGCCGCGAGCGTGATGGCCGCCTGCACGTCCTGCGCCGCGGCGTCAATGTTCCGGTCGAGCGAAAATTGGATTATGATTTGCGAATTGCCCAGTGCGCTGACCGATGACATCGAATCCACACCCGCAATAGTGGAGAATTGCTTTTCCAGCGGCGTGGCCACCGCCGAAGCCATTGTTTCGGGACTCGCGCCGGGCAAACTTACCGAGACTTGAATCGTCGGATAATCCACGCTCGGCAGATCGCTCACCGGCAGCAGGCTGTAGCCGATGACGCCGAACAACAGAATGCCCGACATGACCAGCGTGGTCATCACGGGCCGGCGAATGAACAATTCGGGAACGCTCATGGCGCGTTGGTGGCTGAAGCTGTCGCGGCAGGCTGGATTGAACTCTTGACGCTCACTTTCACGCCGGGCGCGAGGCGCAATTGGCCGTCTGTCACCACTGTTTCGCCGGCCTGCAAACCTTTTTCCACCACTGTTTCGTTTTGATATGTGATGCCAACTGTGACCGGGCGATTCTCAACAATTTGACTTGTTGTGTTCGTTGGATCCGGTTTCACGATGTAGACGAACTGATTATTTTGTCCCGTCTGCACCGCTTGTGACGGCACGACAACCACGTTCGTCAATTCCGAAAGGGTCAGTTCCACATTCACGAATTGCCCCGGCCACAACACGCTGTCTTCGTTCGGAAACGTCGCCTTGAGCAAAATCGTCCCGGTCGCTTCGTCCACCGCATTGTTCACGAACGTCAATTCGCCTTGCGGCGGCGGCACGTTCATGTTTTCAAACATGACCTGCACCTTGAGCGTCCGCTCGCCCATCTGTTTTTTAATTTCCGGCAGGTATTGTTCCGGCACGGCAAACTCGACGTAAATCGGATGAATCTGGTTGATGGTCAGGAGTATGTCGTCCGGCGCTTTGACCACGTTGCCCTGGTAAAATTGCAGCGCCCCCACCACGCCGTCAAACGGCGCGCGGATTTCGGTGAAACTCAAATTCAATTCGTCCGATTGCACGGTTGCCGCGAGCGTATCCCTGTTGGCTTTGCTGACATCGAATTGATCCTGCGATTCAATTTTTGCTTCAAGGAGTTTTTGATCGCGATTGAATTGCGCCGTCGCATTTTCTAATTGCGCTTTGTCGCGCGCCAAAACCGCCTGCGCCGGCCGCGGGTCAATCGTGAACAGCAGCGCGTTTGATTTGACCTCGTTGCCTTCCTTGAAATGCACCTCGCTGATAATGCCCCCGATTTGCGAACGCAACGTCACCGTCGAATACGGCGTCACATGGCCGACCGGCGGCGGATCAATTTGCACCGGGAGGTTCGTTTCAACCGCACGCGCCACGAGCACTGGCACGCCCGCGCCGCCTGCGTTGTTTTTACCGCGCGAACAGCCGTTGGCCAGCATTGCCGCGGCGAGCGCCAGCGCCGCCAAAATCAAAACGGAATTTTTCTCTGGGGTTTTCATTTTTAAAAGTGATTTTGACACCCCGGCTGAAAAGCCGCAGCGAATTTTTTCAAAAAATCCACGCGCTCCTTCTGAAATCGGGGGTCGAAAACCGACCGCCCCATGATAAGCCGGGTCAATTGTGGAAACGCCGCTGGAAACATGGTCAGCGACCGCATGGCCAGCATCACATGACGCGGGTCGAGTTCGGCGGAAATTTGGCCGCGCGCCTGCCGCTGCCGGATGCGCTCCAGGCCGCGTGCCGTTGTCGCGCGCCGGTTTTTTTCGTCAATCAACCTCTTGTCGGCCTCCTGCAACGCCTCCCATTCCAGCAGACGGACCCAGTCTGTGTCCTTGCACGCGGCTTCAAACCAAAAGGTGAGGCTTTCCGCCGGGTCGCCCGACAACGTTTCCGCCCATGCCTGTCGCTTGGCCATTTTCAGGCGCAACACTTCGCGGAACAAATGTTCCTTGTTGCCGAAATAATGGTACAGCATCCGTTTGTTGATGGCCGCGCGCCGCGCAATCATGTCCACGCGCGCGCCGGCAAAACCATTGGCGGCGAATTCCTTGAGCGCGGCGGACAAGATGCGTTCGCGCGTGCGTTCGGGATTGCGCTCCACCGCGCCGTCATTCAACCGTGCGGGCTTTACCATACGTTGGATAAGTAACCATTGAGTTACTTAAAAAGCAAGTCTGATTATTTGCGGATTAGAGCGGCGATTTCTCCCTGTGCCAGGGCGTGCTTTGTTCGTAAGCGTGCCCGAGGCGCAAAATGATTTCCTCGCCGAACGGCTTGCCGAGCAATTGCAGCCCCATGGGCAGTTTCGGGGTTTTTGTGAACCCGCACGGAATGCTGACGCCGCAGATGCCCGCCAGGTTGCACGCAAGAGTGAACACGTCGCACAGATACATTTGCAGCGGGTCGTCGAATTTCTCGCCAATCCTGAACGCCGCAGTCGGTGTGGTAGGCGTGACGATGGCGTCCACTTTTTCAAACGCCTTCAAAAAGTCGTTGCGGACGAGCGTGCGGACTTTTTGTGCGCGCAAATAATAGGCGTCGTAGTAGCCACTGCTCAAAACGTAAGTGCCGAGAATGATGCGGCGCTTCACTTCCGCGCCAAAACCCGCGCCACGCGTTTTGCAGTAAAGTTCGATCGGATCAGCGCCGTCCACCCGTGCGCCGTAACGGATACCGTCAAAGCGCGCGAGGTTTGCCGACGCCTCTGCGGGCGCGATGATGTAGTATGTGGCCGCTGCGTAATCCGTGTGCGGCAGGGAAATTTCCACGATTTCCGCGCCGAGCTTTCCAAATTGTTTCACGGCGGCGTCCACTGTCGCTTTCACTTCCAGGTCCAGTCCGCCGATCATGTATTCCTTCGGCAAACCGAGCTTTAGACCTTTGATGTCGCCAGTAAGACTCGCGGCGTAATTGGGAACAGGCTGGGACACACTTGTTGAATCGCGCGGATCGTGTCCGCTGATCACGCCAAGCATCGTCGCCGCGTCACGCGCGTCTTTTGTGAAGGAACCGATTTGATCGAGCGACGACGCGAAGGCGACAAGGCCGTAGCGCGAGACGCGACCGTAAGTCGGTTTCAAGCCGACGCAACCGCAGAGCGCCGCCGGTTGGCGGATCGAACCGCCGGTATCCGAGCCGAGCGCGGCAATCGTTTCGTCCGCGGCGACCGCCGCCGCCGAGCCGCCGGAGGAGCCGCCGGGAATGCGCGTCGTGTCCCATGGATTTTTTGTGACGCCGAATGCGGAATTTTCCGTCGAGCTGCCCATCGCAAACTCGTCCATGTTCAGCCGCCCAAAGATGATTGCGCCCGCCGCTTTTAATTTTTCCACAACCGTTGCGTCGTAGGGCGAAACAAATTTGCCGAGGATTTTGGAACCGCAATTGAGCGGCTGATCTTTGACGGCCAGCACATCCTTGACCGCAACCGGCACACCGAGCAACGGGCGGTTTGCGCCGCTGTCACCGTGAGAAAACAATTTATCTGCCGCGTCCGCCTGCGCAAGCGCGTCATTGGCGTTGTAACTGATGAAGGCGTGAATTTTTTCATCCACGCGCGCGATTTGATCGAGACACGATTGCATGACTTCACGCGCGGAGACTTCGCGTTTGGCGAGCTTGACGGCGAGTTCGGAAATGGTGAGTTGGTTCAACATGAAAATCCAACCACAGATGGACACGGATAAACACGGATGATGAGAACAACATTCGTGCAAGCTTCCTTCAATTTTTTGCCTTTATCCGTGTGCATCTGTGTTAATCCGTGGTTTTTATTCCACAATTTTGGGCACGATGAAAAGCCCGTTGGCCTGCGCGGGCGCGTTGCGCAGGGCGTCGTTATGCGGGAGCGACGGGCGCATTTCATCAGGGCGCATGACATTGACCATGGGTGTGGCGTGTGCGGTCGGCTCGACATTGGCAACATCGAGTTCCTTTAACTTTTCGATGTAGCCGAGGATGTTGCCGAGTTGCGCGCCGAATTTTTTCTCCTCATCGGGCGTGAGATGCAGCCGCGCCAGATGCGCGACGTATTTGACATCAAATTGAGCCGTTGCCATGCCCGCAAACTAAAGTCCAAAGCCCAAAGTTGAAAGTCCAAAGTCGGCAACCGAGTTATCTGTCATTCCTCATCGAACTTCTGTTGGACGAGGGCTTCGAGTTCGGTGATGGCGGCCTGGGCGTCCGCGCCGCGGACGTGCAGGATCAATTTGCTGCCGGGGCCGGCAGCGAGCATCATCAAGCCCATGATGCTTTTGCCGTTGACTTTTTCGCCGTCCTTTTCGACGAAAATTTCGGCCACAAACCGGTTGGCGGTCTTCACAAAGACGGCGGCGGGCCTGGCGTGAATGCCCAGCTTGTTGGTAATGGTAAGTTCCTTGGTGAGAAACTTCTTGTCCGGCAACTTTCTCGCGCTCATCGGTTTGCTCATTTTTCACCAAGCGATCCCGCCCCAATTACCACTTTTTTTTGCGCCGGCGGGGGCAGTTTGTTCGAAGCCATGCGGGCGATGAGGCGGTCATCCAATTCCTGCGCGGCGTTTTGGCCGGACATTTTTAATTTGGTCTGAAACGCGGCAACTTCAATGAGCCGCGCCAAATCGCGTCCGGGCCGCACGGGAATGGTAATGTGTGGAATGTTCACGCC
>Ga0187873_1001326_pt1 | contig 20818 bp, 14 predicted proteins | sample June2016WEW_16_1_2_FD_133012 | JGI IMG/M metagenome (GOLD analysis project Ga0187873, IMG submission 133012) | Peatland microbial communities from SPRUCE experiment site at the Marcell Experimental Forest, Minnesota, USA - June2016WEW_16_100 | ecosystem: Environmental > Terrestrial > Soil >...
CACGTACTTGACATCAATTTCCAGGGCAGCCACAGTCACTCTTCATCAAATCTTGCCTCGATGAGCGTCTGGATCGCGGCCAGGGCCTGGGAGGCGTCCTGGCCATGGGCATGAACAGTCAGTTTGCTGCCCGGGCCGGCGGCAAGCATCATGAGACCCATAATGCTCTTGCCATTGACCTTTTCTCCGTCTTTTTCGACGAAGATCTCGCAACTGAACCGGTTGGCGGTCTTGACAAACATGGCGGCGGGCCGGGCGTGGATGCCCAGCTTGTTGGAGACCAGGAAGTTTTTGGTCATGCTCGAAGTGCCATCGGTGATTCTCTTAGCGCTCATTCATTGCGTCGTCCCTTTATAGGTAAGCGAGACGCGGCCATTTGGCCAATAAATTCTACAGCTTGGCGGCGGCGGTCATGCGCGAAATGAGCCGGTCATTCAACTCCTTGGCCGGATTGTAGCCGGTGGACTTGAGCTTGGCTTGGAAGGCGGCCACCTCGATGAGCCGCGCCAAGTCCCGGCCCGGGCGCACTGGCAGCGTGATATGCGGGACATCGATGCCCAGGATCTTCACGTACTCCTGTTCCATGCCCAGGCGGTCCATGTCGGAAACTTCATTCCAGGACTTCAAGGTGATTACCAGGTCGACCCGTTTCTCCTGCAGGATGGACCGTACGCCGAACATGGCTGCGACATTGATGATCCCGATGCCGCGCACCTCCATGTGATTGCGGGTGACCTCGGCGCTCGTGCCCACCACCTCCCGGCCGTCCACCAGCATTACCTTGGTGACGTCATCGGCGACCAGGCTGTAGCCCCGTTCGATGAGAGCCAGCACGCTCTCGCTCTTGCCGATGCCGCTCTCTCCGCGCAAAAGCACCCCAACCCCCAGAATATCCACCATGCTCCCCATCTCCGTGCCGCGCGGGGCGAACATCATCTCCAGGGCCAGCGTGGCCAGGTTGATGAACTTCATGGTCACCAGCGAACAGCGGAAGATCGGCACCGCCGCCCTCTCCGCCGCCGCCAGGAACAGCTTGTCCGGGTGCAAATGGCGCGCGAAAACCACGCACGGCAGTTTATAGGAAAAAAAAGTCTCGCAGCGCTTCGCCCGCTCTTGTTCGCTCAACGATTTCAGAAAATAAGCCTCGGCGTTGCCGACCACCTGAACGCGCTTGAAGGCGAAATAGCGCGTAAATCCGGACAGGACCAGGCCCGGACGGTTGACGGTCGGCTCTCTAATGACCCGGCTCAGGCCGCCAGCCCCGGCGACCAGGTTCAAATCGAAGCTCCCGGCGTGGTTCGTGTAAAACCGCTCGACTGTGACGACATCGCGTTGCATAGAGGGAAGGATTCAAAGGTTGAACTCCGGTCCGAGATAGATCTCGCGCGCCCTCGGGTCGTTGACCAACTGTTGGGCCGCCCCTTCATAAACCACTTCGCCCTTGTGGATCAGATAAGCCCGGTCCACCAGCTTGAGGGTCTCGCGCACGTTATGGTCTGTAACCAGGATGCCCAGCCCGCGCTCGCGCAGGCGGCGAACGATTTTCTGGACCTCATAAACGGCGATGGGGTCGATGCCGCTGAACGGTTCGTCCAGCAGGAGCAGCCTTGGACTGGTGACCAGGGCGCGGGTGATCTCCAGGCGCCGTTTCTCGCCCCCGCTCAACGTGTAGGCCTTGCTCCGGGCCAGCCGCCCAAGGTCCAGTTCCTCCAGCAAATACTTCAAGCGCACCATCCGCTCCCGCCGTTTCATCCGGCAAGTCTCCAGAATGGCCAGAATATTCTGCTCGACGGTCAATTTGCGGAAGATTGACGGTTCCTGGGTGAGGTAACCGATTCCCAGGCGCGCGCGCTGGTGCATCGGCAGGCGGGTGATGTCCTGCTCCCGGAACCTCACCTTGCCTTCATCGGGCCGGATCACCCCCACGACGATATTGAAGGTGGTGGTCTTGCCGGCGCCGTTGGGACCGAGCAGGCCGACGATCTCGCCTGCCCCCACGCTAATGGAAACCCCATTGACCACCCGCCGACGCCGATACTCTTTGACCAACCGCTCGGTGACCAGCAATCTCTCCTCCTGGACGCCCACCCGCACCGGCGCCCCGGGCTGGTCTTTCTCCCTCACAGGCTGTGGCTGTGTTGCCCTCATGGCGGCCCCATTCGCCTCTCGTCGAGTCGCTTATTCCTGTACTTGGGCATCTGAAGGAAATTCGTACTCATCGGCGGGGCCTCGATCTGAATCGCCCACTGCCGGCTCCTGGAAGTCCTTATCCTCTCATGTATTCGATCCAACGTAATCAAGGTGTCTCTGACGGTGCCCTGTTCGTTTTTTGACTCGGCCGGATTGCGCGTCGGCACCCACTGGGCCGGATTGCCCGTTGGCGCCAAGTCGGCCGGCTGGCGCGTCAGCACCAACTGGGCCGGATTGCCCGTCAGCACCATCACGTCGTTGGTGATGCCGTTGGTGACGCTGTAGGCGTAATCGGCCTGGTCGCCCTGGCCCTCCATTTTCCGGTCGTTTTGGCCCATCAGTTCAAACGACACGGCCCTCTCCGCCAGGATATGGCGGGTCGTCCCGCCCTCGGGCCACTGCACCGTTATCGTTTGGCTGGACCAATTCATCTGCGGATGTTCGATGTGCGCATCCAGCTCGAAGAGGGCGCCTTGCGGCGTCATGGTATATTCCTCGGCGGTGATCTCCGCCATAGGCGAGTTGGTGGCGCTGGGCTTGGCGGCGGCCGGACGGTTGGCCGCCGCCGCGGCGGGCCCGCCCGCACTCGAGGCGGTGGGCCGGTCGGAAGGTCCATGGGAAACCATTTCCGCTGACGCCAGTTCCTCCGCCGGCAAACGCATCCAGGCATTGCCCACCACCAGCATTCCTTCGGGCTTGGTCGAAAGCCAGATCAGATCCCCACGGCCCTGCCGCAACCCAGCCTGCCACCTGGGCTCTTCTGTCAATTCCATCACCCCGTTGGTGGCCTCATAAACCGCCTTGCCGGCCAGAAACTGCCGGTCCTGCTGACGGATGATGACCTGGCGCTGGGCAACCATTCGTTCCAGTTGGTTTGTCTGGCCCAACCCGGCCGTAAGCTGGCCGCAACTCATGGTCCCCCGAACTTCACCCCCGGCGCGTTCGATCACTTGCACCGGGCCGCGAAACTCAGCCAGGTTCGTCTGGACGATATAGCTCTCGGAGAGGACCTCGAGGACCTGGTCCTTGGCCGGGACCGCGTTGGTGGCGGCCGGCCCGCCCTGCGAGAGCAAACCAACGGTTGCAAGACCCTGGCCGGGCATCTTCAAAACGGCATGGCCTGCGGCCCGCAACACCTGGTTTGTCCGCCCCAGAACCAGATCGTCGGCGCTCCCTTCCCGCGATTGCGCCCGCCAGGCCGGATGCCCGGACAGGTGAAGCTGGTCCGTCTCGGGCGTATAAACCGCTTCGTCGCCCGTGGCCTGGACCCCTGCATAGTCCACGCTCACATTCTGCTCGGCCGTAATGCTCTCCAACCGGCCCTGGCCCGAAGCGGTGTCCTGCCGTTGCCCTTGCACCCCGGAGGAGGGCGCAGCCAGGCCCTGGAGGCCGCTCTGGCCCGAGGGCAGCTTCGCCCTGAGCACACCGCTGCTCAGCGCCAATTGCTCGCCCTTGACCCGCACCCCCACGCGCCACACCGCCTGCCCGTAGTTGGTGGAGTATTCGAACTGCCGCGACAGAATCTCGACCGGCCCTTTTGCCGGCCCCGCCTCAACGGAGGCGCGCGCCAGCAGGTCCGGATGCAGCAGCGTGCGGACATTGTTGGAAATGATGAGGTCGGAATTGGTTTGCTGCCACTGAAAGCCTTCTCCCGAAATCGAGAACTTGCCATCGGCCAACTGCGCCTGCATCGGGCCGGGCGAACTCACGGTCCCCCGCCGACGGTCCACGATACATTGCGGGGCCTGCACCCCCATCGTGCGCTCGCCTTGGACGCTGAACGTCTGCAGCCTGGGTTCCGTGATAAGCCATTGATCGTTGGTCAACGTCTGGACCCGGGCCCCTTCCATGAACCATCTCATCCGCGTCTGGTTGGGCGGACCGTAATACTCCGCCAGCTTCCCCTTTCCTTCGAGCAACTGCTGCCTTGGTGCGCCTCCGGCCGCCAACCCTGACAGGAGCACTACCCCCAGTACACACATCTTCGCCAGCCCCCCGGCCCCGCCGGGTGCTCTAACGTTAAGGATTGACGCACTCACGCTCCCTCAATCGTAAGCCGGAAGCGCCGCCCCGCGCAATAAGGAACGCGGCCGTCGAGGGTCGGGGGAACGAGGCGCCGCCCCTCGCCTCTGGACACTCGACACTCGCCCCTCGACACTCGGCTGTCGGTTTGCTCATGGACGGACCGCTTTCCACACCCTGAGCAAGCCCTCCAGCAAACCCGCCATCTCGGCCAGGGCAATCATGTTGGGCCCGTCGCTCAATGCGCGATCGGGTTCCGGGTGTGTCTCCAGGAAAAGTCCATTGGCCCCCGCGGCCAGGGCGCACCGGGCCAGGACCGGCGCGAACTCGCGCTGCCCCGCCGACTTGTCGCCGCCCCCGCCGGGCAGTTGAACTGAGTGAGTTGCATCGAAAATGACCGGGCATCCAAACCGGCTCATGATGGGAATCGAGCGCATGTCCGCCACCAGGTTGTTGTAGCCGAAGGTCGTGCCGCGCTCGGTCACCAGCAGCCTCCGGCCGCCGGCGCGCCTGGCCTTTTCCGCCACCTGCCCCATCTCCGCCGGTGACAGGAATTGTCCCTTCTTGAGGTTGACGATCCGGCCCGTCTGGACGGCCGCTCTAATGAGGTCCGTTTGCCGGCAGAGAAACGCCGGGATTTGCAGAATGTCCACTGCCGCCGCCGCCGCCGCCGCTTGGGCCTCCGTATGCACATCCGTCAGCGCCGGCGTCTCCAACTCGGCCCGCACCCTGGCCAGGATGCTCAGACCTTCCCTCAGTCCCGGGCCGCGGAACGACCGCCCCGAAGTGCGGTTGGCCTTGTCGTAACTGGCCTTGAAGACGTAAAAAATGCCCAGGCGTTTGCAGGTCTCCTTGAGGCTGCCAGCCACCCGCAAACATAACTCTTCGCTCTCGATTACGCACGGCCCGGCAATCAACACCAGGGCCTTGCCGCTGTTCAGAGAACTCCAAATCGTGTCATCATCGAGCACCCGCATCTTGTAACAACCCCCAGCGCCTGTGTAAATGGGTTATTGCGCCGCATCCCCATCGTAATCGTCTCCGGCTCCGACAACCCGACAGATATCAATCGCGCCTACGAGTTGGGCGCCAATGCCTACATGGTCAAACCGGTGGACTACCGGGCCGTCGAGCAGCTCTTCCAATCCATCACCGATTACTGGGGCCTCCAATGCGCCAAGCCGGAGCTGGAGGTTGCCTGACTCCAGCAGTCACTTCGGAGCTTGCGCTCGCCTGCCATCGCCTTCTATTCTGGTTTGTCCCTCCGGGACAGGACTGCAATCGTGCATCCAGACAGATACAATCGCGCAGCCAGAGAACCGACGCCCCGCCGGGCTCTCCACAGCGTGGTTGGTTTTCTGTCTCACGCCCGCCGCAGAAAGTCACGCGCCAAGCCCGGTTTTCATCCCCAAATGGGTCCGGTTCATCCCGTTTTGCTCCAGCGCCGTCACATTTCTGAGGGCCCTGCGCCCCAGGGCGAGTCTCAACTTACGTCTGGACTCAGCCCAATACCGGCTGAGGGACGAATCGTGATGAAACGGAACGGCAACCACAGCCCCTTTGCGTTGGCGACTTGAGGCCGGCGCACACAAGGAACAATTCCATTGAACACACCTGAATCAGCACCCAATGCCGGAAAGTCCGAAGGTCCGCCCCCTCAGCCGCAGCCACCTCCGCAGGGCAAGCCACGCTACTGGATCTGGGGGCTTCTGGTGTGCCTCGTCGTTGTGGGGATTGTGATTTCCTTGCTCCACCGGCAGGGGCCGGCCCAAGCCGGCCAAGGCAAACGCGGCTTCGGTCTGCCGGTCGTGCCGGTGGCCACGGCGGTCGTACGCAAAGGCGACATCGGGGTTTACACCAATGCCCTGGGCATCGTGACCCCGGTCTATACGGTGATGGTCAAGAGTCGCGTGGACGGGCAGCTCATGAGCGTGAACTTCGTCGAGGGCCAAATGGTTCACCAGGGTGATTCGCTGGTGGAAATCGATCCCCGGCCTTATCAGGCCCAAGTCGTTCAAATGGAAGGACAGTTGGTTCGCGACAAGGCCCTGCTGGAGAATGCGCACATCGACCTGGAGCGATACAAGATTGCCTACGCCAGCAATGCGATCCCCGAGCAGCAGCTCGCTACCCAGGTGGCTGCGGTCCACCAGTACGAAGGCACGGTGAAGTTGGATGAAGGCCAGTTGAGTAATGCCGTGGTGCAACTCATTTACACCCACCTCACCGCCCCGATTTCAGGACGCATTGGACTGCGCCCGGTGGACCCCGGCAACATTGTCCATGCCACCGATACCAATCCCCTGGCCGTGATTACCCAGCTTCAACCCATCACCGTGGTCTTCAGTGTCACGGAAGATTCCCTGCCTGAAATCCTGCAGCAGATGAGCCAGGGCAACAAGCTGGCGGTCGAGGCCTACGACAGCGTCTTCGAGAAGAAACTGGCGACCGGCACGCTCTTGACCACGGACAATCAGATCGACACGACGACCGGCACCATCAGGCTCAAGGCCCTCTTTGCCAACGAGGACAACTCGCTCTTTCCAAACCAATTCGTCAATGTGAACCTGCTTGTGCGCACCCAGCGCGGCGTCCTGCTGGTTCCCACTGCCGCGGTCCAACGCAGCCCCGAGGGCACCTTCGTGTACGTGGTCCAGACCAACCAGACGGTCGCCATGCGCCCCGTCAAGGAGGGCCCCACCGAGGGCAGCGTCACCGCAGTGGAAGGGTTGGAGGAGGGTGACATCATTGCGGCGGACAATTTCAACCGGCTCCAGGATGGCGTGAAAGTTGCCGTAGGCAAAGGGGAGGAAGGACCGCGCGATCGTCCAGTCCAGGTTTCTTTGGGCAAAGGCGTGAAAGTTGCGGCAACCAACCCGGAGGCAGGACCCAAGCAGGGCCATGGCAAGAAGCGGAACATGGCCGCAACAGAAGCCACGCCGCCATGAAGAACACGAGCCGATTCCGCATTCCGCACTCCGCGCTCCGCACTGCCTCATGAGCCCATCCCGTCCATTCATCCTCCGGCCGGTCGCCACTTCGCTCCTCATGGCGGCGATTCTCCTGGCCGGGTTGGTCGCTTACAAGCAACTGCCCGTGTCGGCTTTGCCGGACGTGGACTATCCGACCATCCAGGTTATCACTTTTTATCCCGGCGCCAGCCCCGATGTTGTGGCCTCGGCGGTGACCGCGCCGCTGGAGCGGCAGTTTGGGCAGGTACCGGGCTTGAACCAGATGACCTCGACCAGCTCGGGCGGAAGCTCGGTCATTGTGCTTCAGTTCGCCCTGAGCCTGAACATCGATGTTGCCGAGCAAGAGGTCCAGGCCGCCATCAACGCCGCCCAGACCTATCTGCCACCCAATCTCCCGTCCCCGCCCATCTACAGCAAATCAAATCCCGCCGATGCGCCCATCCTGACGCTGGGCCTCACCTCGAAGTCCATCGCCCTTTCCCAGGTGGAAGACATGGCCGACACGCGCCTGGCCCAGAAGATCTCCCAGATACCCGGGGTTGGCCTGGTGAGCATCACCGGCGGGCAGAAGCCCGCCGTGCGGGTCCAGGTCAATCCGACGGCCCTCGCCGCTCGCGGAATCAATCTCGAGGACGTGCGCGCCGCCCTGCAACTGACCAGCGTCAACCAGGCCTTGGGAAACTTCGACGGGCCGCAGCAGGCTTACGAAATCAACGGCAACGACCAACTCGTGACCAGCCGCGACTACCGCTCCTCGGTCGTCATTGCCTACCGCAACGGCGCGCCGGTGATGCTCTCAGACGTCGCCAACGTCATCGACGACGTCGAGAACGTGAGGCAGGCCGCCTGGATGAATAACGCCCCGGCGGTCATCCTCAACATCCAGCGCCAGCCCGGCGCCAATATCATCCAGGTCGTCGACCGCATCAAGGCGCGTTTGCCCCGGCTCAAGACCTCACTGCCCGCCGGCATCGAGGTCTCGCTGCTGACGGACCGCACGATGACGATCCGGGCCTCGGTCAGGGATGTCCAGTTCGAGTTGATGCTGTGCGTCGCCTTGGTAGTGATGGTGATCTTTTTGTTCTTACGGACGTTCTCGGCGACGATCATTCCGAGCGTGGCGGTCCCGCTCTCCCTGATTGGCACCTTCGGGGTGATGTACCTCCTGGATTATAGCCTGAACAACCTCACCCTGATGGCGCTCACGATATCAACCGGTTTCGTGGTCGATGACGCCATCGTGATGATCGAGAACATCGCCCGCTACATCGAGGCCGGCGAGCCTCCCCTGCAAGCCGCCTTGAAGGGAGCCGAGCAAATCGGGTTCACGATCATGTCACTGACCGTTTCGTTGGTCGCCGTCCTCATACCGCTGCTCTTCATGGGCGACATCGTCGGGCGGTTATTCCGCGAGTTCGCCGTCACCCTGGCGGTGACCATCCTGGTCTCCGCGGTCGTTTCGCTCACGCTCACGCCCATGATGTGCTCGCGATTGCTGCGCCACAAACCCCACGCCCAGCAGGGTTGGTTCTACCGCTGCTCGGAAACCGTGCTCGATCGGGTCATCTCGGGTTACAGGAGGACGCTCCAATGGGTCCTCAAACATCAGACGGCGACCCTGCTTGTCTTCGTGGGGACGCTGGCCCTGACCATCTTCCTCTATGTCATCGTGCCCAAAGGGTTTTTCCCGGTCCAGGATACCGGGGTCATCCAAGGCATCTCCGCCGCTCCACAGACCATCTCCTTCCCCGCCATGGCCTCCAGACAACAAGCCCTGGCCGAGGTCATCCTCAAGGACCCGGCCGTGGAGAGTATCTCCTCCTTCATCGGCGTGGATGGCATCAACACCACGCTCAACAGCGGGCGCATTCTCATCAATCTCATACCGTTGGAGGAGCGCAAGCTGGACGCCACCTCCATCATGCACCGACTCCAAGCCCAATTGGCCAAGGTGGGCGGCATTACCCTCTACATGCAGCCCATACAGGACCTGACGCTGGAAGATCGCGTCAGCCGAACCCAGTTTCAATACACCCTGGAGGACCCTGATGTCAACGAGTTGAACCTGTGGACCACCCGGCTCATGGAGAAGCTCAAGAGGCTGCCCCAGCTTCGGGATATGGCCACGGACCAACAAACCGGGGGCGCATCCACCCGGCTGGTCATAGACCGCCAGACCGCCTCGAGGCTGGGGATTACACCCCAGCTCATTGACGACACCCTATACGATGCCTTCGGCCAGCGGCAGATCTCGACGCTCTTCACCCAGTTGAACCAGTATCACGTCGTCCTGGAAACGATGCCGGAGTTCCAAAAGAATCCGGCCAAATTGCAGGACATCTACGTTCGCTCGGCCAGCGGCGGCCAAGTGCCGCTGAGCACGTTCGCCCATTTTGAGCAGGGCAAGGCCCCCCTGACCGTAAGCCATCAGGGACAATTCCCCGTCGTCACCATCTCTTTCAACCTGGCCCGGGGCGCCGCCTTGGGCGACGCCACTCGGGCCATCGAGCAGGCGCAGAAAGAACTCAATATGCCCCTGAGCGTTCAGGCGGCCTTCCAAGGCACGGCCCAGTCTTTCCAGGCCTCCTTGAGCAACGAGCCGATTCTCATCCTGGCCGCGCTGGTCACCGTCTATATCGTCCTGGGCGTTCTCTACGAAAGTTACATTCACCCCATAACGATCCTCTCGACCCTGCCCTCGGCGGGAGTAGGGGCCATCCTGGCCCTGTTGGTCTGCGGCTGCGAACTGAGCATCGTGGCCCTTATCGGCATTATCCTTCTCATCGGCATCGTGCAAAAGAACGCCATCATGATGATCGATTTCGCCCTGGATGCGCAGCGGAAGGAAGGCAAGAGCCCGCTCGAGGCGATCTACCAGGCCTGCCTGCTGCGTTTCCGGCCCATCGTGATGACCACGATGGCGGCGCTGTTGGGTGCCTTGCCCCTGGCCCTGGGAACCGGCACCGGCTCCGAGTTGCGCCGCCCGCTGGGCATCTCCATCGTCGGCGGACTGCTCTTCAGCCAGTTGCTGACGTTGTACACCACCCCCGTGATTTACCTCTTCCTCGAGCGGTTGGGCCTCAAGGTTTCAAAGGCCGAACCAAGCGAGGGGAGTGTCCAACCGGCGCCGGCGTAGCCGTTATGAACCTCTCGGCTCCATTCATTCGCCGCCCGGTGGCCACCACGCTGCTCACGGCGGCGGTGGCGCTGGCCGGGGCGGTCGCCTTCAAATTCCTGCCGGTGGCAGCGCTGCCCCAGATTGATTTTCCTACCATCAGCATCGGGGCCGGATTGCCCGGCGCCAGTCCCGAGATCATGGCCTCAGCGGTCGCTGCGCCCCTGGAACGGCAGCTCGGCCATATCGCCGGCGTCAATGAGATGACCTCCTCCAGCTCCCTGGGCACCACCTCGATAACCCTCCAATTTGACCTGAACCGCAACATCGATGGCGCCGCCCGCGACGTCCAGGCCGCCATCAATGCCGCCCGCGCCTATCTGCCTTCCAACCTCCCAAGCAACCCGACCTATCGCAAAGTCAATCCCGCAGATGCCCCGATTCTAATCCTGGCGCTGACCTCGCCCATTTATGACCGGGGCCATCTCTACGACGCGGCCTCGACGGTCATCCAGCAGCGGCTCTCCCAAGTCCAGGGCGTCGGCCAGGTCTCAGTCGGCGGCAGTTCACTGCCGGGGGTGCGTGTGGATGTCAATCCGACCCAGTTGAACAGCATGGGCCTGGATCTGGAGGATGTTCGCACCGTCCTGAGCAAGCAAAATGCCAATTCGCCCAAAGGCCAGGTTGCCGACGACCAGACCACCGCGGACTTGGGCGCCAACGATCAGTTGATGAAGGCCAAGGACTACAAGCCGCTCATTGTAGGCTATCACAGCGGAGCGGCCATTAGGCTGTCGGACATCGCCGACGTGCAGGATGCGGTGGAGAACATCCGGGCCGCAGGTTTCGTCAACGCCAAAACCTCCGTCCTGCTGATCGTCTTCCGCCAGCCGGGGGCCAACATTATCGAAACGGTGGACCGCATTCGGCAGGCCCTCCCCTCACTGAAGGCCTCCATTCCCGCGGCCATCGACCTCACCGTGGTGATGGACAGGACGACGACCATCCGCGCCTCGGTCCAGCACGTGGAAATCAATCTGTGCATCTCCGTCGCCCTGGTCATCCTGGTCGTGTTTGTCTTCCTGCGCAGCGGGCGGGCGACCCTGATCCCAAGCGTGGCCGTTCCGGTCTCCTTGATCGGCACCTTCGGCATCATGTACTTGTGCCATTACAGCATCGATAACCTCTCCTTGATGGCGCTGACGATTTCAACCGGGTTTGTGGTCGATGACGCCATTGTGGTCATCGAAAACATTACCCGCTACCTCGAGCAGGGCATGAGTCCCATGGAAGCGGCCCTCAAAGGGGTGCGCGAGGTCGGCTTCACGGTCCTGAGCATCAGTGTTTCTCTGGTAGCGGTGTTCACTCCCCTGGTGCTGATGGCCGGCATCGTTGGGCGTCTCTTCCGCGAATTCGCCATCACCCTCTCAGTGGCCATTATGGTCTCCCTGGCAGTCTCCCTGACGACCACGCCGATGATGTGTTCCCGGCTCCTCAAACATCGCCGCGACGAGGACCACGGACGCCTCTATCAGGCCAGTGAGCGGGCTTTCGCCTGGGTGCTGGGCCATTATGAGCGCAGCCTGGCCCGGGTGTTGCGCCATCCCATCATCACCCTGGGGGTCCTCTTCCTCACGATTGCCCTCAACGTCTTCTTGTTCATCGAGGTGCCAAAGGGCTTTTTTCCCCAGCAGGACAACGGGACGGTGTTCGGCGGCATTCAGGGCGCCCAGGACGCCTCCTTCCCATCCATGCAGAAGGTTGCCGGGCGCTTTGTCAGCCTGATCAAAAGCGACCCCGCCGTCGCCAACGTAATGGCCTTTACCGGCGGGGGCGGCGCCGCCAACAGTGGCTTCGTCTATATAGGATTGAAACCCGTTGAAGTGCGCAAGATCAGTTCCAGCCAGGTCGTCAACCGGTTGCGGCCCAAGCTGGCCCCGGTGCCCGGGGCGGGGGTTTTCTTGCAAGCCGGCCAGGACTTGCGCATCGGCGGGCGCCAAAGCAACGCCCAATACCAATACACGGTTCAGAGTGATAACCTTAAGGATTTGGTCAAATGGGGGTCCTTGCTATTGGTGGAAATGAAAAAACTGCCGGGCTTTACGGATGTCAACAGCGATCAGCAGAACAACGGGCTGCAGGCCTCGCTGGTCTATGATCGGTTGACCGCCTCTCGTTTGGGCCTTACGCCCAAGGTGATCGATAACACCCTTTATGATGCCTTCGGCCAAAACCAGGTTTCGACCATGTACACGGAACGGAACCAATACCACGTCGTCATGGAGGTGGACCCCAAGTTCTTGCAAAGCCCCAAAGGATTGGAGAGCATTTACCTGCGCTCCACCAACGGCGGGCAGGTTCCCTTGAGCGCCATCGCCCGGTTCGAGCCCACGACCGCCCCCATCACCGTGAGCCACCAGGGCCAGTTTCCCTCCGTAACGGTCTCCTTCAATCTTGCCCCCGGCGTCGCCTTGAGCGATGCCGTTAAGACCATCCACCAGATGGAACAGCGCATCCGAATGCCCGAGCGCGTCGAGGGGAGCTTCTCCGGCACTTTGCAGGCCTTCCAAACCTCCCTGGCCAGCGAACCGATGCTGATCATAACCGCCCTGTTTTCCGTGTACATCGTCCTGGGCATCCTCTACGAAAGTTACATTCACCCCATTACGATTCTATCCACCCTCCCCTCAGCCGGCGTCGGCGCCGTGCTGGCCCTCATGCTCTTTCATACCGATCTGAGCCTTATCGCGCTCATCGGCGTCGTGTTGCTCATCGGAATCGTCAAGAAAAACGCAATCATGATGATTGATTTCGCCCTGGCCGCCGAGCGCGAGCAGGGCAAGCCTCCGGCTGAGGCGATTTATCAGGCCTGCCTCCTGCGGTTTCGGCCCATTATGATGACAACCATGGCCGCGATATTTGGCGCGTTGCCATTGGTTGTGGGGACGGGAACCGGCTCGGAACTGCGCCGGCCGCTGGGCATCTCCATCGTCGGGGGATTGCTGGTAAGCCAGGCCCTCACGCTTTACACCACACCGGTTGTTTACCTCTCCATTGACCGGTTGCGGCTGTGGTGGGTAGCCTGGCGCCGCCGCCCAGTGGCCGTCCCTGCGCGACCGGCTCTAGGATGAACCATGACAAGCCAAGCTCGATTCTCCAAGGAAGCACCGGAAATGCCCAACTCGAAGCTCCAACCCTTAGACCGCAGCTCAAAAGTGTCCAGGCGCAGGTGTCGAGTGTCGAGTGTCGAGGGCTCGAAGTGCCGCCCCTCGACGCTCGACACTCGACACTCCCATCTCGGATTACTTGCCAGCCTGGTGCTTGTCTGGGGTTGGCTCCTGGGCGCCGGCTGCTTGTTCACCGGCTGCAACCTCGCTCCGAAGTATCAGCCGCCTGCGGTTCAAACTCCCGCCGCTTTCAAGGAACTGCCCCCGCCAAGTCCGGAAGCTGCCAACCTCTGGAAGATAGCAGAGCCGAGCGACGCCCTGGTTCGCGGCAATTGGTGGGAAATGTTTGCCAATACCCAATTGAATGCCCTCGAGGCGCAAGTCGCCGTTTCCAACCAAAACGTTGCCGCCGCTTTCGCGAATTTCCTTTCGGCGCGCGCCATAGTCAGGGAAGCTCGCGCCCAGTTGTTCCCAACCCTGACCGCCAACCCGGCCGTTACCCGCCAACGGCAGCCGGTCCTGGGTGGCCGATCCGGCGGCGCGACGGTCACCGCCTATTCGCTGCCGCTGGATGCCACCTGGCAGCCCGATTTCTGGGGCCAGATTAGAAACACCGTCAAAGCCGATTCCTTTGAAGCCCAGGCCAGCGCGGCCGATCTCCAGAACACGCGCCTCGCAGCCCAGGCCGAACTGGCGCTGGCTTTTTTCCAACTGCGCGGCCAGGATGCACTAAAACATTTATTCGATGACACCGTCCGCGCCTACAAGGAATCGCTCGGTTTGACCAAGGTCCGCTTTCAGAAACCCGTTGGCATCGCCTCGGAGCAGGACGTTGCGCAAGCGGAGGTCCAACTCGAAACCGCCGAGGCGGAGGCCACCAATCTGGACATCCTGCGCGCCCAGCTTGAGCACGCCATTGCCGTTTTGATCGGCAAACCCCCTGCCGGGCTCTCTATCCCTATGGAGCCCTTGAGCAATAGCCCGCCGGTGCCGCCGCTGAGTGTTCCTTCCCGACTTCTGGAACGGCGTCCTGATATTGCCGCCGCGGAACGCCGCGTGGCCGAGGCCAACGCCCGCATCGGCATCGCCAAAGCCGCCTATTATCCCAATGTGACCTTGAGCGCCTCGGGCGGATTCGAGAGCTCCTCGACCTCGAGCCTCCTGAATTGGTCCAGCCGCTTTTGGTCCGTGGGTTCGGGACTGGCCCAGACCATCTTCGATGCCGGCCTGCGCCGAGCCACCGTCCAGCAATTCCGGGCCGCCTACGACAACACCGTGGCGGCATACCGCCAAACCGTGCTGAGCGCCTTCCAACAGGTCGAGGATGACCTTGCAGCTCTCAAGACCCTCGCCCGCGAGATAGAACAACAAGAAACCGCCGTCAAATCCTCGGAGAGATACCTGGTTTTGGCCACCGTTCGATACACCTCGGGAGTCGACAGCTACCTTAACGTGATCACCGCTCAAACCACCTTATTGGTGAATCGGCAAACCCTCGTGAATCTCCGAATACAGCAGATGACTGCCAACGTCCAACTGGTTCAGGCCGTGGGCGGCGGCTGGGATACCTCGCAGATGCCCTCTGCCAAGCAAGTGCTCTCCAAGACTAAATGACCGTCCCGTGCGGGATCACCGCGTTCTTGGGGATGACGACAATCCCATCGCGGATGTAATAATTCGGACCGTCGAGGCTCTCGGGCTTGCCGGCGGGTGAAATGACCACGTTGTCCCCGATCCTCGCATTCTTGTCCACGATCGCGTTCTCGATGCGGCAGTTGGCGCCGATGCCGATCCGGGGGATCCCCTGCTTTTCATGGCCGAGAATCGACTCGAGCGACTCGTAGTAGTCGGTGCCCAAGAGCACGACCCGGTTCAGCACGGTCCCGGCGCCCACGCTGCACCGCAGGCCGACGATGCTGTGGGTGATCGTCGCGCGATTGAGGATGCAGCCGTCGGAAATAATCGCGTGGTCGATCTGCGCGCCGTTGATCTTCGAGCCGGGCAGGAACCGGGGGCGGCTGAAGATCGGCGCCGCCATGTCGAAGAAGTTGAAGCGCGGCAGCTCGTTGGTGAGATCCAGGTTCGCCTCGAAAAAGGCCCGGATCGTCCCGATATCTTCCCAGTACCCCTGGAAGACGGATGAAAAAACGCGGCGGTCCTGGATCGCCTTGGGAATGATGTCCTTGCCGAAATCGGTCAGTGTGTTGTCGAGCAACTGGCGGACCACCCCCCGGTTGAAAAGGTAGATGCCCATCGAGGCCAGGAACAACTCGCCTTCCTGCTTGATGCCCAGTTGCGGATACCACTCGCTGGGCAGTTTCAATGAATCGAGCAAGGCCGGGTCCTTGGGCTTTTCGACAAACCGCGTGATGCGCCGCGTGGCATCCATCTGCATGATCCCCAGCGCTTGGGTCTCCGGCCGCCCCACCGGAATGGTGGCCACCGTGATCTCCGCCTCCGCCTCCTGATGCACTTGAATTACCTCCCGGAAATCCATCCGGTACAACGCGTCCCCGCTCAGGATGAGCAGGTAATCCCACTCATGATTCATGAAGTGGATGATGTTCTTGCGGACCGCATCGGCCGTGCCTTGATACCAGGAGGTGTCCGAGTAGGTCTTTTCGGCCGCCAGGATTTCGACAAAGCCCCCGGTAAAATGATCGAACTTGTAGGACTGCGAAATGTGACGGTGCAGCGACGCCGAATTGAACATCGTCAGCAGGTAGATTCGCCGCAGACCCGAGTTGATGCAGTTGGAAATCGGAATATCCACCAGCCGGTATTTCCCCGCCAGCGGCACCGCCGGTTTCGCCCGCTCTTTGGTCAACGGAAAAAGGCGCGTCCCTTGCCCTCCGCCCATAATCACGCTCAGCACGTGGCTCGTGTTCAGGGTTTGCCGCCCGGTATATGCCATAACAGGTTCGCGTTGCTTTCTGGCGCCACCCTTTTTCTACTCCCTCCCGGGTTCCAACACAAGCAGCATCGGCCTCGTTTTTTTTATTGACAGCCGCCCGGCGGACCTCATAATTGCAGCCAATGTGGTCAAAAGTGATCCAGAGCAACAGTCAATTCCTGCCCATCCTCGGTGGGTCAAAGGGCATTTCCCCGTCATTTGAACGATAAAACCATGAAACTCACAAACCATAACCAGGGGGAGCATCGTCTCCCCGCCTCGTCCGGGCAAACGGACAAACTCAACCAAGCGAACCTCTTCACCCAAAGGGCATCAAGGAGAACGAGACTTTCGTTTTCAGTCCTGCCCGTGCTGGGGCTTGGCGCCATCGCGTATTTGTGCGGCTGCGAGGTTACTGTCAGGGAACCAGGCGTCGTGGTGACTCCGCCGACCATTGCCGTCGAGACCCCGGCCGTCGAGGTTGAGACCCCGGCCGTAGTGGTGGAGGAAGGCGTGGGCGTGGTCGCCCCGGTGGGAGTTGATTTCGTGCTGGTCGGTGGCCGCTACGCCTGGTGGGAGCCAGGGCTTGGCCGGTGGTACTATCGTCCGATGGGCTGGCGGCCGGGACCGGGCTATCGTGGGAGGGTGTTTCACAGCTTCCGAGAGCATGAGCAAATCCATCACCGTGGCCGAGATGTACGTGAGCAACCCAGGAAGCAAAATGAGCGCAAGCAACCCGCGAAGCAAAATGCGCGGCCTCAGGAACAAAAGAAGGCCCCAAAGAAGGAAGAGAAGAAGAAGGAATAGCGCTAATTCCTGGCCAACCCTTTCCGGTCCGTCCTCGGGGCAATGTTACCACGGGGACGAACCTGGCCGATCCGTTTTTCGGAGAGGGGCGACGCTGTTGGTCATCATCGGGTGGTCCACTCTCCAACCGCCGCCCAGCGCCTTGATTAACTGGACGGTCGTCACGATGCGCTGCCCGTTCAATTCGTAAGCCGTTATTTCATTTTCCAACATGGTTCTGTCCGCCACGACGACTTCGAGATAGCTGGCCAAACCCTCCTTATAGCGGAGCCGTGAGAGCTCGGCCACCTTCTTGGCGCCGTCCACCGCGCGCATTTGCGCCTCGAATTGTTCTTTGAGCAGACGCAAGCCGGCCAAGCCGTCCTCGACCTCGTGGAACGCGACCAAGACCTGCGAGCGATACAGCGCCACGGCTTCTTCGTAGGCCGCCTTGGCGCGCTGGACTCCGGCACGAATGCGGCCTCCTGCAAACAAGGGAAGGCTGATGTTAGGGCCGACGCTCCAGGCGCGGCTTTCCCAATTAAAAATGTCCTTTAGCTCGACGCTTTCGGTCCCGGCGGAGCCGGTCAGTTGGATGGAGGGAAAGAAGGCGGCCTTGGCGATGCCAATGCCTTCACTGGCGGCCGCCAGGGCACGTTCCGCCTCGGCCACGTCCGGCCGCCTTTCCAGCAGATCGGCTGGCAGGCCGATGGGAATGGGCGGAGGCTGGTACAGGCGGGAGGTTTCGGCCAGTGAAAAACTGGAAGAGGTTTGGCCGCAAAGAACGGCGAGGGTGTTTTCCAGTTGAGCGCGCCGCAGTTCCAGCCCCACCAGGTCCGCCTGGGCGGAGAAGAGTTCCGTTTCGGCTTGCGCGACATCCACCGCGCTATCGGCGCCGCCTTGATGGAGGGATTCAACGAGGGTGAGGTTTTTTTTGCGCAATTCAACGGTCTTAGCCAACACCTGCCGGTTCAGATCGATTGACCGTATCATAAAATAGGTCTGAGCCACATTGGCCTGAAGGGAGAGCAGGACGTTCTGGTAGGCGGCGGCGCTGGCTTGGGCCTGCTGGCGCGCGGCCCGAAACGAGCGCCGCACCCGCCCCCAAAGGTCAATTTCATAGCTCAAATCCAGGGGGAGGTTGAATTCGTTGCCGGTATAGCCCACCGCGGGTGGTCCCGGCGGGGTGGTCCGGTTTGCGGAGTAGTGCGTGCGGTTCCCATTGGGATCGAAGCTCAAGCCGGGGAAGAGGTCCGCCCGGGTGATGCGCGCGATGGCGCGGGCCTGTTCCACTCGCTCGAAGGCGGCGCGCAGGTCCGGGCTGTTGGTGGTGGCTTCTTGTTCCAGCCCGCTCAGAACGCCATCATCGAAAACCTCCCAAAAGCTCGGTTTGATCTCGGTATCCCGGGGCTGGCCCGCTTTCCAGGGCGAAGCCGCCTTCCACTGTGCGGGCTGGGCGGCAGGAGGCGGCGGCCGGTAATCGGGACCCACAGAGCAGCCGGCCAGGGCCAGTGCGCACAGAAAGGAGCCGATACCGCCTCGTGATTCGCGTCCATTCGCGTCCATTGGCGGTTGGACCCGTATTTCATTCATGGGCTGGTTTGGCGGCGCCCGTTCCGGCTTTGGCCACCCGCACCTTGATGCCGGGTTCGAGGGAATCGGATGGGTTGAGGATGACGCTGTCGGTTTGGGAAAGGCCATGGACGATCTCGACGGTGGTGCCGTAATCCCGCCCCACCGTCACGGCGGCCAGACGGACGATTCCGTTGGCATCAACCAGGCCGGCTTGCACCCCTTGTTCGTTGCGGAACAGCAAGGTGTTGACGGGCACGACCACCGGCTCCGCCCCGGCCGCCAGGTTCACCCGCACATTGGAATGCGCGCCGGGAAAGAGCTTCCCGTCGTGGTTGGAAACGAGTATTTCGGTCAGGAGAGTGCGGGAGACCGGGTCAATCGCCCCGGCGGTGCGGTCCACTCTTCCCGTGAAGTTTTGGCCGGGCAGCTCGGAAAATGTCAGGACCGCCTCATCGTTGGTCCGGACCATCTGGCTGTAGGCCTGGGGCAAACTAATATAGACACGCAGCGGATCGATCCTCGCCAGGCGGAAAATCTCCCTGGACGCCCCCGCGGTGATGAGCGTGCCCGCATCCACGGTGCGAACGGTGATGATGCCTGGGAAGGGTGCGACCAGCTTTTTGAAATTGGCCATCTCTTTGAGGCGTTGGAGGTTGGCCTCCGCCGCCTGCACATCCGCTTGCCGGGCGTGCCACGTCGCCACCCTTACATCGGTGTCCTGCTGTGAAACGGAGTCGCTTTTGCGAAGGTTTTGCCAGCGATCGGCGGAGATGCGGGCGATTTCCAGGTTGGCGTTGGCTTGGGCCAGGGCAGCGCCGGCCTGGATGAGTTCCTGGTCCAGTTCCGGCGTCTCGATTTCCGCCAAGGGTTGCCCCTCGGCAACGCGCGTGCCGATGTCGGTGAACCAATGCTTGAGGTAGCCGTTGACCCGCGCATAAATGGGGGACTCCTCGAACGCCGTGATGTTGCCCGGCAAGTCCAGTTCGACCTGTGCCGCCGTTCGGCTGGGATGGACGATGTTCACCGTGGGCGCCACGTTCTCGAGAGTGTCGCTCGCCAGTTCCGCGCGCGCGCGGGAGCGGGCCGCAATAGTGATCCCGCCCAGAATGACCAATGCCATCACCATGCCTCCCACCAGGAGCCACGGACCCCAGCCCGCCAGGGATAGGGGCTCCGATTGGGTGATGGGAGCCCCCAATTGGGCCCCATGTGGCGCGGGGGAGGCGGGCGGAGCGCTGACAGGTTCCGTTTCCGTTTGCTTCATAGGTTCTAACTCGTTTTGGCAGTTTCGGTGTCGGCGCGGCCGTTGGGTTCGACATCGCCGCCGCTCCGGATCATGCAAAAAACCACCGGGACAAAGAAGAGCGTCGCCACAGTCGCAAACAACAGCCCGCCGATGACGGCCCGGCCCAGGGGCGCATTCTGCTCGCCGCCTTCGCCCAGGCCCAGGGCCATCGGGACCATGCCGATAATCATGGCCAGGGCGGTCATCACCACGGGGCGCAACCGGATGTAGCCGGCATCCAAGGCGGCGGCGAAGGCATTCCGGGTCTCAGCCAGCCGTTCCTTGGCGAAGGTGACTACGAGAATGCTGTTGGAGGTTGCCACGCCGATGCTCATGACGGCGCCCATGAGGGAAGGGACGTTGAGAGTCGTGCGCGTCAGGAACAGTATCCAGACGAACCCGCACAACGCGCCCGGCAAGGCGGTGATGATGATGAACGGATCGCTCCAGGATTGGAAGTTCATGACAATCAGCAAATAGACCAGCGCGATGGCAAAGAGCAGGCCGAACCCCAGCCCGATGAACGAAGACCTCATCGTCGCAACCTGCCCCCGCACAATGATCGAGCTGCCGCGCGGGAGTTTCTTCTCGGCGGAACGCACGATGCTTTCAAAGTCTTTGGCCACGCTGCCCAGGTCGCGGCCCTGGACATCTCCATAAACGTCAATCACCGGTTGGACATTGTAATGGCACACCACGCCTTGTTCGGTGCTCCGCGAGATCGAGGCCAGATTGCCCAGCAACTGCGGAACCGCCCCGCTGGGCCCGGTCACCGGGATTCCGGCCAGGGTCTGCAAGGAATCCAGGTGGTAC
>Ga0187873_1001330_pt1 | contig 20764 bp, 14 predicted proteins | sample June2016WEW_16_1_2_FD_133012 | JGI IMG/M metagenome (GOLD analysis project Ga0187873, IMG submission 133012) | Peatland microbial communities from SPRUCE experiment site at the Marcell Experimental Forest, Minnesota, USA - June2016WEW_16_100 | ecosystem: Environmental > Terrestrial > Soil >...
CCCTGCATGTCTGAAACTCAAGGCCAATTTAAGGGTATTCGTGGATTCCTCTGGCTGGCTGTCGGCTTTCTGCTCCTAGCGGCTGCCATAGGAAGCGCAATCTATATCGTTGTTCACCTTCTCAACTACTTGTGAGCCGCACAGTTCGAACGAAACTTCTCCGATAACGAACAAGCTCAAGGCTGCATTGCTTCCAATTCGTTTCCGTTTTGAAAGTGAGGCCGAACGTTCCTAGCCCGTAGGCCCTTTTCACCCTGTACCACCTCAAATTCCACAGGCTCGCCTTCCTTCAAACCATCAAAGTCCATTTGCTGAAGACTATGGTGGTGAAAGAAAACCTCTTGCCCATCCGAGGAGCGAATGAAACCATAGCCCCGATCCCGAATGACACGTTTGATTGTGCCCTGCATAGACACCTCGATTATGTTTGAAAACTTCCTGCCGGGTCAGTCAACATCTGAACTGGAATTTCCATTTTGGCCATCCTGCGGCTCCTAGAATACACCCATTCGTCTCCCAGCGAACCCTTCCAGTTCCTGTTTCGTGCCTGGATTGCCCACTCGGAAAATACTCTCATGTGGTCGCAGAAGAATCTATTCGCTCGTTGCTCTGCAAATTGCTGCCGCTCAGACAGTTCCGCTGCGTGTTGGGGATTCGGCCCGAAAAGTCGCCCAGCCGTCAACTGGCCCCACACTTGGTCTGGATTTCGGCGTGGAAGGGCGTTTTTCGGGCCGAATCCGCGATTCAGCTACGCAAGTGTTGTTTTCGCTTTCTGCATGCGCATAATTTGCCCCCTGGTACCGGTACACGAAGTCAACGTTCCCGCCGGAAGACCCCCGCCACGGCTTGATCTGGGGGTCGGCGGAGGCCGACAACGGCGATCCCGGCGACGATTACCCGGAGTCTAATGTTTACTACTACGAGAACGCCTCGTGGACATGACGAGGGTTGAAGGGACACGCTCGGTGCCTCGAGCGTGCCGGGACCGAACATCAGGATGCGGAACTGAGTCGAGAGGGCGCGGTAGCCCTCTCCCTTGGTACTGAGGATGCCCGACATCTTTGGCTGGACACGGCGGGTCCGAAGTGGATGAACGGCCCTTTCCCCAGGAACGTGTGAATTAATCCATGGCGGACAAGCCGGTTTTACGCAAAGTCGCAAAATACCCAAAGGCTGCAAAGGAAAGAGAGGACTTCCCCTTTGCCTTACTTCGCGTATTTTGCGACTTTGTGTGAGCTGTTTTGATTTTTTCACACCTTCCTGGGGAGAGGGCTATCGATTCAGTGGTAGTTTCCCAGCCGGTTCTTAACTGTTCCGAGTACCTGGAGAGTTTTGAGTGCCACAGCGTCATTCGGTTTCAGTTCCACCGCCACCCGCAGTTCTCCCTCTCCGTTTTCGGTTTCGCCTTGGTGGCACAAAATCACCCCTAGGTCGCGGTGGAGGTCGGCACTTTGGGCACAGTTCCCACAAAGCCTTAAGGCTTCTTTGAGCTGTACTACGGCCTCAGGCCAATTGTGGGCCTTTGCGGCCTCCATGCCGAAACGGTCGAGTTGCAGGACGGGGTCAGTGAGTCGCTGCCTTTTCTGCAACGCGTCGAAACGCGCGGCATACAGATTCGCTTCGGGACTTTCAACCTTGCTGAGGAGGTCGGCCAAGTCATGGAGCACCTTCAGGCTGTTTGGGTTCGCATCCACCGAGATTTGCCAGTGTTTTATTGCCTCCTGCGTCTTACCGAGGCGCAGCATCATTTGGCCAAGCAGATACTGAGCGTCGGAATCACGCGGATCCAGATGGACCAGCCTATTCAGGAGTTCTGTTGCGCGAGAGAAGTTATTCATTTGCGCTTCGGCCAAGGCGAACACGTAGAGGGCGCTGGGATCTTCCGGTGATAGCCGGAAAGCGATTTCCAGTTCGGCTGTCGCTTCTTGAAGCTGTCGCGAATCGTATAGCAGGCGTCCTTTGTTGTAGTGTGCGAGAGCAGAATTCGGAGCCAGGCGTGCAGCCTCCGAGAATTCCTTTAACGCGCCTACCAAGTTGAACCCATTCGCGAGCGCGTTGCCCAAATTCAGGTGGGCCTCAGGCGAGTTGGGCTGAAGTTCGACAGCTTTCTTGAGGAGTTGAAAAGCCTCTTCGTCTCGGCCTGTTGTCTCCGCAATCAATCCCAGGGCGTTGTACGCCGCGGGATACTCGGGCGAGGCCGCGATGGCCCTTTGGAGTTGGCGCCTGGCTTCGTCGTATTTTCCTTGCTCCGCCAAAGCGAGGCCCAGATTGGCGAGCGCGTCGACATATTGCGGGCTGTCCTCTGTGGCTTTTTGGAAGAACCGCATTGCGTCATCGTTCTTTCCTACTCGACTGTACAAGACGCCTAAGTTGTTCTCAGCCTCGGCAAATTCCGGGTTGATATCGAGCGCTTTCTTGAATTCCGCCTCCGCATCCGGCAGCCGGCCGTCCGCCATGTAACTCAGACCCAACTGAGTGTGGGCTTTCGCAAAGCGGGGATCGGCTATAATCGCATCCTGAAGCGCCCGTTGCTCCCCCTGGTGATCGCCAAGCTTTGCCAGGGCTAACGCAAGGTTGTAGTGGAACGGGGCGTTTCCGGGGTCCATTTTTGTAGCTTCCTGGTAAGCCGCCACAGCCTCACGCACACGTCCCTGTTGCATCAAATCGTTACCTTGGTTGTTGGGGACTCCGGCCCTCATTCTTTGGTCGGTTTGCTCCTTGAGTTGCCCAAACTGTTCAAGCTCATCCCGTGCGGCCGGCTGCGCGTTCTTCTTCATCAGCAGCAAGCCAAGCTCATAGGCCGCCTCGGATCCATCCGGCTTCAGCTTCTTCGCCTCCTGCAACTGCTCGATCGCCTGGTCGATTTCTCCCAACCGGGCCAGGCTCGCGCCGAGATCGAAACGGGCCTCGTAGCTTTCCGGGTCTAGCTGTACCCCCTTGCGAAGCACTGCGACCGCTTCCGAATATTGCCCTTGCCTTCGATATGCGCGCCCGAGCAACTGATAGGCATGAGCATAATTGGGCTTGTGCTGAATGTAACTCTGCAGGTGCGGGATAGCATCCTTGAACTGGCCGTAGCTCAAGTAGACATGCGCGATGGCAAGCCGGGCGTTGTCATCGTCCGGCTTAAGCTTAAGTGTCTGCTGAAACTCGGCCACCGCTTCGCTGTACCGCTGAAGATGCCCGTACACCACGCCCAGATTGAAATGAAGCTGAGAGGATTGCGGCCAGAATTTAAGCTGCTTCTGAAACATAGCTGCTGCTTCGTTGTCCCTCCCGCTATGCGAGTAAGCAACTGCCAAATCCATTTGAACTGAGCGGGAGAAATCTTCCGAGGGCGAGGCCGCCAGCGCTTTCTCGAGATAGGTGATGGCGGCTAAATACCTGTCGTTTGGGACCGTCGTACGACCTTCGGGCAGGCTCTCAATTTGCTCCAAATTTCGAACATCCTCGCGCCGGGCGAGTTCGACCTCGCATTGCCCAAGGGCGAACAGCCGGGAAGCATCCGCAGGACGCACCTCCACTGCCGCTCTCAGGTTCGGAAGCGCTTCCTCGTATTTTGATTCAGCGTTCAGCGCCAGTCCCAATCCGTAATGAGCATCAGCGGAAGCGTTGTCGCCAAGACGAATCGCCGCTTGAAACTCTGCTCGGGCCTGATCGAGCTCGCTCGACCGAAGGTACATACGGCCGAGATAAGCATGGGCCGCCGTGAGGGAGGGATCGAGCTTCAAGGAGAGGAGCATATCTTGACCGGCCTCCTCGCGGGCCCCTCGACGGTCCTGAATTATTCCCAATAGGTAATAAGCATCCGCAGCCTGGGGATTAAGGTCTATGGCTTGGCGGCACTTTCGCAGCGCCTCTTCGAGCCGCCCCGCTTTGAGGTCAGCTTCGGCTTGGCCCAGGACCTCTCTTACTTGCCGAGCCTTATCAGCCTGCGGGCAGGCAGGGGGAGAAACAGCAGAGGAACGTGGGCCAGCGTACGGGTCAGATTCCGCGCAGCAAGTTAGAGTGGCTTGGGCCGGAATTACTGGGGCTGCAAGGCTGATGAACAGAGCGCACAGAATCACACGTCGTGCGGAAAAACTGAGCGATGCGACCTTAGCCGGAATTTCCGTTTTCAATCTTCGCACTGAGCGATAACATACACGAGCGGTCCTCCGAAGGCAATCGTCCGGCCGGGCTTTGGCCGTGAAAAACCGGATCCTAAAGCCCCAGTGCGCGGTAGGGTTGGCCCTGTCCTGGTAGAGTGGTTGCATCATTGCTGCCTCTGGCTCGCTCCCCGCCGCGTTGAGCCGTGGCGCCCTCCGAGCGCATCCTCACGGCTAGCACAGGAATCCTATCGCAGAGCTTGGCCATGGCGAGATGAAGATCTTTGGTTCGTGCGATTCTTCTGACCTTGTAATCATTGAGGAGAAAAACATCGACTTTCTTGAGCGTATCCAACAGGTCTTCCGCCCAGCGGTCCTCTGAACCATCATTCGTGTCGAGGGACGTTGTAAGGCCGGCTTGCTTCATCCGCCTGGACAAGTCCAGAATTCGCGGACGGCTCTCGTGCAGAACGAATGACGGCAGAAGGGCAGAAACCTTGGGTCCCCACACGTTCGCGAGTACCCGGCCTATTTGTTCAGCCAGCGAAAGCTGGACCGTGCAGCGTTACCCAACGGCTAGTTACTCTGCGCTTCTTCTTCATTATTAAAACTTTGATGAGGTCCTAGAGTGGGGGGAGACGCCCTATCCCAAGAAGGGGCGGCGCCTGCCCACGGTGCTGAGCCAGGAGGAAGCCGCCCAGCTCAGCGACGCAGCGCCCACTCGCTTCTACCGGATCTTGTTGATGACCTTCTGATCGACTGCACTCGATGTCTTCACCAAGCCTCCTGACAAGTCAGCAGCCGGTCGCGAAACCGCTTGCCTCGCGAGTTTTCGCTCTTCGAAGCCCGCCGAGCGGTCATGCCAGGTCTTGCGCGCAAGGGGTGGCCGTTTCAGAAAAGGGCCATTCCCGTTTCCGCCAGGCCAGGAGAAAAAACACGACGAGGCCAGCAGCAACCGTCGCGAAGGCATAGAAAATGTACGTCCAGCCACCGGGCTTGCCCGCCGGGCTCCAGAACACATAGAGCCATCCAATCAGGGCTACCACCGCCGGTGCAGGGTAGAGCCACATCTTGAACGGCCTCTCAGCCTCCGGACGGCGTCTTCGGAAAACGAACAGTCCAATGATTTGTCCCACGAACTGGATGAGCAGCCGGGCCAAGATCAGGGCCGTAATAATTTGCGCCAATTCAAAAAAGCTTCCAATGATCGCGAGCACTCCAACCAGAATAAGAGATCGGTTGGGAAACTCTCCAGTCGGGTGCAGGGTTCCGAACCAACGAAAGAAAACACCGTCGTGTGCAGCAGCATAAGGGATGCGTGAATAACCAAGCATCAGTGCGAAGGCGCATGCAAAGGACGTGATGAGTATCAGGACTGTGATTGCGACGGCAGCCCATTCCCCATAGATCCGTGCCATGAATACTGAGGCCACTGCGTTATAGGCAGGTGAACCTTTCTCCACGATTTCTTTCCACGGGACCACGGAGACGAAGCTGAACGAAACAATGAAGTCAATCGCACTCACGGCGAGGATCGACAGGATCACAGCATATGGGATTGTTCGCTCAGGATTCTTTACCTCTCCGCCCAAATAGCAGACCTGGTAGTACCCAAGGTAATTGTAAATAACCAGCACTGTCCCGTTCCCAAGCCCAGTGAGGAATGCCAGGTTCAGACCGATCGCATGGGGCGGGAAGTCCAGGGCCAATCCGAGATTCATGTGGGTCAGCCCCGCAACGATCACCCAACCGGTCGTAACCAGCGTCACGATCCAAAGCAACATCATCACGCGGGCTACATCATGTATCTTCCGGTACAATGCAAACATGACGAGTGTGGAAAGGCCCGCTGCCATGAATTTGAGCACCCATGGGTGCCCCAGCAGCGCCCTCCACAGAAAACTGAGATACTGCACCATACCAATACTCACGGAAGCTATCTCGAGTGTCCCGCTGAAGAGGAATTGCCAAACAAAGAGCCATGCCATTAGCTTCCCCAAACGGTCCCGACCAAAGCTGTCCCGAAGATAAACGTAGGACCCTCCGGAACCAGGTAGGGCCGCCCCAAGTTCAGCAACCACCAAGCCATCACACAAGGCCACTACTGCTCCTACGAGCCAGCTCAGTAGCGACTGAGGTCCGCCCATTGTGGCTATAATCGGAGGGACGGTGATGAAGATCCCGATCCCGATCATATTGGACATGTTGATGGAAGTTGCGTTAAGGACCCCTAGCTCGCGTCGGAACTGGGTTTGCGGAGAGCTCTGCTCAACAACAAGAGTAGGTTTGTCTGGTGGCCTGTTCAACTGTTTGTTTCACCTCCTCGGGATGACTAACAAGTTTCAGCATCAGATTGAACCGAGTCGCGGACTGTGCTCCGCGAATAGCTTAATTGCGTCCGAGGCAGGTCTTACAAGGCAATACCGAGATCCACTTCTCGCTGGCCGTTTGTCAATTGTCGCTTTCCGTATATCAAGTCACGTGTTCGGTACCGCATCGACGGGCTAACCTTATCAGAGTTTGAACACTGTATGCAACCGTAAAAAGATGGTGACACGATGCCTTTACGAAACAGAGATCTCCGACAGTGGCGGCAATGGCGGAATAAGGAAAGGCAAAACGAACAGACCAGCATACAGAACGCCCCAGAGTTTTTCCTTTACTATTGATGTCGCGTGGCCTAGAATGGCCTTGGTGGATAGCGTATGAGAAAAATCGGCGTCAGACAAATCGCAAAGCTGGCAGACGTTTCTCCGGGGACGGTCGATCGCGCTCTGCACGGGCGCAAGGGGGTTACTGAGAATACGCGCAAGCGGATCTTGGCAATCGCGGAGAGTGCGGGCTACGAACCTGATTTGGCGGCTCGAGCACTCTCGACGGGTCGGGTACCGATTCGCATAGGCGTTTGCATCCCGCAAGAGATTCAATATTACTTCGACCAGCTACTGAACGGGATTCTGACAGAAGCCAAGCGACTCGAGCGGCTCGGGGTCCAGGTTGTCTGTCGTCCGACCGCGCGACTGGGCGTCGAGGAAGTCGAAAGGGTCTCCGAGTTGTTGAGAGAGGAGGTCCAAGCCATCCTGATCGTTCCTGGCGATCCTGCGAAACTGACTCCGATCTTGGACGAGGCTGAGAAGGAGAACGTGCGTGTGGTGTGCGTAGACACGGATGCACCTGCCAGCCGTCGATCAACTGTAGTGTCTGTAAATGCGGAAGTCGCTGGCAAGCTGGCGGCCGAGCTGATGAGTAGCTTCGTGGGTTCCAGGGGCCAGGTGGCGATCATCACAGGGATGTTGAATACGGAGGACCACGCCAAAAAGACTAGAGGCTTCTGCGAACTGTATCCTCAATTGAGCAACGGCGGCAGCGTGGTCGAGGTTATTGAGGCCCATGAAGAGGAAGAGGAGGCATTTCAAAAGTGCCGTGAGCTTCTTGAGAGATGCAGCTCTCTAGCAGGTCTTTATGTCAACACTGTTAACTGCCTTCCCGTTTGTCGGGCAATCTGCGCCCTGGGACTCTCAGGTAAGATCGCGCTCATCACCACGGATTTGTTTAGAGGCATGATTCCCTATTTCGAGAAGGGCACAATTCGCGCCTCGATCCATGGGCGTCCCTTTATACAGGGTGAGCTTGCCATGCGGATTGTAGTTGACCATATTGTGAACCATCGTCCCCTCCCGCCGTTCTACTACGTCCCCCCCCATATAGTGCTGAGGTCTAACCTCTATGTTTTTCGCGAGACCCGATACCCAGACGGGGTTTCCATTTCGACCGTTGCATCCGTCGACTACCCCGCTGCGCGGAAGGGCGCTCCCGAGCAAACCGTCCACAATCGGCAGGACGAGGTAGACTGAGTTCAAACAAAAAACAAACAAAAAAAGTACTTGACATTGTCGCCTTCGAAGCCTAGCCTTGCGCTCACGGTACCGGTACCGCAGATCGACCTTGAGAAATGCCGGAATTCAAAGAGCGAGCTCGAAATTGCCAAGCCACCTGCAGAGCGAACGCGTGAGTAGGGATTCCACCCTCCCGCTTTTGGTTGCTGCGTGGGTGGCTCTCTCGCTTCACTCGGATGGCCGTTAAGAAGGATAGAGAACATCTATAGGGTCAGTAACGCAAGGGAGGAAACCACCATGAACAGCAGGCACGCATTGTCTCCGACCACAAGGGGCGCGAACGCCCCGCTCTTGCCTGTAGCCATTTGCTCCAGGCGGCCGAACGGCAGAATTTCCCTGGCGGCGCGCTTCGCCGGTCTATGCACGCTCACGCTGGCAATTCTATGCTGCTCCATACTAGCCTACGGCCAATTCAGCAGTGACCTCGAGGGGCAGGTCAAGGACCCGAGCGGCGCAGTAATCCCCAATGCGACGGTCAAGATGACCAACACCGCAACCCAGGTCTCCCAAGTGCTGACTACCGACACTGGAGGAAACTACCGGTTCAATAGTCTCGCTCCAGGAGATTATGAAGTCACGGTATCAAGCACCGGCTTCAACGCCACGGTGGTCAAGTTCAACTTGCAGACGGGACAGACCATGAACCTCCCCGTGACCTTGACGCTGGCCGGAACCCGGCAATCGGTTGAGGTGACTGGCCAAGCAACCGTACTGGACACTGCTGACAGCCGGATGCAGGCGACCATCGGGGGCCAAGAGTTGCACACGCTGCCACTGCAGGGGCGCAACTTTCTGGGCCTGGCATCTGTAACTCCGGGGGTCACTGGTCTAGGTGTCCTTGTCGGGTCCGCGCCGGGCTCCTGCTCGAGTGGTCTCGCCAGCACTATTCCTGACAACTTTGCTACCGAGTTGCCTGTAGAAGCCAGCGCGAATGGGAAAAGCCTGCTTAGCAACATGTTCCTGCTTGACGGCCTGGACGTCACCAGCGACATTGATGGTGGAAATCTGAACCTGACCCCCAACCCCGATTCTATCCAGGAAGTCACCACTGAGACCGACGACTTCAGCGTCGAGTACGGGCGAAACAGCGCAATTATCATGAAGATGACCACGAAGTCAGGCACGGACCAATATCACGGCAGTGTGAGTGACTACTTCACCGACCAGCATCTTTGGGCGCGGTCGGAATTTACCGGGCCCGCCTATGCGCCGTTCAAAAGCAACAATTTTTCCGGCTCGGTTGGCGGGCCGGTGGTCCCGCACAAGCATACCTATTTCTTCTTCTCCATCGAACCTTTGCGATCAAGCTTCTCGACGGGAAATCAAGCCTTCGCGTGGGAGAATCCTCGATTCGTTGGATGGGCGCAGCAGAACTTCCCCAACACCCTCGGCACGAAGCTGCTCACGACTTACCCCATCAAAAGCTCAGCCGTAGGAACAGTGTCCCAAACGGCGCAGGATATTTTCCCGACCACCTGCGGCACCTCCGCGGCAGCCAATATCCCCTGTGATCTGCCCATGATCGATTCCGGGACTTATGAGGCAAGTCCGTACCGGAATGGCTTGGAGTGGAACACGCGAATCGACACCTACTTTGCCAAAGACCGGCTGTACGGAAACTTCTATCGCATGACGCACGACGATCAAACCTCGACAGCGCGCACTGGGTTTGACTCCACCAATCGCTATAGGTCGGAGTCGCTGCAGCTGAACGAGACCCATACTTTCAGCGGGAGGACACTTAATGAGGCGATGGCGGGGTTCTTGCGTGTCCAAGGGCTCAACGGCCAGACTGGGAATATCAAAGTGCCTCTTATATCTGTGGTCGGGATGAGTGCCGGCCTGGGAATCGGTTTTGCGGACGGCAACTTCATCCAGCATAACTATCGCTGGAGGGATGTCCTCACCATGGTGCGCGGGACGCATACCTTCAAATTCGGCTACGAGGGATGGCATGGCGATGACTTGCGCTATTTCGCGAACACCTGGTCGATACCTAACTACCAGTTCGATAGTCTTTTGGATCTGGTTCAGGATAACCCCCACTATGAAAACAACGTGGTGTTTAACCCATTGACGGGCCAGCCGGCCGTTGGGAATTATGAAGAAGCGAAGACCACTCACGGAGCTTTCGCTCAGGACGTCTGGAAGGCGAAACCCAATCTCACCCTGACGGCAGGTTTCCGCTGGGATAATTTTGGCAATGCTTATCCCGAGCACAGTACGGTGCTTGCCAATTTCTTCTTTGGAAGCGGTTCGACGCAAGCTGAGCAGGTGGCCGGCGGGATCATGAAACAGGTTCAACACGTTTATAACCACGCCATCAACGCCTTCAGTCCCCGGATCGGTCTTGCCTGGGATCCCACTGGAACAGGAACGTGGGCGGTGCGCGGGGGCTTCGGCGTGTATCACGACTGGATAACGCTGGCAATCGACCAAGAAAGCTTGACGGGCAATCCGCCGGCTGGTGTTTTCCCCACCTTTACCCGCGGGACCACCACGTCGCCGCTCTTCGTCGTGGGCACAAGCAATACTCCGCCTTTTGGGTTTGTCTATCCACAGTTGCCACCCGCCGCACTGGATGCCCACGGCGGCTTGGTGGGCGATCAGTTGGGCGTCGGTGCAATTGATCGGAACATGGGTGCTCCACGAACCTACAACTATTCTGTCGCGGTTGAGCGCCGCTTGCCTGGTGAATTGGTGGCCAGCGCGGGCTACAGCGGTTCCCATTCGGTGGACCAGTTGACGGGATGTGTCGAGAAACAAGGATGCATCGGGACGGACATCAACCGCTTTGCCGGCGATTTAATCGAAAACAAGGATGTCTTGACGAGGATCCTCCCGTCGTTCGGCAGCATTCAATACACCACCAACCACAACACGGTGTCCTACAACGCCCTGATCTTGAGTCTACAGAAGCGGTATAGCAGCCACGGCACGTTCATGGCCGCGTACACGCGCTCGAGTGGTTGGTTCGATGGAGATTATTATCCGAACCAGAATGCCATCAGCTCCTACTGGCAACCATTCCTGTTCGACGCTCCAAACCGCTTTTCTCTTAGCGGAACCTACACGCCGGGGAATCTGAAGACTGGTCCACAGGCTTTACGCTATCTGCTGAGCGGTTGGGAACTTTCAACGAACACCATTTTGCAGGCCGGATATCCGTTTGTGGTTTCAACCAACGCGCCCTTCGAGCCGATCCAGGATGCCAATGGCAATGTGATCGGAATGCAGCCAGGCAGTGGCGACTATCAGGCCGACGGTTACAACTACGCCTTCCCCGATGTGCCTTCCTTTGGGTACAAGATGCCCACGAGGAGCCGCCAAGCCTACTTGAACGGTTTGTTCCCTGCCTCGGCATTTCCCGTGCCCGCCATGGGGACCTACGGCAACTTGAAACCAGGACGCTACCGGGGTCCTGGCTTTGCTGACGTCGATTTTGGACTGATCAAGGACAACCGCATCACGGAGAGGATTGTCCTGCAATTGCGCTTTGAATTCTTCAATCTGTTCAACCGTCCCAATCTGAACGGAGTCGACGGCAACTTGCCTGATGCGACATTCGGCCAGTCGGTGGCAACTTTCAATCCGCGTTGGGTGCAATTCGGCATGAAGGTGAGCTTCTAGAGTGGCGTCGGCCCGACGTTGTGGTGCGGGCGTCCCGCACCACAGGCCCTGACTTTCGACCGAGCGAAGCGAAGAATGACGCATTCCGAATTCCTTCGAACCTTCAGAGCCGCGGGTCTTATGGTAATTCTCCTTTCTCCGCCCCCTTGCCGCCCGTTGGGGAGAGTTTGCCCGCCGATGGACTACAATGGCCCAGGACCGCGACCACTTTCGTCTGGCCCTCGACCGGCCCGGCACCTGAAGCCAGAAGTGCAATCTCGTATGGGTCAGGTTGCTTGGGCAAGAAGCGCCTGTACTACACGGAGGCTGGGCAAGAAATCGGATTTCAGGCTCGGCCGGTGGTTGGAGGGGTCTTCATGAAGGTCCTGATGGACGCCCCCACCTGGAAGAAGTGGTCGGGCAAGGCACATGTGAGATGAATTGGAAGTGGCGACGACCTGCTGGGCGCCTTGGGCATCCGCCAGGGCTGCCCCTGTATGGTCAAATAAGATGAGCGTGGAGAGACCTCGACAAAAGCTCGCTTGGTTCTGCTCGGTTACCCTGCTCGCCTGCCTTGCCGACGCTCCTTTGACTCGGACCCAGTCGGTCGCCCCTACGATTCAGTCAACGATCGAAGCGCTTCGCGCGCACGACTACGCGCGCGCCCTGGAAATGACTCAGGCCCTGGCCCGCGAGCATCCTGACGACGCGCGGGTCTGGACACTGCAAGGATCGGCGCTCTCCGCCCTCGGTCGAGGCGAGGAGAGTCTGCGCTCCTACCAGCAAGCTCTCAGAATCCGGCCTAACTACCTTCCCGCGTTGGAAGGCGCGGCGCAGTGTGAGTACGCGGCCGGAAGTCCAGCGGCCCAGAATCTGCTGGACCGCATAATCCGCATCGACCCGTCGAACGAGACCGCCCACGCCATGCTGGCTTCCCTCTTCTTCAAGCAAAACCAGTGCGACAAGGCGGTGGCGCATTTCGCCTTGGCGCGGAAGGCCATTTCCAGTAATCCGCCGGCGCTGGCGGAATATGGAATCTGCCTGGCTCATGGTCACCAGCTCGGCGCTGCGGAGCCGATTTTCCGGCGCTTGTTTGATCTTCAGCCACACGATTGGCATAACCGTTACAACTTAGGGCTGATTCAATACATGACGGGTCGGCACGCCGCGGCTATCGAAACGCTGAAGCCGATCATAGAAGGCCCGGCCGCACAGGACGATGCGTTGAATCTGGTCGCCGCTGCGTACGAGGCTAACCATGAAACGCCGGCAGCCACCGAGGCGCTGCGCCGGGCGATCGACCTCGCGCCGCGCGACGTTCGGAATTACCTCGATCTGGCGACCCTTTGCATGGACCATGCCGCGTTCCAGGTGGGGGTTGATATTGCCAGCGCCGGCTTGAAACAGATACCCGACTCCGCCGCACTCTACGCTGAACGAGCAGTTCTGAACGCTCAGCTCATGAAGTACGATGCAGCCGACGCCGACTTTGCGAAGGCGAACCAGTTGCAGCCGCGGCAGGAGTTCGCCACGGTGGGCCTGGGAATTTCGCTGCTTGAAAGGAACGACTCCGAGCGCTCTCTGAAGGTCCTTCGCTCCCGCTTGAAAGAATCTCCCGATGAGCCAACGGTAAATTACCTCTTGGCTGAGGTTCTTACGCGGCGCGGTGCTGCTCCAGGAACACCCGAGTTCAAGGAGGCGGAAGCGGCCGCCCAACGGGCCGTCAAGGTCAAAGCCGACTTCGCCCCGGCGCATGACGTGCTGGCCCGCCTCTACCTGCGGGCCGGAGACGCGGCGCAGGCGGTCGGGGAATCCCGTTTGGCGTTGAAGTTCGACCCCACGGACCGCACTGCGCTTTTTCATCTGATCAGCGCGCTGCGCGCGAGCGGGGATAAATCAGAGGTCGCGACCTTGACGGCTCGACTTCGCGACCTGGCCGCAGCGGAAACCAGGAACGACGCCGAGAGAAGCCGGTTTCGCATCGTGGAAGCACAACCGGCCAACTCCGGTCCCTGAATTCGTCGTGGCCGGCCTTGGACCGCATTGGATGGCAAATGGTAAACCGGAAGTGCGAGATGCCCATGATAAGAAAACATACGACGTGTTCTGTCGCCTTACTGCTGACGGCGCTGGCCTGTGCTGCAGGTTTTCTCACGCACCCGCTCCGCGCTTTTTCGCCATACTCCTGGGCGACCTATTACGCGCCCAAGCGAGCCCACGCGATCACGGTCGATGGCGACCTGTCCGATTGGTCCGACGTTAAGGGCTTCACCATGGACCAGGAGAAGTTCTTCTTCGTCGGCCAGGGGATGTCCTCCGCAAAGTGGAAGGGTCCCGCGGATCTTTCCGCCACCTTCAAGGTTCAGTGGGATGAACAGTACATCTACATAGCCGTCGAAGTGCTCGATGATGTGGTCACAGAGCCGCACGGCTCACTTGTCAAAGGCACGGAGACGGGGTCCTGGGATGACGACGGGGTCGAGTTGATGTTCGACAACGATGGCTGTGGCATGTCGCGATATTACATCGGTGATACGATGCATCACGAGTTCCACTTTGTTTACAGCAGCCGCCGCCCCTTCGTCTTTGACAATTTCTGGAGGAAAGAGCCAGGCGCACCCCAGCCCCTGTTTACGCTTCCGGATGGCTCGACGGAGCCCTTGGCATATCCCGGCGAAGTCATGGTCAAGAACGAAATCACGGACGTCTTCCCAAAACCTCCTTACAACGGCGCTTATGCATTCAGGCGAACAGCCAAAGGTTATAACCTCGAAGTTCGCATGTCACTCCCCGGCGCCACAATGGCGGTCATCAACGAAGGAGGGCATCCGATCGGATTTGACATCGCCATTAATGATAATGATGCGGGAAAGGGGCCCTTGAAACAGCAGCTTCACTGGTCAGGAATGAATGATATGTTCTGGCGCAAATGTCAACTATTCGGAACTCTGATTCTGCTGAACAAGTAGCTATAGTACAAAGGACAAACCAAGCCCGGCAATCGAGAATGAGCCGCAAGATTGAGCTGCGGACGCCGTCGATGCTCGATGGATCAAAAGACAAGCTGTAGCAATAAGATCCTATCCACTCGGAGGTTCCCACAATGAAAAGAAGGCTATTCCTCAAGCATGCCGCGATTGCTCCGGCGATTGGGCTGGCGATGAACAAGTCAGCCAAAGCTGGGGGGCAGGCTGGCACAGGACCAAAGACTGCCCCAGAGCTTCCTCCCGCTTCCGAACGTGGACGTTATCGCCCAGGCCGGATTCAAAACGAATACAGCCTTTTCCTGCCGGGCGAACGCGAGGCACTGAAGAACTCGCCGCGCGTTTCTCAGATCCAGGCGTGCTCGGTAAAGGCGCGGTTGGGTTCGGAGGAGAAGAGTCTCAAACTGGGCGATGCGATTGGAGGATGGCGGCTTGTCGCCGTTTTGCCCTGGCTGAATGGGATAGCCACAGCGGCGTTCGAAAAGCACGTCACTCATCAAGGCGCCATCGCTTATGTTACCGAAGCAGGCGAGATCGCCCATATCCCAAAGCGGGTCGGTGATCTTTCCAAAATCCGTCCACGGCCGACGAACTCTCCGCATGGAGTCAAGTTCGAGCGTCCTCAGCCGTACGTCCCTGGGCCCGACGTCCTGGGCGATTACATCCTGAACTCGGCTGAGGATCCTTGCTATGAGAACCTGGCAGCCTTAGGGCCGGAAATGATCGGTTGGACATTCCTGGGCAATGAGGAGGGCGGGACCAAGAAGTCCTTGTGGCTGGAAGCAGACGGGACCTCACGCCAATTTGTGGCGAATCCAGACTTGGCTTGGCTTCCGGATCTGATCGAGCGGGTGTTTGTTCCCAGTAACTTTCTGCCGTCCGTATTTCGGGCCTATATGCGATACCCGGATCTTTACGCGTACGTGCCCGGTTACAGCAAGCGAACACTCCTGGGCGGTTACCTTCCTGCTGCTGACATTGGCGTATGGAATCCCATTACGCAGGTAGGTTACGAGGTTATGGTAATTCTCCCGGCGGGAGCAGATGCGCGGCCGCTGGGGCGCATTCGAGCAACGCTGCCACCGAAGGGGGCGGGGCGCCTTGCCGACCCTGGTGGCATTTATGAAGGGGAGGGTTGTCTCCAGTGTGGCGAATGCGTTGAACATTACTGGAATGGGACGGCGGCGGAATTTTTCACAAACCTGGCCGGCATATGGGGTCATTGGCAACATTTCTTTGAGGATAAAATGAAGGTCGAAATACCGGATGATTGGTTGTTGGACGCGGCGCGTGCCGGCATCACTCTGTGCCGGTGCAGTTATCACGGCTTAGAACCAACTTACCAGATCGGCGAAGGGCCATATTGCAGGGGTGTCGCTTTGCGCAATTTTCCTGTGGCGCATTATGGGTTTGTCTGGGCGCAGCAGCTATGGAATCTGACAGAAGAGGTCGAACCCTATTTTCAGCACTACCTCGAGCATCTCATTCTGGCGGATGGAAATTTCCTGTTCAACACCCAAGATCAGGTTGATGCCACGGCGGATACTGGCGTATTTCTTGAAGTTTCCGCCCGTGCCTACGATTACACTCACGACATCGGCGCTCTCAGGAAACGCCTGCCTGTGCTGCGTCGCATGGTCGACTTTGTGCTGCGGCGCTACAGGTATACAAAGGACCACTTCCCAGCGGATGACCCACGCCATGGGTTGATCTGGGGTTCTCCCGAAGCCGACAACGGAGATCCACGCGACGACAATCCCGAGTCCCAAGCTTACTATTACCAGAATGCCTCGTGGACCTGGCGAGGTCTGGTTGAGCATGGGCGTTGCTTGGAACGCGCTGGCGCCGAGCATCAGGATGCTGCGCTGCAGCAGGAGGCCGCAGAGGTAGCAAGCGTAGCGCGGGAAATGCGGGCCGATATCGAACGCTCGCTTCGAAAGACGCTGGCCGACCGCAGCCCGGAAATGAAGCGAGCGGGGATTACACCCATTACGGCTTTCGACACCGGCCGCCTGCCCGCAGACCTGGGGAGCTATGAGAACCATCGCTACATGATGGACTGGTGGACAAGTGACTGGGGCGATCCCGAACTGGATGCGGGACACTTCCGGCATCGCGCTCTGGCGGGTTTACAGATTCTGGGGATGAACACAAACCAAGATTACCCGCTCACCTCGAACTTCATGGAGCACGGTACGCTGGCGGGTCGCATTAGGCAAGAGGACTATCGGCCTTTTCTCCTTACCTTGTACGCGAACCTCTGCTTTGCCATGGATTGCGGCAACCGCTACGCCCCCGAAGATGCGCTGATCCCCGGGAGCTTCCCGGGCGACGGGAATCCCTACGGATGGGCGGCGGTCATCAACAGCGAACTGCTACCTACGATTGGCCTGCGCTGGCTGCTTTGTTATGAGGAGCATGATCGAGCGGCGGTTCATCTTCAGAAGGCGGCCCCCAAACACTGGTTCAACCCGGGCGAATCGATTCGCGTCACGGACTGTCCAACTCGATTTGGGCACTTAAGCTGGCGGACCGAGGCATCCGGGCCGGAGAGCGAACCCCGGTGGCGGGTGACCATCGAGTTTGCAGGCTCGTTCGGCGCCGACTTGATCGTCCATATCCACCCGCCAAGCAGGAGCCCGTTGAAGAAGGCTTCCCTGGGAGAAATCCACGCCGACCGCGTGGTGCTGCCGTCGTCCTTGCTCAGGGAAACCAGGAGCGTAACGCTTGAAGTAGCCTGAGCCGAATTGAGGCCCCGGAAGAGCTATCCGCGGCTTGTACTCGTACGGCAAAACGCTGGATTACACGAGCAACAGCGGTTCGGTGGGTGGAACCGATGTCTTCGATGCCGCCAACATCAGAGGCCAGCGAACCCCAGCCGATTTCGATCTTCGGTAAAAGCTCGATATCCAGACTGCCTGGACCTTGCCTGGTCCCTGGAAATCCGGCGCGCGCTCGAAGGTCTTGGGCGGTTGGGACCTTGCAGAGCTGCAAATGGAGGCTCTAACGATGAAAAGAAGGTCGTTTCTCAAGCATGGTGTAATCGCCCCGGCTCTTGGTCTGGTGAATAGCTGGCCGGCCGAAAGTGGGATCCAAGTTCGCGGAGGTGCAAAGACTATCACGAGTCTTCCTTCCGATTCTGAACGTGGACGTTATCATCCAGGCCGGATTCAAAACGAATCGAGCCTTTTCCTGCCAGGGGGACGCGAGGCACTGAAAAACTAACCGCGTGCGTCTCAGATCCAGGCGGGCCTCGTAAAGACACGGTTGGGTTCAGACAGGAGGATCAGAATGGCTTATATTGTGCGGTTTGTTCAAAGGTATCGTCCCGAACATCGGGCGGCCTTTATGAAGGTGGAAGCCAAGTTCGCTGCCATGGAACAGCGCCGAAATGATTGGCCGAAAGGGCGACGTTTTCAGCCTTTTGCTGGGCGCGAACCATCGCACACCCTCATTTGGGAGTCCGAGTTCCCATCCCTTGCAGAGGCTGAAGGCGCCCTTTCAAGAATCTCAGCGGATGCCGAACACACAGCCCTGTTCGGGGAGCAGGCACCTTACATGACCGAATCTTACACAGAAATCAATGAAGTCCTTGACTGCTGTGGATAGTGACGGTTGATAGTAATCGCGACTGGGCAGAGCTTGGGCCGTGTTCTGAGGAGCATGAGGAATCACTGCCCGCCGCTTTGAAATTCTCAGGGCAGGGCCTCAGTGGCCAAAGTCGGCATGGAATCCTGATGGCGGTCTCTCTTCACGTTACGATCGAAGCCGAGATCTGATGGGAGATGCCGTCATTGCGTTATCTGAATTTCAGTAATTTACGAGCGAATGAGGATTTGCATGGCCGGAGGCAGAGCATGAGTTACGTCGACCTTAGAGACCTGTATAAATGGTGCAAAATCCCTGGTGAAGAGTTACCTGAACATCCCGATTTGCGCGTTCGTTTCCGTATCGTCCGCGATTCTGATGAAATGGGTCAATTGATGGCGCGCGAGTTCGTCGAATTGATCCACGAAAACAACACATTGAAGCGCCCGACGCGGGCTATCGTTCCCTGCGGGCCGAATTGCTGGTATAAGCCTTTCACCGAAATGGTGAATTCCAAGAGGATTTCGCTTCGGCATTTGTTTGTCTTCCATATGGATGAATGTCTGGATTGGCAGGGTCATCCACTGCCAACGAATCATCCGTACAATTTTCGTACCTTTATGGAGAAGCATTTCTACGGGGGCATCACGGCTGACCTTGCGGTTCCGGAATCTCAAAGGTTCTGGCTGCTACCCTCAACCATCGATCGCGTCCGTGCGGCCCTGGAAGAGTCGCCCGTCGACGTCACAATTGGAGGCTGGGGACAGGATGGTCATATCGCTTACAATCAGGCTCGCCGACACCCGTTCAGCCACATAACTCTCGATGACGTAGCCACTTCAACCATCCGCGTTCAGGAGAATAACCTGGATACGATTCTGGCCTTGGCCCAACGAACCTTTGGGGCTGCTTACCAGTTCGTCCCGCCGATGTCCGTGACGCTGGGCGTTCGTGAGTGTTTATCCGCAACTCGCGTCCGGGTATACAGCGACACGGGTGCATGGAAGCAAACTGCGCTGAGAGTGGCGTTGTTTTCAGAACCGACGCCGGAGTACCCAATGACCCTATTACAGCGACATCCTGACGCGATCATCACTGCGACACTTGAGACGGCCCGTCATCCTATAAGCGATCACCCCGAGTGGGAGCTTTTTTGATTCCGGACTTAATGGGTTCAAGATGCCTCCGCGAACACTGCAATTCAATCCTCATTCTCCGTACCGGCGGCTGGTTGGAGTCGGCGGTATCGGGTCTGGCCTTTTCTTTGCGCTGGAAGGCCAACACACTCTGGGCCGGAATGAAAGCCGCCCAGCCCAACTGCTGAATATTCGCGATTACTGCAAACTTCACATCATCAGCCATTACATTGCCGTTCTCCTCGGTGCTGAACCGAGCGGCTCGCCTTTTCATGTTGTCCCCGTCGGGAAGGTGGGCGGCGACGACGCTGGCCGTCGGATGATCAAAGAAATGGCTGTTGTCGGCATGGATACCCAATATGTTGATATCCTCCAAGACAAGCCGACCCTCCTCAGTGTGTGCTTCCAATATCCCGATGGTTCGGGCGGGAATGTCACGACGAGTAAATCCGCCGCCTCGGCATTGACGCCCAGCGATGTCGATCGGTGCACTGAACTTCTAGCAGCCGGGGACTCACGCAGTATTGCCCTAGCTGCGCCGGAAGTACCTATTGAGACGCGTGACCATCTGCTGAAGCTGGCGGATCGCCATCACGCATTTCGCGCAGCCTCTTTTACGTCGTCGGAAATCCAGATGGCCAGCAGGGAAGGAATGTTGTCCCATGTTGACCTGATGGCCATGAACGAAGATGAGGCTGGAATGTTGATCGGTAAGACCTTCGACGCGGCCAACCCTCAGGCATTTCTGGACCGCTGTGCTGACACGCTCAGGGCCTACCAACCCCATATCCAAATAATCGTCAGTGTCGGGAAGCAAGGAGCATTCGCTTTTGCCGACGGAACTTGGGACTACTGTCCTGCTGCCAATGTTCCGGTGGTCAGTACGGCGGGAGCCGGCGACGCATTGCTGGCGGGGATACTCTCAGCACTCGCTGTGGGAATTCCCTTCATCAGGCCCGGCCCAGGTCGAGCGTCTTTCTCTGATCGGCCACTGGAGAGCGCCCTCGATTTCGGGGCGCTGTTGGCGGCGTACACTGTTACTTCACCTCACACCATTCACCCTGATGTGAATCTTGAAACGCTCCTGTCTTTCGGCCACAAGCTGTGTATAACTTTTTCAAGCGCGCTGACCCCTTACCTTGGGCCATTGACATGTGAGAAGGACAACAGGCTGAGCCTCATACATCATCACTGATACAGATGAAGGCGCGTGGTTCAATTCAGCCCGAAATGCCTTTGTGGAGGGCAAAGATGAGACAATTAGAGCGGTTTCGATTTAAGTGCGTACATATCCACAAGAGGCGAAGAAGTTTGTGCATTCGCTTGGGGAGACCGTATTGAGCAATTCCCCAATTTCCTTCCATAGGGCATCGATATCTCGTTTGGCGGCTTTGCGGAGCCGCGCCTTGAGCTTGGAAAAGAACTTTTCTATCGGGTTCAGATCCGGAGAGTAGGGTGGCAGA
>Ga0187873_1001334_pt1 | contig 20659 bp, 19 predicted proteins | sample June2016WEW_16_1_2_FD_133012 | JGI IMG/M metagenome (GOLD analysis project Ga0187873, IMG submission 133012) | Peatland microbial communities from SPRUCE experiment site at the Marcell Experimental Forest, Minnesota, USA - June2016WEW_16_100 | ecosystem: Environmental > Terrestrial > Soil >...
AGAAGGCCGAACAATCGGCCATGCGGCTGTGGCACATCAACGAGACGATGTTTTCCGCAATTCCGCACTATCTGGCGGCTTCCGGCGCGTCGGCGATGGGTACCATGGCCGGCATCTCTCTGCACACCGAACTGGAACTGCTGGTCCGGTTGGGGCTCAGCCCGCGAGAGGCGCTGGCCGCGGCCACCAACAACTATGCGCTGCAGTTCGGCTGGAACGAGCTGGGCCAGATTACCCCCGGCCGCCGCGCCGACATTCTGATCGTGGACGGCGATCCGACGGTGAACATCTGGAACGCGCGCCGCATCTCCGGGCTGATAGTGGACGGCAATGTGATGGATCGCGACGGGCTGCTGGCGCTGAAAAAATGAAACATGCCTGCTATGCCCGCTTGACCGCCTGACGGGCCGCGGCCGCCAGGATCTCCGGCAGCCGTTTTTGACGGTGCGCGAAGGATTGAGTCAGTTTTCGCCGCACCATCGTGCCGCCAAGACGGCCGATGAAGCCGTAGGGCAGGGCGTACTCGATCTCATCGCTGACCAGCGTCCCCTCTTGACCGTCCCGCGCCTCCGCCTGGATGCCGTGGCGATGGCGAAACTCGCTGAAGGGGCCGCGGACCTGCTCATCACAAAAGTGGCTGTTCCACACAAACTCGGTGATGCGAGTCATCCAACTCACGCGCCGCGGCACCCAGGGGATGGGATAAAAACTGATGAGAATCTCAGAGCCTACTCCGGCGGCTACGCTCAAGAAGCGCTGCGCCGGGTCGGGGTGCACGGGCCGCGCGGGCGGAGGCGCGATGCGCGCGTCTTCGATGCGGGTCTCAAGCCGGGGAGGCATCAGGTGGGGCAGATTGGCCGGATTGGCGAAGAGCGCAAAGACCAGTTCCACAGGGAACGGAACCCATTGGCGAGTCTCGAATCGCTCGGTCATGGATTCGATGGTAATCGCCGCGGCCTGGAGTCCCGGTCCGGTTCACGGAAAGCAGAACCGCAGCGCATCGGTTAACCTAAGAAGAAGCAGCAGTTTCAAACAGGTTTCCCCGAGATCATGAGCGATTCCCCATTAAAGGATTTATCGCGTCTCCAGCCGCGCAATCGATGGCTCATCCTCATTGCGGCCTTCAAGGTGTTCCAGGCGCTTTTGTTTATCGCCATCGGCGTGGGGGCGCTGCGCCTGCTGCACAAGGACGTTGGCGATCTGGTTGGCAGGCTGGCCGACCACCTGCGGCACAGCCCGGAGTCGCGCCTGGTCAGCTTCATCCTGGAAAAGGCATCGCTTCTCGATGACCGCCTGCTGAGGCGGATCGGCGAGGCGGGCTTCATCTATGCCGGCCTCGATCTGATTGAGGGGACCGGCCTGTATCTGGAGAAAGCCTGGGCCGAGTACCTGACTCTGGCTATCACCGCGTCATTCCTGCCCCTTGAGATCTTCGAGGTCTTCCGCAGACTGACGTGGATCCGGGTGGGCTTGCTGGCCGTGAACACGATGGTGTTTTTCTACCTGCTGCAACTGGTGGTGGAACGCGGGAGGCGCCGAAGCATCACCGCAGAGGAGTAAATTGAATGCGAACTACTGCAACGCGGCGTCAACCAGATCATTCAACTCGAGACTCTTTCGCTTTTTGTTCTCTTACCACGCCTTGCCCATTCTGTCCAGTACCGGAACCAAAGCCATAAACACTACATCTTGTGGTAGCTGATTTTTTCTATCTATCAATAGGCCTTCGCCTAATCGCCTACGCCATCAAGTACTTTCCATAGATTTTTTCCTCGACGAGAGCACCGATACGGGGTACTATCGGCTTTATGGAGTCGAGTGGAGTGAAATGGAGCGTAAGGGAGTTCAGCAAAAAACCGCTGAACTTGCTCCAAAGCAAGTGTAATCACATTTCTCTCCTCTCCAAACAGAATTGTGACGCCTAATCGGCGAGGGAACCAGCCTTGCAAACCGGATCAGGCCGGTTCAAGGGCAAGGAGCAAGCGCGGCAGGCGATGAGGAATCAGCCGCAAGAGACAGGCATGGAAGCGTTTCGTGGTAACCATCCAGCGAAGGTCGAAGACGGCGGGAGGCTGAAGCTCCCGGGCCCGTTCAAGAAACTGCTGGATGATGCGAACGTGACCCAGTTCTACATCACCTCGCAGGACGGGCAGAGCGCGCAGATATGGCCGCTGCCGGCGTGGGAAAAGCAGGAAGCGCTTTTAGCAGAATCCAGCACCATGGACGACGCAGTGGACAAGTATCTGAACCTGACCAGCTATTACGGCCAGCAGGTGGAGATGGACAAACAGGCCCGGGTGATACTGCCGCAGATTTTGCGGGAATCGGCCAAGTTGAATGCGGAAGTTGCCGTTCGCGGGAAGATGCATTACCTGGAGGTTCACAACCTCAAGAATCTGGAAGAGAGTTTGCCGGTCAACGTATTGACGGCGGAGGACCGCCAATCGTTGAAGCTGATTCTCAAGCCGCGCAGTTGACAACAAATACCCCTCAGGGGGACGCATGACGAATTCGAGTGAGCGCCATGTGCCGGTTCTTTTCAAGGAAGCGATCGAATTTCTCAAGGTGCGCGCAGGCGGAACGTATGTGGACTGCACGCTGGGGTTGGCGGGGCACAGCGAGGGAATCATCCGGCTGCTGGGGCCGGAGGGGCGCCTGATCGGATTTGACCGGGATCCCGAAGCCCTGAGCATGGCAAAGATGCGGCTGGCAAGGGTTTGCAATGAGCTGGGCGGCAAGGCGCCGCAAGTGACGCTGGTGGGCGAGGCATTCAGCACCATCGCAGAGCACGTGAAGCCGGCCTCTGTGGATGGTTTGCTGGCCGACTTTGGAGTGAGCAGCCTGCAGTTCGACGAGGCGCGCAGGGGATTTAGTTTTCAGGCGGATGGGCCGTTGGATATGCGCATGGATACGCGCCGGGGACCAACCGCCGCACAAGTGGTAAACGAGGCCAGCGAGCGCGAGCTTGCGGACCTCATTTACGAGAACGGAGAGGAAAGGAGGTCGCGGAGAATCGCCAGAGCCATTGTGCGCGGGCGGCCGGTTACAACCACGGGGCAGTTAGCCCGTCTAGTAACCTCAGCCGCCCGGCCAATGAAACAAGAGCGCATTCATCCGGCGACCAGAACCTTTCAGGCTCTTCGTATCTACGTAAATCGCGAGTTAGACGAAATCCGGGCGTTGCTCAAGGCGGCGCCCAGGTTGCTCAAGCCCTCGGGAAGACTGGTGGTCATCAGCTTTCACTCGCTTGAGGATCGTATTGCGAAAGACAGTCTGCGGGAAGGCGCGCGGCAGGGAATCTGGGAGATTCTGACCCGCAAGCCGGTCACGGCCGGCGAAGAAGAGATGGAACGCAATCCCCGCTCGCGGAGCGCGAAGTTGAGGGCGGGGGAAAAGCAGTAGACAGTATTCAGTTGTCAGTTGTCAGTTTTCAGTTGAAAAGCATTGGTAACTGACCACTGATAACTGATAACTGACAACTATTCGGCTGCGGAGACACACCATGGCGGCATGCGCGACAACTTATTTTGAAGCAAGCCGCGGCTCGAGCGCACGGGTTGCCGATCGGAACGCCATGCTCATGGCCCTGCAGCCGCAGCGCAGGCGCGGCGCGTGCACGCCGGAGTTTTACTTTGTCAAGCACATCGACAATTCGCGGCTGGTCAAGGCGCCTGACCCGGTGCGGGTGCGCCAGATGCGCCTGTTTTCCGCGGCCGTCGCCGTGCTTTTCTCGCTGGTGATGGTCTACGGATTGCAGCACTTCTACGCCATAGAGAGCGGCTACCGCGTGGAGTCGGAGAAGCAGGCGCTGGACCAGTTGCGCGAGGAGAACCGCCAGTTGCGTTTGGCCGAGGCGCAGCTAACCCAGCCGGGGCGCATCGACCCGATGGCCCGCCAGTTGGGTCTCGTGGAGCCGCAGCCGGGCCAGGTGATTCATCCCAATGCCGGTCCCGATGCGGGGACTCCGGCCATTGCCCAAGTGAATCCTCCGGCCGTAAAAAACAGCTATTAGCTATTAGTTAGAAGCTGGAATCGGAGCGATTCTCCCATGCGGGCAGCCGATCGAGCCAACCGGAACCTCAGCAATGCGGCGCCCGTCCCATACTTCAAGCAGTCGCGTTTCTGGCTGATCTGCCTGTTCTTTGTGGTGTGGGCGTGCGTGATTGCCGGCCGGATGTTCGTGCTGCAGGTGGTGCGGCACCAGGAGTTCGTGGAGCGCGCCCAGAAGCAGCAGCAGCGCACGTTTGAAGTAGCTCCGCGCCGCGGCGTGCTCTACGATCGCAACCTCCACGAACTGGCCATGACCGTGCAGGTGGACTCGATCTACGCCGTGCCCACTCAAATCGATGACAAGCAAACCGCCGCGCACGCCCTGGCCGCCGTTATGCACACCGACCCCGAGGATGCGCAGACCACCGAGGAGCAGATTGCCGGCCGGCTCAATAACGGGCACAGCTTTGCCTGGGTGGCGCGCAGGGTGACGCCGGAGGTGGCGGCTCGCGTACGGGCGCTCACAGAGTCCGGGGCAGGGAATATCAAGGGCATCTACTTCACCAAAGAGTTCCAGCGGTTTTATCCGGACAACGAGATCGCCGCGCAGGTGCTGGGCTATGTGGGCATGGACGACAACGGCCTGGGGGGCCTGGAGCAGAAGTACGAGGCGCAACTGCACGGGGTTCCGGGCCGCATGTACACGGCGATGGATGCGCGGCGGCGGGTTCTGGGATCGAGCGAACACGAGCCCGAGCCGGGCCGGAACCTGGTGCTGACCGTCGACGAGGACATTCAGTTCCTGGCCGAGCGGGCGCTGGACCACGCCATGCAGCGGACCCAGGCAGAGAACGGCACGGTGGTGGTGCAGGACGTGCACACCGGGCAGATTCTGGCGCTGGCCATTCGTCCTACCTTCAATCCCAACTCCTTCCGCCGCACCACGCCGGAGCTGCTGCGCAATCACGCGGTGAGCGACGTATATGAACCCGGCTCGACCTTCAAGCTGGTCACCTACGCGGCGGCGCTGGAGCAGCAAGTAGCTTCGCCCGACGACATCATCGACTGCCAGGGCGGCCAGATCAAGATGCCCGGCGGCCGCGTGATTCATGACGACAAGAGCGACCGCGGGCTGGGCCGGGTTACCGTGGCGCAGGCGCTGGCCAGGTCCAGCGATGTGGCCGCAGTCAAGTTGGCGCTCAAAGTGGGCCAGGACCGCTTCTACCAATATGTGCGCGACTTCGGCTTTGGCAGCCGCAGCGGCGCGGAGATGCCGGGCGAGACCCGCGGCCTGCTTCGCCCGGTGAACAAATGGGGGCCTTCGTCGATCGGCTCCATCGCCATCGGCCAGGAGGTTGCGGTCACGCCGCTGCAACTGGTCTCGATGGTTTCCACCATCGCCAACGGAGGGGTTTACCTGCCGCCGCACGTGCTGATGCCGGGGCAGGTGGATTCCACCTCCAATGGCCAAAAGTCTGCCGCATCGTTGGCGCCGTCTCCCTTCAAGCCGGGCGCCGATCTGCCCACCCCGCTTCCCGCCGGTGCGCACCGCGTGCTCTCCACGCTGACCGCAGCGCAGATGCGCAAGATGATGGAGGGCGTGGTGCTCTTCGGCACAGGCAAGGAGGCGCAGCTCAACGGCTACTCCTCGGGCGGCAAGACGGGCACGGCGCAGAAGATCGATCCGGCCACCGGCCTCTACTCGAAGACCCTGCACGTCGCCTCGTTCGCCGGCATTGCGCCGGTGAACAATCCGGTGATCGCCGTGGCCGTGATTCTCGATTCGCCGAAGGGCGATTACTACGGCGCTACGGTTTCAGCGCCGGTCTTTGCCGAGGTGGCGCAGCAGGTGCTTGAGTATTTGGGCGTCCGGCACGATATCGACGTGCGCGCGCCAAATGCCGCACAAAAGGCCGATGCACCCGTGGTGGAAGACGTAGCGCGGGAGAATACCGGCGATATCGAGGCGCTCTATGCCGCGGCCAACGAGCTGCCCAGCGACGATCCACTTCGTGGAGGCGGTACTCAGAACCTGCGTGGAGGCGGTATGAAGAACCTGCGCGCGGGGGCTAGCCAGACGGAGACCGCAAGCCAGACGGCCGCGCAGCCGGCGAATGAAGTTGCGGAAGCCAAGGCTAAATCGGGCGGCGCGCAGGCCGTTTCAACAGCGTCCCAAGCCCCGCCATCAGCCGCCGCGCAACAGGAAAAGGCGCAGCAGCAGACGGCGGTAATGGTCATCGACGCCAAAAGCCTTCGGGTTCCATCGCTGATCGGGCTGCCGGTGCGCAAGGTCATTGAGCAGGTCGCCGCCGCGGGACTGGAGGTGCAAGTGTCCGGAAACGGTACAGTGCGGGAACAGGCTCCCGCTCCCGGCACGATGGTCGCCTCCGGTACACAGATTGTGGTTCGCTGCGGGCGGTAGTGCATGCTCCCCCTGGCGGGAGCTTTTATAATCCCTCCGGCCAGTGGCGGGTTGCTTCCAGCGATTCGCCGGTTTCGAGAAGACTCTTGAGGCTGGCAAGGATCATCGGCCATCCGCCGGAGACTGCCTTGATGAGCTTCGAATCGGGCTTGTCCATTTCATGCGTGACGGTGAGCTTGACGATTTCGCCCTTCTGCTCGAGTTCGTAGGTCAGGCGCGAAAAGCCTTCCGCTGTCATCTCGGGAAAGAGGTGATTCTTCCACTTCAGGACCAGCTTCCGGTGCGGCTCAATCTCAACCACTTCACCGCTGTCGGCTGTGCCCCCGTCCGGTTTCACGATTCGCCACGATGCGCCAGGTTTCCATTTGGACTCCTGCGTTGTTCCCATCCAGAACTGGCGCGTGAATTCAGGCTCGATCAGCGCCCGCCAAAGTTTCTCTACTGTGGTGCGGATAAACGTCACATACACAAACTGAGATTCAGCCATTGTTTTCTCCTTCGAGTTTTTCCTTGAGTTCGGCGAGGGCGCGCAGGCGTCCCCGCTCGTATTTGCCGATCCAGCGCTCGGCAATCTCATGGATCGGCATGGGATTCAGATAGTGCCACTTCTCCCGGCCCCGCCAGATGGTGACCACCAGCGTCGCCTCTTCCAACAACTTGAGGTGCCTGGTCACGGCCTGGCGCGTCATCTCCAGATGCGCGCAAAGCTGCCCCAGGGTTTGCCCGTTGTCCGCCCGCAGCCGATCCAGCAACAGCCGGCGCTGGGGAGCAGCGAGCGCCTTGAACACCTTGTCCACGTCAGCGCCCATTGCCGTCATAATATGCAACCATTTGGTTGCATGTCAAGAGGCGCACGCTGGTTGCGCTTGAAAAGTTCGTAAAATTTCAGAAATAAGCCCCAGGTAATCGAATACCTTCAGCAATCTACAATTGAGCACGTGATGAACTGGAAAGAATTAATCGAGGAAGTAACCGCCGTCGGAGCTGGCGGCGGCTCGGACGAGCCGGTGACGGGCGTGGAGTACGACTCGCGCAAGGTGCGGCCGGGCGCGGTGTTTATGGCCATGAAAGGCGGCTCGACGGACGGCAACCGCTACGTGGAGAAGGCCATCGCCGCGGGCGCGCTGGGCATCATCACCGACTCCGCGCAAACCTTCGATCATCTGCTGGTTTTTCGCCCCGGGCTGGCGGTGCTGGAGGTCGAGCATGGACGGCGCGCGCTCGCCGCAGCTTCGGCGGCCTTCTTCGGCCATCCGGAGCGCCGTGTCGCCGCCACCGGAATCACCGGGACCAACGGTAAAACCACTACCGCCTTCCTTACTGAAGCATTGCTCAACGCCGCCGCCCGCACCACCGTGCTGGTGGGGACCATTGAATACCATGTGGCCGGCGAGGTGCGCCCGAGTGTGCATACCACGCCCGAATCAAGGGATTTGTTTGAGCTGATGGCCGAGGGCGCGGGGCGCGGAGCCACAGAGCTGGTGACCGAGGTTTCAAGCCACGCGCTCGACCAGGGCCGCGCGGCCGGAGTGAATTTTGACGTGGCCGTCTTTACCAACCTCACCCGCGACCATCTCGATTATCACCAGACGATGGAAAAGTATTTCGCGGCCAAGCGGCTGCTCTTCGACGGCATGGTTTATCCGGCGCCGCGCGTGGCGGTGGTGAACGCGCACGACCCGTATGCGGAAGAGTTGGCTGAAGCGGCGCGAAAGGCGGGCGCCGAGGTGCGGACGTATGGGATAGGCGTGGGCGACTGGCGCGCCGCCAGCTACTCGCTCACTCCAGGCGGCGCGGTTCTCGATCTCGAAACTCCGGCAGGCGAGGCCAAAGTGGCCTCGCGACTGGCTGGCGAGGTGAACATTCTCAACCTGCTGGCCGCGCTGACGGCGGCCCATGCGCGGGGCGTTCCGTTTGCGGAGTTGATGGCATCTGTCCCGCGGCTCAAGCCGGTTCCGGGCCGCTTTCAATCTGTAGACGCGGGGCAGCCCTTCACGGTGATTGTGGACTACGCCCATACCGACGACGCTCTGCGCAACCTGACCGCCCTGGCGCGGCAGATGACGGGTCGCCGCGGCGACTCCGGCGGCCGGGTGATTACGCTCTTCGGCTGCGGCGGCGACCGCGACCGCACCAAGCGGCCCAGGATGGGAGAGGCGGCCGGCGCGGGCAGCGACTTTGTGGTGGCCACCAGCGACAATCCCCGCTCCGAGGAGCCAGGGGCGATTCTGGCCGAGATTGAGCCGGGATTGAAGCGGAGCGGAGTTCGCTACACTATTGAGCCGGACAGGGCAGCGGCTATACGCCTGGCGCTCAAAGCGGCCGCGGCGGGCGACGTGGTTCTGATCGCCGGCAAGGGCCACGAGAAGGAGCAAATTCTCGCCCGGGGCACCGTTCCTTTCGACGACGCGGAGATTGCGCTTTCCACGCTCAGGGAATTGGGCTCCGAAATGGGATATGGTAAAGGGCAATGAAACTCACCCTGGCAGAGGCGGCAATCAGCGCGGGCGCGGTGCTGGAGGCGCCGGAGAGCGTGGCGCACGCCGGCGCGCTGGCGGTGAGCGGCTACTCCATCGACTCGCGCACGGTGGCCCCCGGAGAGCTCTTCTTTGCGGTGCGCGGCGAGCGGTTGGACGGGCACGACTTTGTGGCCGCGGCGCTCCAGCGCGGGGCCGTGGCGGCGGTGGTGTCGCGCGCACTGGTGGCCAAGCTGCCCGATGCGGCGCTGGCCGCGCCGCTGTTGATCGCCGAAGACCCGCTGCTCGCGTTGCAGGCGCTGGCCGCGCATGTGCGCCGCCAATGGGGCCGGAGGGTGGTGGCCGTCACCGGCTCGGCCGGCAAGACCACGACCAAGGAAGCCGTGGCTGCGGCGCTGGGCGCAAAGTTCAATGTGCTCAAGTCGCGAGGCAATCTGAATAACAACTTCGGGCTGCCGCTGCAACTTTTGCGGCTGGAGCCGGAGCACGAATTTGCGGTGGTGGAGATGGGCATGAATCATCCCGGCGAATTAGCGGCACTGGCGATGATTGCTTCGCCCGACTGGGGCGTGGTAACCAATGTGGGCACGGCGCACGTGGAGAACTTTGCCGACGGGCAGGCCGGCATTGCCCGCGCCAAGTTCGAGCTGGTGGCGGCGCTGCCCGCCAACGGCGTGGTCTTCCTCAACAGCGACGATCCTTATGTCTCGCAATTTGGACGCGATTTCCAGGGGCGCGCGGTTTACTTCGGCTCCGGCCCCATCGCCGAACCGCAACTGCTTGAGCAGAGCGAAGACCTGGCGGGACTGCACCTCAAGTTTCGCGCCGGGGAACGCAAGGGCGAATTGACGCTCCACCTGCTGGGCGCGCACAACGCATTGAACGCCCTGGCGGGACTCGCCGTAGCTTTGGAAGCGGGCGTCGATCTGGATGCTGCCGTGGCCGCGCTCGCGTCGCTCGCCGCCGGCGACAAGCGCGGCCAGGTGATGGAGATCGGCGGCGCGACGATTCTGAACGACAGCTATAACTCGAACCCCGAGGCGCTGAGTTCAATGATCCGCACCCTGGCCGGGCGCCCCGCACGCCGCCGGATTCTGGTGGCCGGGGAGATGCTGGAACTGGGCGAGCACGGCCCGGCGCTGCACGCCGCTTGCGGACGCGCCGCCGCCGAGGCCGGGCTGGACCTGGTGGTTGGCGTAGGCGGCAACGCTGAACACCTGGCCGCGGCAGCCTGCACGGGTGGGGTTGCGGCGCTATTCCTGCCCGATGCCGAAGCAGCCGGCCGCTGGCTCAAGCAGAATCTACGCAAGGGCGATGTGGCGCTGGTGAAGGGTTCGCGCGGGGTGCACCTGGAGCGGGCGATCGAGGCGGTCAGGAACAGAATCGCGGCAACCGAAGAGCCGAAGGATTCGGATTTGCTAGTTCCTTTCGAGCTTGCCAATATCACCGGCGAGTACCGAGAATACTACAAGGTTAGGCGAAACAATTTCTTTGCCTATATACAGGCGTTCCCCGATCTATGGGAGCAATACCAGAGGCTTGATGCCATCTGGTTCAGGGGATTGGGAGACATCCAGGTTGCCACAGACCAAGCGCGCTTTTTCCCGGTCGCGCTGTTTGTGAACGCCCATGCTAAAACTCGCGTCGGTAATGAGCTTGCCTTCGCTGGATGCCTTCAAGAAGCGCGATCTTTGCTCCGAGACGCCGTCGAATGTGTCGCCCACGGCCATCATATGCTGAAAGATCCCGTGCTCCAGAAAACTTGGCTTGAGAAAAACGAACCTGGAGGTGACAAGGCTTTTAAGAAGGCATTTGAAGACTCGAAAAAAGATAACCTTTTCAAAGGGTTGAACGAACTTCACAAGCAGTACGGTTGGCTCTCTGAGACTGGCTCCCACCCCACACCAATGTCGTTCTCAAGTCGCGTCGTATTTGAAGACACGCCGGGTACCCGCGAAATGAAAGTCAATTACACAGGGGGGACCGACGCCCGTTCATGGGCCACGGAGGTGTTCACACTACTACTGACGTGCTCCACCATGGAAGGAGTATTTTTCGACGACTTCAAGCTACGCCTGCAACTTGACCAGCAACTGGTGCAGATGCGCCACGAGTTCCAGGATTACAAGGAGAACATGAGGCGAACCTTGATTGCTCGATACAACATACAGCCGCCCAGAAGCAAGCCATAGGACTTTAGATACACAACACTCGACACCAATTGGTGTCGTAGGCAGAAAAAAGCAAAGCCGCCCGATGGCGGCCTGCACCCGGTCACCGAAGATCGCGGGGGGATATGCAAGAACTATAGCTCATCCCGTCAACCAATGCAAGTTAAAACTGAATGCCATCCTTGGGGACCTGAATGGCGCCTATTATCAAGCAGCACTTCCGAAGTGCGCGATTTCCACGGTTCCGGCAGCCCCCGTCCCTGTAAAATCAACCTGAAACCCGCCTTCTTCCGGCTCTGGAGGCCACTTGCTTTACTGGCTGCTCTACGAAAAGCTGTTTCCGTACTTTCACCCCTTCCGGATCTTCCGCTATCTTACCTTTCGTACTGCCTTTGCTTCCCTTACGGCGCTGTTGATCACGCTGTTCATCGGTCCCTGGGTGATCCAGAAGCTGCGCGAGTTCCAGATCGGCCAGTTCATCCGCGAGGACGGGCCGCAGTCGCACCTGAAGAAGTCGGGCACTCCCACCATGGGCGGCGTACTCATTGCGATTGCGATCTTGTTGCCCACGGTGCTGTGGTCCGACCCATCGAACTGGTTTGTCTGGATCACAGTCTTCTCGACCCTGGCCTACGGAGCCATCGGTTTTGCCGACGACTACATCAAGGTGGTGCAGCGGCGCAGCCTGGGACTGACGGCGCGCGCCAAACTGTTGTGGCAGGGGCTGGCCGGAGCCCTGGTGGCCATCGCGCTGGTGGCCCTTGAACAGTTCAAGTTTTTTTCCACACAATTGACGGTGCCGTTCGTCAAGAGCTGGCGCCCCGACCTGCTCTGGCATAGCTGGCCCGCCACGGTCCCGCATCTGGGCCTGTTGGCGTTTCTGCCCTTCGTGGTCTTTGTGACGCTGGTGCTGGTTTTCTCGTCCAATGCCGTGAACCTAACCGACGGGCTGGACGGGCTGGCCATCGGCTGCACCATCATCGCCGCTGGCGCCCTGGCCGTACTTACCTACGTCAGCGGCCACGTGGTTTTTGCCGACTACCTGGAGATGCGGCGGATGCCCATGGTCAGCGAGCTGACCGTCTTTTGCGGGTCCATGGTGGGCGCTTCCATCGGCTTTCTCTGGTATAACGCCCATCCGGCGGAGATCTTCATGGGCGACGTGGGATCGCTGGCCCTGGGCGGCGCCATCGGCACGGTGGCCGTCATCATTCGCCAGGAACTTCTGCTGCCGTTTATCGGCGGCATCTTCATTCTGGAAGCGGTTTCAGTAATGCTGCAGGTGGGCAGCTACAAGCTGCGCAACAAGAAGCGTATCTTCAAGATGGCTCCGTTGCATCATCATTTCGAGCAGATGGGCTGGCAAGAGTCCAAAATCATTGCCCGCTTCTGGATCGGCGCCCTGGTGTTTGCATTGTTTGCACTCACCACCCTGAAACTGCGTTAGAGATGGTCCGCGCGGAGCACCGTACGGTGCACAATAGAGAGGTCGCGGAAGCCTGAGGATCAATGCCTGTGATGGAACTCAAAGGCAAGAAAGTTCTGGTCGTGGGACTGGGTAAATCCGGTCTTGCGGCAGCGTTGTTTCTGCGCCGGCGCGGCGCCCAGGTCACGGTTTCCGACCTACGCAGCGCCGAAGCGCTGGCCAAAGACATTCCCGCCCTGCTGGAGGAGGGCATCATGGTGGAGGCCGGCGGCCACGGCCTGCTCACCTTTCGCCGCCAGGATCTGATCGTGGTGAGCCCCGGCGTGCCGCTGAATACGCCGGAACTGGCGCAGGTGAAGAGCTTTGGCCTGCCGGTGATCGGCGAACTCGAGTTGGCCGCCCGCTTTCTCAAGGGCAAAATGCTGGCCATTACCGGCTCCAACGGCAAGACCACGACCACCGCGCTGGTGGGCGAAATCCTGAAGAAGGCCGGCATTCCCACCCTGGTAGGGGGCAACATCGGCTTCCCGGTGGTGGGGTTGATCGAAGAAAGCACGGACGAAACCTGGTCTGTGCTCGAGGTCTCCAGCTTCCAGCTTGAAAGCACTGACCAGTTTCATCCCAGCATTGCCGTGATCCTGAACATTACGCCCGACCACCTGGACCGGCACGGCAGCTTCGAGAACTATGCGCTGGCCAAGGAGCGCATCTTTGCCGCGCAGGACGAGCACGACAGCGTGGTGCTGAATGCCGACAATGAGCGCGCCGCCGAGGCCGCGGCCCGCTCGGCCGCCAAAGTCTATTGGTTCTCCGTAGAGCATCCGGTCGAGCGGGGAGCCTGGCTGGAAAATGGCTATGTGGTCTACCGTCCGGGCAGGGACGCGGCGACGGAAAGGGTGATGCTTCTGAGCGGAATCCCGCTCAAGGGCGCGCACAACGTGGAGAACGTGCTGGCCGCGGTGGTTGCGGCCCGGCTGGCCGGGGCCCCGGCGGAGGCGATTCGCCAGGCCGTGGAGAGCTTCCAGGCGGTCGAGCACCGGCTGGAGTTCGTGGCCACGGTCAACGGCGTTGCGTTCTACAACGACTCCAAGGCCACCAATGTGGACGCGACGGCCAAGGCCGTAGCCGCCTTCGACTCGGGCATTCACCTCATTCTGGGCGGCAAGGACAAAGGCTCCAGCTACACGCAACTGGCGACCCTGCTGCGGGAACGGGTGCGCGCTGTCTACACCATCGGCACGGCGGCAGCCAAGATCGAGTCCGAACTGCGCGGGGTGGTCACCATCCAGTCCTGCGAGACGCTGGAAAATGCGGTGAGCGCGGCGGCCTCTGCCGCGCATCCGGGCGAGGTGGTGCTGTTGGCGCCGGCCTGCTCCAGTTTTGACCAGTTCGAAAACTACGAGCACCGCGGCCGCGTCTTCAAGGACCTGGTCGGTGAATGGCAGGGAAGGAAGGCATGCCATACCGCGTAGGGGTCGATAAGTGGCTATTCTTCATCACCATGCTGCTCATCGTGGCCGGACTGGTGATGGTCTTTTCCGCCTCGGCCGTGGTGGCGCAGGAGCGTTTTCACTCTCCCTATGCGTATGTCGGCAGGCAGGCTCTTTGGGCGCTGGCCGGCGTGGCGGCCCTGCTGGTCCTCATGCACGTGGACTGCAGCCTCTATAACTCTCCCAGGTTCATCTATCCCGCCCTATGCGTGACTACGCTGCTGCTGGTGCTGGTCTACTTTTTTCCCGGCTCGCACAACACCCATCGCTGGATCCGCTTTGGCGGGCAGTTCACCTTTCAGCCCTCTGAGATCGCCAAGCCGGTGCTGGTGCTGTTTCTAGCCTGGTTTCTGCACACGCGGCTGGGCGCAATGAACGAGTGGAAACACACGCTCGGGCCTGCCATTCTCATGCCGCTGGTTTTTGTTGTTTTGATTGTTTGCCAGCCCGACCTGGGCACGGCGCTGGTTCTGGCCGGCGTGACCGCCATGATGCTGTTTCTGTCAGGGATCGCGTGGAAGTACCTGCTGGCCGGCGTGTGTGTGGGGGCGCCTGTGCTGGCCGCGCTGCTACTTTGGGTTCCCTGGCGCTTGCAGCGCATGCTGGTCTTCTTCAATCAGAACTGCGATGCAAAGGACGCCGGGGGCGCCGGCTACCACATCTGCCAGTCGCTGATCGCCGTAGGCACCGGCGGCGTTACCGGCCGCGGCTACATGGAAGGCATGCAGAAGCTCTTCTACCTGCCCGAGGCCTCCACCGACTTCATCTTTGCCAACATCGCCGAGGAGATGGGCTTGATCGGCGCCATCGTGATTCTGGGGCTCTTCGTAATGCTGGGCGTGCGCGGCCTGCGCGCGGGGTTTCGCTCCAAGGACCCCTTTGCGCGGCTCACCGCCTTCGGCATCACCACGGCGATTCTGCTGCAAGCCTTCTTCAATATCAGCGTGGTGCTTGCGCTGGTGCCCACCAAGGGGATTCCGCTGCCGCTGATCTCCTCCGGCGGGACCTCGGTCTTTGTGACCCTGGCCAGCATCGGCATTCTGCTCAACATTTCAAAGAAGGTGGACTGAGCTTGGCGGAACTGCGCGTACTGATTGCCGGAGGCGGCACGGGCGGCCACATCATACCCGCGCTGGCCGTGGCGCGCGAGCTGGTTGCGCGGCACAAAGCTGAGGTCCTTTTTGTAGGCACCGCGCGGGGCATGGAGACGCGCCTGGTGCCCGAGGCGGGCTTCAATTTGCGCCTGATTAAAGTGGGTCCGCTCAAAAACGTATCGCTGCTCACGCGGCTGCGGACTCTCATGCAACTGCCGCGCAGCATCTCCGAGTGCAGGAGGCTGATCCGCGAGTTCAGGCCCGATGTGGTCTTTGGCGTGGGCGGCTACGCCTCCGGCCCGGCAATGGCGGCGGCGCTCCAGCTCAAGGTGCCCACTATGGCCTTCGAACCCAACGCCATGCCAGGGCTGGCCAACCGGCTGGTTGGCAGGAAGGTGCACGCAGCGGCGGTCAACTTTACCTCGGCGTCCAGGTGGTTTCACAATTGCGAGGTTACCGGCATTCCGGTGCGCCCGGAGTTCTTTACGCTTGAGCCGCCCAGCGTTTACGCGCCCCACCTGCTGGTTTTTGGCGGGTCGCAGGGCGCGCGCATCTTCAACGCCGTTTTGCCTCCGCTGATTGCGGCGCTGCTCGATGCGGTTCCGGGGCTCACGGTACTGCACCAGAGCGGCGCGCGCCACGCCGAGCAAACCCAGGCGGCTTATGAGGCCAGCGGTGCCGATCCGGCTCGCTGGCAGGTGCGGGGTTTTCTGGACGATATGCCGGAGCGCTTCGCCCGGGCGCATCTGGTGATGGCGCGCAGCGGCGCCTCCACCGTGGCCGAACTGGCAGCCGCCGGCAAGCCGAGCCTGCTGGTGCCCTTTGCCGCAGCGGCCGACGAGCACCAGCGGCGCAATGCCGAGGCCATGGTGGATGCCGGTGCCGCCGTATTCCTGGTTGAGAAGGATTTGAATATTCCCGGCAAATTGCTGGATATGCTTATCGGGCTGCTGACCTCGCCGAAGCAACTGGCGGCCATGGCCGATGCGGCGCGAAACCAGGCTCATCCCGCAGCTGCCGAGCAGATCGCCGACAGGCTGGCCGGATTGGCTGCGGAAAGAGTCTCCCGCGGCGCACAGGCGAGGTAGAAAAAAAGACGGAGATCCCCGTTTTCAGGGCAACGAAAAAGGCCCGCCTGCCGAAGCAGACGGGCCTTTCTGCGGAAAGCCGCAGCTCTGGGGAATGTCTCAGATTTTACCGGTGTCCGCCACCGCCGCCATGGCCGCCGCCGCCACTGAAGCCGCCGTGGGCGCCACCACCACCTCCGCCGCCCGCGTGCCCACCGCCGCTATATCCATGAGCCGCGCCGCCTGATCCACGGGCTCCGCCACTGTAGCCGCGAGATCCGCCGGCATAACCGCGACCCGTGCCGCCGTAAGCTCCGCGACCCGCATATCCGCCACGGGCGCCATATCCACCGCGCCCCGCATATCCGCCACGGGCGCCATATCCACCGCGCCCCGCATATCCGCCATGGCCGCCGTAGCCACCGCGTCCGTAGCCGTATCCGCCGCGACCCCAGCCGCCGCGACCCCAACCGTAGCCGCGACCCCAGCCCCAGCCGTACCACGGCCCGACGCCGATGAAGATGCCGTCGTTGAACCATCCCGGCCCGTAAAAGCCGTAGGGGGCGCAGGCATAGGGGTAGTAAGAGTAGTAGCCCCAATCGCAAACCGGGGGACCGTATTCATCCGGAGCGGGAACGACCGCGGGGCCGACTCCCACACCCACATCCACTTGGGCCGCTGCAGTTACTGCAAACGGCAGAGCCAGAAGCATCGCTATCACAACCAGTCGCATACTCCGCATAAAATCCTCCATGTGCTGCCCCGTCTTGCCGATCCAGACCTGGGACCCGGAGTCGCCTCCGTCCTCAGCACCATCCGGCCTATGGGTTTCTCACCCCGCCGGCTTCTGATCATTCAGACAGCATTTCCGCAGATTAGTTGCGGTCTTTTTTCAAGAATCGTTCACGGCAAGGAAAAGGGCAAGATTTTTCCGCGTAATTCACGGCCAAGGGTACTTCCCGGTAACCGCCCGGGCGAACGCCTGCTGATGAAAGCTCAACAAAATCAACAACTAAGCGGCCCCTCCGGTGAAAAGAAGCTTTGCTCCCCAGGTTTACGCGTGGGGCTGAAATCCGGCGAATTTTGCGCGGGCGCCCAGGTCGCGCTGGATGCGCAGGATCTCATTCCACTTCACCATGCGCTCACTGCGCGAGAAGGAACCTACTTTAAGCTGCCCGGCGTTGGTGGCCACGGCGAGATGTGAGATGAACGCGTCCTCGGTTTCTCCGGAACGCGCCGAGACGATCGGCTGCCAGCCCGCGGCCTGGGTCAGGCGAATGGCCTCGATGGTTTCTGTTACCGTGCCGATCTGGTTCAGTTTGATCAGTACGGCATTGGCCGCCTTGTTTTCGATTCCCTTGCGGATGCGCTGCACGTTGGTCGTGAACAGATCGTCGCCGACGATTTGGATGGACTTGCCCAGCTTCTCCATGATCGCGCGCCAGCCTTCCCAGTCGGTGTCGGCCATGGGGTCTTCGATGGAAACAATGGGAAAGCGATTACACCAGTCCGCCATCAAGGCGCAAAACTCGCCTGATGTGAACGTGCGCTGTTCCAGGTTGAAGCTGTAGCGTTTTGTTTCCTCGTTATAGAGATCGCTGGCGGCAATATCCAGCGCGATGGCGGCTTCGCGGCCCGGCGTATAGCCGGCGCGGCGGATGGCTTCAACCAGAAGCTCCAGCGCGTCCTCGTTGCGCGCAAACTCCGGCCAGAATCCGCCCTCGTCGGCGATGCCGAAATACTTGTTGCGTTCGCGCAAAATGTCGCCCGCCGCATGGTAGACGTTATGCGTGATCTCCATAACCTGTTCAAAATTCCGCGCGCCGATGGCGATGAGCAGAAAATCCTGCACGTCGGTCCGCCAATTGGCGTGCGCGCCGCCGCCGATGATCTGGATCTCGGGAACCGGCAGCAGCGTGCCTTGTCCCTGGCCGAGGTAGGCGTGCAGAGGTTGGTTGCGGGCCGCGGCGGCGGCGTTGGCCAGGGCCATCGATACCGGCAGGATGGCGTTTGCGCCCAGCCGGCTCTTGTTGGGCGTGCCATCGAGTTCGATCAGCTTTTTATCCAGCGCAGCCTGTTCAAAAACAATTGCGCCGCAGAGAGCGGGGGCTATTTCATTCTGAATGTTGGCAATGGCCTTGAAAACGGATTTGCCGCGAAATCGCCTGGGATCGCCGTCGCGCAATTCAATGGCCTCAAACTGCCCGGTGGATGCGCCGGATGGGGCAAGACCCCGTCCGCGGATGCCGTTGGCCAGAGTTACTTCGGCTTCCACGGTGGGCACGCCGCGCGAGTCGTATATCTGCCAGGCTTCGATCGAAGTGATTTTCATGCATGGGCCTCAATGGATTCTGAAGCTACTATTTGCTCAAACCAGATTTCCCGCAGCGCGGCAAGATTCCGCGGCGGCGAGGGCAGGTGCTTGGCGACAAAGGCGCGGATGAATTCCTGCCTGGGCGGGGCGAGGTATTCCACCGGAGATTTGCCGTCCACGCGCGCCAGCAGCAGCATCAGCAGCAAGGGCACGAGCCGCTTTTCTATCGCCAGGGCATCCGCGGCGGAGCACTCCCGCACGTAGGCGCGCCAGAACGCATCCACCATCTCATCGCCTCCACTGCGCCTCGGTGCGTGATGCAACGATTTCAGAAAGAGATGATTCAGGAAAAATGCGACGTCGAAGACCGGATCGCCATACCACGCTACCTCGCAGTCCAGCAGCACCAGGCGATCGCCGCGAATCAGAATGTTCTTGGGGCTGAAATCTCCATGCACCAGCGCCTCGCGCGTGGCTTCGATCCGATGCGCCTCGGCATCGAAGAGCGAGCGCAGCTTCGGATGCCGCTCTCCGGTGGTGAGCAGATACGGCTCGACGCGAAGCTGGTGGAAATTTTGCGTCGTATCGAACTGTTTTCGCAGTTCCTCGTCCCCGGCTGTGCGGCGATGGATTTCACCCAGGATGCGCCCGGCGAGTGCAGCATGGCTGGATGAGAACTCGCCGGCTAGCAGCAGGTGCTTCCAATTCACAAAATCTTCGCCGAGATATTCCATGCCAAAGTAGCCATCATCCGCGCTGGAAAAATAGAGTTGCGGAACGGCGCCCGGCATCATACGGCCCACGCACTCCATGTAATCCCGCTCGCTGCGGTTACGCCCCACGTCGGCAAACCAATCGTCCATGACCTTCAACCTGGCCAGAGCCCGCTTGACCACGAACTTCCGCGCGCCGTCTTCGACGAGATAAATTTCGCTCGATACGCCGCCCTGCATGGGCACAAGACGAGCCTGCGGGTCGCGAACGTGACCGTTGCGGCGGAGCACCTGAAGAAACTCGGCAGTCTGGCACATGGATTCAGGTTATCGTACTATTTTGTTTATGCCGCTGACCTCTGTGGTTCTTGCCCTCGCATTGCTCTCACCGCTTGCGCCCGCACAGCAAAAGGAGACCCCGATGACCCACCATGCGCACGGCACCTTCACTGTGAATATTCAGCCGCTCACTCCTGCGCCGGCCGAAGGGATCAGCCGCTTCTCCAGCGTCAAACAGATTCACGGCGATCTTGAAGCCACCAGTAAAGGGGAGATGTTTTCAGGCGGAGATCCGAAGCAGGGAGCTGCCGGATACGTAGCCATCGAAGTGGTCACCGGCACGCTCCAGGGAAAGCACGGCAGCTTCGCATTGCAGCACTCAGCCACCATGGATCAGAGCGGGCAGAAGATGACGGTACTCGTGGTGCCGGGTTCAGGGACGGGAGAATTGAAAGGCATAGCAGGCACGTTCACCATTCATATGGAAAACGGGCAGCATTCGTACGACCTGGAGTACACGCTGCCTGAATAACAGGGGTCAGGGAACAGGAAACAGGAAACAGGGAACAGGGAACAGGGAATAAGGAATAGGGAATAGGGAATAGGGAATAGGGAATAGGAAACTAGCATCTGGGGTCAGGGAAGCTGGTCCTTACGTGTGCTGGTGAATAGGAGATTGCTCTAGCGGGCAGTGCGCTTCCCGGCGCGAGTGGTACAGTGGAGTTTCATCTTCCATGTTTACCACCTCCCAGCACGCGCACTTCATCGGTATCGGCGGCATCGGCATGAGCGGCATTGCGGAGATTCTGCTCAGCCTGGAGATGAAGGTTTCGGGCTCCGATCTGCGCCGCGGGCCGGTGACCGACCGGCTGGCCCAACTGGGCGCGACAATTTATGAAGGTCATGATGCCGCGCACGTAGCCGGGGCCACGGTAGTGGTTACCAGTTCGGCGGTCGGCGCCGGTAATCCTGAGGTCGTTGAGGCCCATGCGCGCAAGATTCCCGTCATCCAGCGCGCGGAGATGCTGGCCGAGCTGATGCGCCTGAAATACGGCATCGCTATCGCCGGCATGCACGGCAAAACGACGACTACCTCGATGGTGGCCTCTGTGCTGGCCGCCGGAGGCCTGGACCCCACGGTGGTGGTGGGCGGCCGCGTGGACGCCCTGGGCTCGAACGCCCGGCTGGGTACGACGCAATACATGGTAGCCGAGGC